>Ga0213858_10000503_pt1 | contig 18748 bp, 18 predicted proteins | sample PICome_FD_160122 | JGI IMG/M metagenome (GOLD analysis project Ga0213858, IMG submission 160122) | Coastal seawater microbial communities near Pivers Island, North Carolina, United States - PICO245 | ecosystem: Environmental > Aquatic > Marine > Coastal | place: USA: North Carolina | collected... | reverse complement strand
AAATTACCCTTTATACTAGATAGATCAAGAGCATGGGCAAACCCATATCTTATGGATATCGCTCAAAAACATATAAACCCTAATCCTAAAGCTGTTATATTAATTCGCCCAATAGAAGAAATAGTAGCTTCTTTTGCTGCGTTAAAACTTTATGCAGGAGAAGATCATTGTATATATGACGAACTTTTACAACCGGATTCAACCCCAATTGTAAGAGCCTATAACTATGTACGTGCGACAGTATTTTCACGCGATTCCAGATATTTAATTGTGTCTTACAAAGAGCTGATAGAAGATACAGAGAACACACTGGATAAAATTTTTTACCACTATGAGCTTCCCCCCGCAGAAATAGATTTTAGTAAACTCAGTAATTTTTCAGTAGAGGACGACAGTTTTTATTCGTATAAAAATCTACATAAAGTGAGAGATGGTATATCTGTTAGGGAGAATCCACTAATTCTACCTCAACAAACACTTGAACAGTGTGAGCGTATGACAAACGAGTTATATTTAGACATGCCGTCTTGGGGCGCAGAAGAAAAAATTAAAGAGGTGATGTAGAATGGCTCATTTTGCAGAATTAGACAGTAGTAATATTGTTCTTCGTGTTGTAGTGGTTCACAATGAAGATATAAAAACGTCAAGCGGATTTGAATCAGAAGAACTGGGTATTGCTTTTTGCCAAAATTTATTTGGGAGCGGTACATGGGTACAAACTAGCTATACAGGAAAGATAAGAACAAACTTTGCAGGAGTAGGTTTTACGTACGATACCGAACGTGATGCTTTTATACCTCCAAAACCCGAAGATTACCCATCTTGGGTGCTAGACGAAAGCACGTTAAGGTGGACTTTTCCTATCCCTGAACCTACAGAAAACCGAGCCTTATATCGTTGGGACGAATCGACAGTATCATGGGTGCTTAAAACTAACCCACCTTCGTAAAAAATGGGGTTTTTGTGATGGAACTAAGTCCTGATATGCTTTGGAGCGGGGTGTTAACTGTAGCCATAGCCGCTTGTGGGTGGATTATAAAATCAATTTATGTAGAACAGCAGCGTCTTCAAGTATTATTAAATCGTACCCGCGAAGAAATGGCGAAGGAATATGTTACAAAAACTGATAGTTCCGCAGTCTTAAATCAAATTGTAGCACGGTTTGACAGGATCGAAGAAAAAATAGACAGGTTGGTTGAGGCTAAAAGGTAACAATGGACCCAGTTAGTTGCGTTGCTTTAGCGACAGGGGCGTTTAAGGCGCTCAAGGGCGCTATCGGAGCGGGGAAGGACTTACAAGATATGACGGGTCAGCTTTCCCAATGGGGTAAGGCTTTCTCTGACTTTACCAATTTAGAGGAAAGAGAAAAGAACCCACCGTTTTGGAAAAAAACATTCAAGGGATCTGACGAAGAAACTGCCATAGAAATCTTTGCTAATAAGAAAAAGATGGAACAAATGCGGGCAGAGATAAAAGAGCACATAACTTGGCATTATGGCAAGTCCGCTTGGGACGAAGTACTGGCTATAGAGGCTAGTATGCGTAAAAGGCGCAAGGATGAGTTATACAGAAAGCAAGCTCAGATTGATGCAATGATTAATTTTGCTATTGGTGCTGTGATATTTGCAATTAGTGGAGGGATATTATTCATTGGGTTCTACCTGTTAGGTAAATATCAAGGACGCTGGTGAATGTGGGTGTTACTTTGGTTACAGTTAGTTAGTGGTACATTTGACCATTACCATGTAGGAAGTTATAGTAGCGAAGAAGCCTGCAAAATTGCTCAAAAGAAAGCTAAAGTGTTGGTAACAAACCAAAATTCTAAGGTTGTCTGCATTAAGATAGAACGGTGATACTTATTGAACGGCGTGGAAAATACATTGTATATGACAAACAAGGAAAAGTTGTTATAATAACCACGGATAAACGGGTTGCTATAACACACGCGAGGTCTTTAAAATGACAGAATTTGAAAAAGCAGATTTAAATAACAATGGCGTGATAGAAAAAGCTGAGTGGAACAAGCTTGCTTTAGAAGATCGCAGGCTTGAGATGATTGACCGTGATCTTAAACGTAATGCTGAGAGACGTTTTACTGGATTCGCACTTGCTGGAATGTTAATTTACCCGTTTATTATCTTGCTTGCTTCAGTGTTAGGCTTTGACAAAGCAGCGAGTTTAATCACAGATATAGCGAGTGTATATGTAATCGCAGCCTCTGGTGTGGTCGCAGCTTTTATGGGCTTTAATGCTTATAGTGCAAAGACTGAAAGCAAGAAGACTAGCATTAAGATGGAGGAAGAATAGTGCTACAATCACTAATAGGACCAATAGCTAATTTAGCGGGAAGTTGGCTCGATGCAAAGTCACAGGCACAAGCTGCCAGTGCAAAGTTAAAACTTACAGAGGCAGAAGCTAAAGCTAAAATTATGCTTAGTAAAGAAACTTCAGTCGCTGACTGGGAACGTATTATGGCACAGGGTTCTCAATCGAGTTGGAAGGACGAATATTTTGTAATTATTTTAAGTATTCCATTAATTTTATGTTGGATTCCAGGTGCAGAGGGTTGGGTTGATCGCGGGTTTGAGCAACTCTCCAAAGCGCCGGACTGGTATTTTTACAGTTTGGGTATCGCAATTTCTGCGTCGTTCGGTGTACGTGGAATACAAAAGTTTTTTAAGAGGTAAATATGAGTGACCTAAAAGTACCTCTAGCGCTTGTCATAGCCATGATCGCGCAGATTGTAGCTGGTGTGTGGTGGGTGTCAGATCAGGCACACAGGATTGAGCATCTGGAAGCGCAGGTGAAAGAGAATAGCGAATGGATAGATCAGCTATACACAGATACTGAGATGCTCATATCGTTTGCCACGTTTACAGAAAATCGTTGGGCTGCAGCTTATGAAGAATTTGGGTACACGCGGCAGTGGGGGGTGAAGCCTGTGGAGAACGAGTAATGCAACGTAATACTGTAGTTTCAAAAACGCTAAACAACATTCCTTTTGTTTATGTTGACAACTTCTTTTCTGAACTAGAAACTGAACGCATGTTGAAAGAGTTAGATACAATGCGAGGTAATTTTTTAGGTCCAGAGGAAACAGGCGCTGCATTTAAAAATGGAGTATCCTTAAAAAATACAATGGGGATATTCCTTAAAGATTATTTTGATGATGTGCCAGCAGAGTCTAACATATACAAAACTACACGCGCTTATTTTGACGATGAATTTTTAAAATCAGTTGTAGGTAAAGCGTGGTTTCTTCGATATATATCACCTGAGTATAATTTCTACGATAACACACAAGTATTATACTACGAAAATAAAGATACTTATGGGAACCACGTAGATCTCGCCACTGTGACTATTCTATGCTGGCTGCATCGGCAACCCAAGGCTTTTGTTGGTGGGGATATAGTGTTAGAAGAAACAGTAAAGGTAGAAATGAAACATAACAGAGTTTTGATTTTTCCTTCTATTACTCGACATGAGGTTACACCTGTGGAGATGTTAGAGGAAAAAGATGGGTATGGGCGTTATTGCATATCTAATTTTGTGCACATACGCACATAAGATAGGAGAAACAAATGAGTGGGTTTAAATTAAGTAGACGCAGCTTGGATAGGCTGGAAGGTGTAGATGAGAGATTACAAGCAGTTGCAAAACAAGCGATAACGCTTACTAAGACCGATTTTGGTGTCATTCAAGGTATGCGGACGTTGGAACAACAGAAGGAGTTAGTTGCTAAAGGTGCAAGTAAAACAATGAAAAGTTTGCACCTCGAAGGCAAAGCAATTGATATTATGGCTTTTATAAATGGCAGGGGGAGTTGGGAACTCAATCTGTATGATGATCTTGCCGATGCTATTAAACAAGCCGCAGAGGTAGTAGGAGTGCCGATACGGTGGGGCGCTGCATGGCATATTGATGATATTCGCAAGTGGGATGGTACTATGGAAGAGGCGATGAATGCTTACATCGACCTTAGACGTTCTCAGGGTAGACGCCCTTTTATAGACGGCCCTCATTTTGAAATACGGGAGTAACACATGAAAGTAGTACAACCTGCTGTAGAACAAGAAGATGGAACGATAAATAATGCACATGAAATGGATATTGTGTGCGCAAACTGCGGGTATGATTTAGATGAAAATGAGCTGGCTGCAAACACCTGTAATGATTGTGGGCATAAACTAAACCTTAAAAAAAGTATCAAAATAACTGTAACTTCTATCCCGTTGTTCGGGGACGCTATGTAGGAGCTATTATCATGCCGCTTCAGCAATTAAAATTTAAACCGGGGATCAACCGAGAGACTTCGAGCTATGCGGCTGAAGGTGGCTGGTATGACATGGACAAGGTACGGTTTCGTGATGGATACCCAGAAAAAATTGGGGGTTGGACACGAGAGTCTACGAGAACTTTTCAAGGTATCTGCCGTGCATTATCAAACTGGATTGCTTTGGATCAAGAACTTTACACATCTGTAGGCACTAATTTAAAATATTATATTGACCAAGGCGGCGCTTTTTACGACATAACTCCGATACGAGAAACTACCGCAGCGGGGGATGTTACGTTTGCTGCTACTAATGCGTCTACTACTCTAACCGTTACTGATACAGGACATGGCGCAGAAGAAGGAGATTTTGTTACTTTTAGTGGTGCCGCTTCTCTTGGCGGTAATATAACTGCGGCTGTGTTAAATCAAGAATATGAAATTGTTACTGTACCGAGCGCAAATACCTATACCATAACAGCAACTGCAACAGCTAACAGTTCAGATACAGGTAATGGAGGGTCTTCTACTGTTGGAGCGTACCAACTTAATGTGGGACCAGAGTTTGCGGTGCCTGTGTCTGGTTGGGGCGCTTCTACGTGGAATACTGGAACATGGGGTTTTGGAGGTTCTACTACGGCTGACCTCGAACAAATTAGACTTTGGAGCCAAGGAAATTTTGGAGAGGATCTTGTTTTTGGCCCTCGTGGTGGTGGGTTATACTATTGGGATACGTCTGTGGGCACTACCACCCGTGCTGTATTAGTATCGTCTCTTGGTGGAGCGTCTAATGTACCAACTGTACAAAACTATGTACTTGTTTCAGACACTAGCCGTTTTGTTTTTTGTTTTGGCACCAATGCATTAGGAGGAAGTACCCAAGACCCCATGCTTGTTCGTTGGTCCGATCAAGAAGATGTAACTAACTGGACACCTTCAGATACTAACCAAGCAGGGGATTTTCGTCTATCTAAAGGTAGTGAAATTATAACTGCGCAACAATCACGGCAAGAAATTTTAATTTGGACAGACAGTGCACTTTATTCTATGCAATACGTTGGATTCGGTAGTGGAATCTGGAGTACACAACTTTTAGGAGACAACATTTCTATAGTGTCTCAAAATGCTACAGCCTATGCAGCGGGTATGTCTTTCTGGATGGGATTAGATAAATTTTATATGTATGACGGTAGGGTACAACCCCTACCTTGTGCGGTAAAGCGTTATGTATTTAACGATTTTAATGAACTACAGTATCAACAGGTGCACGCAGGTACTAACGAGCAATACAATGAAATTTGGTGGTTTTATTGTTCTGCGGATGCTACACAAATAGATAGATACGTAGTTTATAATTACGTCCAAAACATCTGGTACTACGGTACTATGGGGCGCACTGCATGGTTGGATTCAGAACTACGGAATAATCCGGTAGCTGCCACCTATACTAAAAATCTTGTGTTGCAAGAGTCAGGTGTAGATGATGCCGAAAGTGCTGTTCCAGTAGCGATTAATGCGTATATAACTTCTGCACAGTTTGATATAGACACTGGGGATAGGTTTTCTTTTGTTTGGCGCGTTTTACCTGACCTTACGTTCGACGGGTCTACAACGGATGCACCTAACGCTACGATGACTCTATTGCCCCTCTCTAATTCTGGTTCTGGTTATAATAGTCCTACGTCAGAAGGCGGAGTAAATAACGCAGCGGTAACTCGTTCTGCTACTTTACCAATCGAACAATACACTGGACAAATAAATACGCGAGTACGTGGGCGTCAAATGTCTTTTAAGATTGAGTCGGGTGCGTTAGGGGTACAATGGCAGCTTGGAGTTCCGAGGATTGATATTCGTCCCGATGGGAGACGATAATGGCTAACGAATTAGATCGTCCTGAGACTCCGGCACTCCCTCTTGCGCCGGGAGAGTATAACCGCCCGTATACAGACCAGAAGGATAATGTACTCCGTCTGTTTTTCAATAGACTTAACTCTGTTCTATCTGCGCTGTTTACAACTGATAATGGTGGTAGGTTTATCTATAGTCCGCGAGCCGCTTTTTACAGCACTGCTGACCAAACAGCTTCATCTATAAACACAGGAGTTGCTGTTACTTTTAACCAAACAACATATGCTAGTGGAGTAACTCTTTCTAACAGTAGTCGTTTAAATGTAACTCATCCGGGCACTTATCATTTTGATGTTACGTTACAATTAGAACATAACAACTCTAGTGAGACTCCAATTACAGTGTGGGAGGAGAAGAATGGCACTGCTATATCTTATTCTGGGCATAGGTTTGATATAAAAGGTAACGACGATTATACAATTCATTGGGGATTTTCAGTAGATCTTAATGGCGGCGACTATATTGAGATATATTGGGCTACTGGGGATACACAGCTTAATCTGCATACAGAGGCTGCTAGTTCTCCCCATCCCGGGCTTCCTTCAGCGTCGGTAGAAATACAATATGTGAGTAATTCTTGATGGATTTTCTAGAGATATTTAACACTGTAATAAAACACACAGTATCTCGTACTGATAATTCTAGAGACGCTACTAGTTTTGACGATGATATGCCTGACTTAGGGTTAGATAGTTTAGATATGGTTATGGTAGTAGCGGTGTTGACTGATGCGTATGGGATTCCGCAAGATATGCGGTTCGATGATGTAAATAGAGTGACTGTAGGGACAATTCAAAACTATATAAATGATAATAAAACAAGAGAACCTGACTCAATTGAACATTTGTTGGAGTATACTTAATGGTTACGGTTGTAGATAGCAAACAACGGCCTCTTCAGGCTCCTGAAATTATAATGACTGCTGCCTCTGAGTTGAACAATACAGATCGCCCAGTAGGTAATGTTATTGCATCACTTGCAGAGGAACTAGCACGCCCTAACACAGATCAAACACAGATTGGTAACACAGTGTTTATTGGGCACCGTGGTACAGGTAAGTATAAGAATACTATGCTAGGACGTGCACTTAACTTAGATACCGCACAAAACTTTGTGCGCAATGGCTTGAAGTACCTAGCACATTTACAGAAAGAAAATATTGAGCTATATCGAACAGACTTTGATGCAAAAGAATATTTATCTGCGTTTAAAGTGTGGTATAACAAAACTAAAGATACTGACACCGATATAGATGTGGTGCAGTTAGACTCCGGTGGTTACCGTGCGTACATAAAAATTGGTAAAGACTCATTAGCTGAGTTTCGGAGGCTATAGTGGCAATACTACTCGGACCTTTATTAGCAGGAGGAGCGGCGGTAGCGGCAGGGACAAGCCTTACTACAGCTCTTATAATTGGTGGAGGCACTGCAGTAGCGCTTTCTGCAACAGGCGCAGACGACTGGATAGACGATAATATACTAAAGCCAATTGCAGATGCAGCAGAAGATGTATTACAGTCAAATTTAGGACAAGCAGTATTAAAAGTAGCAGCATTATCAGTAGGCGCACCTCCATGGGTTGTACCCTTGATAAGTGGTGCAGGGGCACTAGCCGAAGGGGGTGACTTAGGAGACGCCTTACAAGCTGCGGCTATATCATATGTTGCAGCAGGAGCAGGTGACGTCGTTGGTGAGCTTGCAGGAGATGCGGTTTTAGATGCTACAGGCAACGCCGCAGTAGCAGCCTTTATCGGTGCAGGTAGCGGTGCGGCTGCTCGGTCCATTGTTTATGGTCAAGACCCCGTACAAGCGTTTTTAACAGGGGGTGTTTCGGCAGCGTTACCCGCGATAAACGGGTATATAGATGAACAAACTAATGGATTGTTTTCCGAACTACCAGAAGTAGCCCAAAACGTAGTATCTACCACCGTAAGTAAAATGCTATCAGGTCAAGATATCGGCCCAGAAGCTATAATGAACGCTGTTTTGTCTGCTGAAGCCGTCACAAATACGGTTAGTGGGTTTCTTGGTGACACTACAGGTTACTCGGATGCTGAAATTGCTGCAATTACTTCTGCAGTGCAGCGTACAGCTAGCGCCGCGTTTGGTGGAGGTGACATTGAAGCCACACTTGCTAATCAGTTGAACGCGTATGCGGATAAAGAATTTAAAGATTGGTTCAATAATACCGCAACAGGAGCACAAGTCACTCAAGTCATGGATAAGTTAACGGGTGACTACCAACGCGTGCAAGATAAAACAGATGAAATGAACGCCAAAAGCGCAGAATATATGGCGCTAGAGAAAAGATACGCAGAAATAGTAACAAGTCTTGGTGCAGACGGAGAAACACTTAATGCGTTAGGAGCCGCACACCAGCAAGCTATTGCCGATTTTGATGCGGGGCTTATTAGTTCTGCCGAACTTGATAGTTCGCTAGCCGCGTACAATGACTTTTTAAGTACATTTGACACTAAATATCCTGATCTTAAAGCAGAAATGGACGAAATTGTTCTGGATCTACCTATTTTGGAAGATGAGTTTACAACGCTTGGCGAAGAATATGACGTATTAGTTGGCGATCTAACTACTGCTATTGAATTAGCTGATGACGATTTAAAACCTTTGTATGAAGAGTTAGATAGAACCTTTGTGCAGTTTATGGACCCAAATTTTAATGTAGATGAATATGCAGCCATCGCGGGATTAGGAGAGGACGAAGACGCATACTACCATTGGTTAACAGAAGGTAAAGCACAAAGTCTTCCAACAAACATGGCAGCGTATGGACAAGAGTACAACGCGCTTACCACAACAATAGCTAACAATGTAATGGACTATCTTGCGCCGGGAGACATGGGTAACGCTTTTAGTACAGAAGTTACAGCAGAATTAATGGCGCTTATAGCCTCAAAAGGGACAGATATTACCGCTTTACGCGCCCTTAGCACTGATTCTGTACCTCTTGCAGAAGAGTTTGTACGCACAGGTGCAGGCGGGCAGGCACTAGATGTTGATACATATCTTAGACTAAAAGAAGATGTAAAGAACGGAATAGCAGTACCAGTTGATGATAATACTTATGATTTCTTACTTAAATACGGTGTTAGCGAAACCGTTCTTGTAAATAAAAGGCTTAACGGAGAGTCCATAAGTGCTGAAGATTTAGATGTAGTTAGAACCTCTATTTCTGAAATAAAACAAACTCCACCTACTAAAGCAGAGGGAGTTACAGACGAAGACATTGCTAATGGCAATGCAACATTAAAAATTAAAGAAGACGGTTTATTAGAATGGGATAACTTACAACTAAATCTACCTTATTGGAGCGAGGAGTTTGGTAGGCTTGTTAAACGAGATTACTATACCAGCGGACCTTTAAGGGGTTCCTATCGTGTATTAGATGCGCTTACTGGTGAAAATATAGGTGGCGATGCACTTAGAGTTGAGATAACGCAGGGTGTTGCAGTAAACAGTAAAAATTATGCTGACCTTAAAGCTACTGATCCGGGGTTATGGGCGCAGATTGGCGCAGGGTTAGACGAAGCAGGGCAAGCAATTCTCGCCACTGATATTGGGCAGGATGCCGTTGATTTTATTAATAAATGGGACGAAGCAGGTAAGTTTGATGAAGCACGTGATTATGGTGGATTAATAGTCAAAGCAGGTGGCGAACTACTTAGCACCATGACCATGTTCGTAGATGTTACTCTTGGCTTTGACCCCGCAAGTAACCCTGTAGGGCAGTTTGCCGATGATATTGTTAGTTTTGGCGAGGGACTGCAAACAAATGAATGGAAAGAGGCCTACGAAGCAATAAACAACAAACTTGCAGAAGGCGAAGGTTGGGAACGAATAGGTAATATATTCGGCACTCCTGAAGACTGGAGTAAAGGCGAGTTCGGTGCTTTAGGCATTAGTCCCGAAGTATTTATTGCTGAACTAATTGGTTCAGAAATTATACAAGAGCTACCTTGGTTAGCCATAGCAAAAACTACTAGCGGCGGTGCTAGACAAGCATTTGAAGCTATGGGGCAAGAGTTATCACAACAAGCGCAAAATAAGATTGCTCTTGGTACCGCAGCGTCGTTGGATATAGCCGAATCCTTTGGGGGTGCAGCTAGTTCGGCATATGATGAAGCGTTAGCAACATACTTAAAAATCGGTATGTCTGAAGAAGAAGCCAAGGTTGCCGCCATGGAGGTAGCTCAAGACGCAGGAATGATTGGTGCAGTAACAACATTGGCTAGTTTTGGTATAGGTGGTAACGCGTTTGAAAAATCAATACTAGATAAAGACGACACAGGTATAACAGCAACAGCTTTTGATTGGCTGGCGGATAAAATTTCTACAGGTGCTACTGTAACAGTCGCGGAGGGTGTGCAAGAAGCAATAGAAGAAGGATTACCTACATATTATGTAGAGATGGTTCTTGCACAAGTAGACCCTGACCGTGATGTGTCAGGTAGTGTTGCGATGTCGGCTGTGCTTGGGTCTATCGCAGGATCAGGTACTGCAGGGGGTATTTATACTGGTGACACACTTGCGGATCTTGTTATTCGCACTAGTCCCGAAGCAAATACAATTTTAGATAACGTAAAGAATGGCACTATAACTTCTGATGTAGCAACTACACAGTTAGCGGGACTAGGTATAGATTCAGAAATATCTGTTAACAACTTACTAAGTACTGTGGATACTAATTACAACAGCACTGGCGCTGTATTAAACGCTCTTGCTACACATCCCGGTTTTGCTACGACAGATGAGGAGCTTCTTAATCTTACACTTAACAGTGCAGGAGAAGATGTTATAACGTACGTTGATACATATGTTGGCTCTCGTTATTTAAGTCCCACCGAAGTCAAAACATATGCAGAAGCCGAAGGGTTAGAGCTTACTTACGAAGAAATTATGGAACAAGTGGGGCGTGTTGAAGATAAAACCGCCGCCACCGAATACATGGTGTTGCAGTTCGACAACATGAACGTAACGGGCGATGAAGCTAAGTCAGCCTTTACTAACCTTGGATACGATCCAACTGATAACGAAGTAGAGCAATTTACCGGACGCCGCGATGAAACAACTTTGGCTACAGATATTAGCACTTATACTAACCCATACCTAAACACTGATGCAGAAATAGCCGAACTATTTAATGCGTTGGGGTATAACGCTAGTGCAGATGAAATAGCACAATTTGCAGGGCAGATAGCCCTTGACGCCGAAAACACTGTTAACGCAGACGTGTTTTCTTATGTAGATCCTCGCCAAACTACCGCAGATGAAATACGCTCTGCGTTTGAATTAGAAGGATATGAGGGGTCTGAGGAAGATATAAATCAATTTGTAGGTCAGTTTAACCAAACAGATCAACTGCAGTTAGCTCAAGCCTTTGCCGATGCAAACATGATTAGCCAAGAGGAAGCGGAAGAATATTTAGCGGCAAACAATTTTACTGACTACAGCGAGGGTTCGTTAACTGAGTTTCTTGGACAAAAAGAAGAGATAGCGGGTCTTGAGTCCATGCTAGCCGAACTCCAAGCGCAGCAGCCTGTGGTTAATATTCCTGTAGCTGATGAGACGATTGATGCGACTGTAGACGAGACGATTGATGCGACTGTAGACGAGACGATTGATGAGACAGTTGATGAGACAGTTGATGAGACAGTTGATGAGACTGTAGACGAGACAGTTGATGAAACCGTGGGTGATACAGACTATAATGCAGTAGAACAGATCCTTATAGATAAGTACAATTGGACAGGGAATACAGATGGTTCTGTTACTAGTGGTACGGGTGCAACAGCTAATTTTGTTAAAGATGAACAAGGTAGCTGGGTAAATGAATTATTAGATACCACAGATACCACTACGGATACTACTACAGATACCACTACGGATACTACTACAGATACCACTACGGATACTACTACAGATACTACTACAGATACCACTACGGATACCACTACGGATACCACTACGGATACCACTACGGATACCACTACAGATACGACAATTGATGAGGTTATAGATGAGACGGTTGATAGCACCGTTGATGCAACTATAGACGAAACAGTTGATAGCACCGTTGATGAGACAGTAGACCCCTATGCAGAAGTCCTTGCACAAATTGCCGAAAACCAGATAGCTATACAAAATCAACAAGCGCAACAACAAGCGCAAATTCAAGCACAAATCGAAAGCCAAAGAAGAGCAGCGACTCGTGATTTATTACTACGACAACCTGATTTATTTGGGCAGCAAGTGGATGTTACAACTCCCGAACCGGGAGAAATTGAATATTTTTATGATTTTAGCACTATCTTTGCTACACCTGAACAAGCAAAGAAATATCCTAGTCCGTTCGCAAAGGGTGGACAAGTAGGGGACTTAACTGATAAAATATTACTTATTATCGGAGATAATCAATGAGTTTTTGGAGTGATACAACAAAATGGCTTTCAGGTGACGGTAGCCTTGACGATGTTTTAGGTAACGTAAGTTGGGGGAACGTTGGTAAACTTGCAGGTAGTTATTTCATAAATAAAGCATTTGATAGTGGGGGGCCAGACGCAGGGGGCGGATACCAAGGAGATGTTCCTGATTACACCGCTGTGCGTAGTCGTGTAGCAAATACATATGATCCTAATAGACGCCCCGGCAGTGGTGGACTACGTTATTTCTCTGATGTTCAATACGTTGAGCCATATGCACCTATCACTCGTGAAATAGATCAGGCAGTAGAAGACGCTGAAGATACAGCCACTGACGATACAGCCACTGACGATACAGCCACTGACGATACAGCTATTGGCGATACAACTCCTAGTACAGAAGGACTTGCAGCACTAGATGTAGTACGCCAACTCGCAGACAAACAAGCAAAAATACTCGAAGAACAAAATATTGCTAATCCTGCGTATGAGGCAAAACCCGACGCACTAAATATTAATCCAACAGGCGCTACGGGTATTCAAGCGCTACAGGCTAAAAATGCTGCAACTGCAGGATCTGGGGTTAGTTCACTGCTTTCTGTACCACAGTATGATGATAAGGGTAACGTAATCACCATGGCAAAAGGGGGCATTGCTAAATTTGCTTTAGGGGGTAGGTATCTTGGCGGTACGACAGATGGTATGGCAGACGAAGTGCCTGCAAGTATAGATGGAAAACAACCCGCAGCTTTAAGTGATGGGGAGTTTGTTATTCCTGCAGACGTAGTAAGTCATCTTGGAAATGGTAATTCAAACGCAGGTGCCAAAGCATTGTACGATATGATGGCAAATGTACGACAGGATCGTACAGGTAACCCAAAACAAGGTAAAGAAATTAACGCAACAAATTATATTCCGAAAGTGGGGTAAGTTATGGCAAATGAAGACGATAGTGATCTAAGTGTAGACGACCCACTAGCAGGGAAAGCAACCCAAGTAAGTTCGTCTCTTTCTGATTATGCAGGTGAATACGTCACTGACATGCTTGGTAAAGGCGCTGCACTTGCAGACTTACCCTATGAAGCATACACAGGGCCGCTAACTGCAGGAGAGTCTGAGTTACAAACAAAAGCGTTTGAGGGACTTGCGGGGCTTACTATACCCACTGATGCCATGGGCGTTTTTACTCCAGGCACATTTAGCGCAGACATAGCACAGCAGTATATGAACCCATACCTGCAAGCGGCGTTAGACCCGCAGATTGCGGAAGCACGTCGGCAAGCGGATATCACTCGGCTAAAAGATGCAGGTAGATTAACAAGAGCAGGGTCTTACGGTGGGTCACGCCAAGCAGTACTTGAGGCTATGGGCAACCGTGATTTAGGACAAAACCTTGCAGCAATTACTGGCGAAGGCTATCGCACTGCCTACGACAAAGCCTTAGATCAATTTAATATTGAAGAGGGTCGAGGGTTAGAAGCGCAAGAAGCAGCTAATGTATACGGACTGTCTGCGTTACAGAAGATTGCCGACCTCGGTGCAGAGCAGCGTGCAATTGAAGGCGAAGGCATTGCCGCAGACAAAACAGCGTTTGAAGAAGAACGAGACATGCCATATAAACAAGTGCAGTTTATGCAGTCTTTGTTGCAGGGGTTACCACTAGAAACGCAGGATTACTCATACATGCAGCCTAGTGAACTTTCTGAACTTCTCGGCACCGCAGGTGGCATAGATAAACTTATTGAAATGTTGTTTAAATAGGGGATTAATATGGCTTTAGAGCAGGGAATTGACGCGCAAGTCCAAGACAAAATGGATGCCTATCGCAGTAATCCACAGCAATTAATGAAAATGTACCAGACAAACAAACAGCTTGTCGATCTACTTGCTTTACAAAAATTAAAGTCTGAAAAAGAGGCCGTTGCACGTGATATACAAATGCAAATGCAACAAGCACCGGGCACTATAAAACAACAGCGCGAGCAAGAGCTTATGCAAATGACAAAAGACGAACTTGCTCAACAAACTAAGGGTATACTACAACAAAAACAACGAAAACAACAATCTAACTTACAGCGTGTAGCTAAAGGTAAAAGCGGGCTTGGTGCCCTAGCACAGAATCGACCCGCCCCAGTGCGAACTCAAACTCCTAAACCTATGTTAGCAGGTGGTGGTATTGTTGCGTTTCAACCGGGAGGTGAGGTTAATACTTCTCCGTTTAGGCGAGGAGTCCAAGGTATTATGGACGATATTGGCGACACTACCGCACGAAAAAAACTTGAGAACCAAGTTAGAAATTTATATGGCAGATACGGTGCACCAATAGGAATATTTGCCAGACAGTCAGACCGTTCTCGCGCTCAAGCAAAAGATATTATAAATAGAGTAAATTCGGGTGAGCTGTCTAATGAACAACTACAAATGTTGATAAATCAGTTTCCTACGTTTCAAAGCTCTGCAAAACAAGGTATTATGTCCGGTTCAGCGCTTAACGTTGACGAAATGACCGGCACGGGTATGGGTGACTTCACCGCACCTTATGAAGATAAGACCGGATCTGCTATAGAGCGGCGATATTTTGGTACGCCCACGATAAGAAGTAGCAGGGAAAGCGTATTAACAGGTGATCCAAACCTTGAAGGGTACTTTAACCCTGACGCAGAACCGGGGAAACGTATATCTGTACCTTTAAGTGAACGAGAGATAGACCCAAATATAGAAAAAGGAATTACAGGAGCTAATCGCACGCTAGCTTTAAATGCTAACATGCCAACCGACCAAACAAGCAATATCGGTGGCATTGATATGAAGACAGGTATTGCCGCACTAAACGTGCCTCCTTCAGACAATAATAAAGTGGCAGATACCACTGTTGATACAGCTATATCAGACGTAAACACACAAGTGGCAGGAATTAATGCGATAAGTGGTGGTAACATGGGCGGTGCCGAAGATGCCTTAAAACGAGGCGTAGGCATTGGTGAAGATGTGCTTGGACGGGATGACAAAGCCGCTAAGTATGCAGAATTAGAAGCAAATTTAGCTGCGCTTGACGAATCTATGTATACTCCAGAGGAAGAACGTCGTAGAGAACTTCAATCGTTTTTAATTGGCGCGGCAGGTAAGTCTACCCCCGGAGTAGCTATGGCAAGCGGTGCAGCCGCTGCGTTAAATGAAGAATCAAGACAGAAAAGAAACCGTAGAAGTCGTATGATAGATCGTATCAATCTATCCAAAGATGCTATGACTTCAGACAGTGATCTTGGTAAGTCTGCGTTATCGCTTGGTAATCAAATGTTTGCAGACTACAACGCCAATCAACGTACCGCAATGTCCGCTGCCGCTACACTCGGCGCAGCTAAGTTAAGAGCCATAACAGACAAAGCAAAATTAGATTTTCAACGAGAACAAGAAGAAAACACTCAAGAATATAGACTCAAAGATCTAAAAATTCGTGAAGCAGACAACGCTATCGAACAAGCTCGCAACGAACAACTTGACTTAGATCGGCGTCTAAGAGGCAACCTAACCGCAACTGCAAACTTACTCGATGTAGTTCAAAAAGAAACTGAAAATGCGGCTAAACTTTTTGGTGTAGAAGATGCTACTGCACAACTTCTATATCTTACTCCTAAAGACGAAGGGTATGAAGCTGCAAAAGCCAAACGTGATACTGCTGTGGCAGAAGCTGATGCGTATGCAGCACAGCGTTTGGAGGAAAGCGGTGTATACGATAAACTTAGTGCGTTAGAAAAAATGTACTTTGAAATTACTGGTGTGCAAAATATGCCAGAAATAAAGGTTGACGACATCACGAAGATCGAACCAAAAAGGTAATAGAACCACATGCTATATACTCTTACGCTACGAGATGGTTCTACGCTAGACGTTGAAGCGCCAGAAGGTGCATCCAAAGAAGAAATAGCCCAAGCCGCTTCACAACAGCAGCGACGAAAACGAACTGACACAACGCGAGAAAGAGCAACGTCGCAGCGTGCTGCGTATGAAGCTATGTTTGATAGGCCTGAAGAACTTGGTTTACTTGGCAACTTGCGTACTGGGTTCGGCGCAGGGTTTGTTGATATTGGTGAATCAGCCACACTTGGTGCCCTTTCTGTATTAGATGAAGAAAACGAATTAGCCGCACGAGAACGTGTACAAGGTTTTGCAGAATCGCTGCGACCCGATAGGGGTGACCCTAATGACTTGTCGTATAAAATAGGACAAACGTTTGGATCTATTGCAGGTATTGCTGTGCCCGCCGCAGCCGCCGTATATGCAGGTGCACCCGCCCTTGCTGGTACAGGTATTGCAGCCTTACTTGGTACTGCCGCCGGAGCAGGAGAAGCTAGTGAGCGTGCGCGAGCCGCAGATGCCACAGAAGAAGAACGAAATAGAGCCACTCGATTTGGTGCTTTGATTGGTTCTACAGAAGCGTTTCCTCTTACTCGTATTTTTAAACGACTATCTAACGATCTTGGTGAAGAAGTTGTTGAAGGCATTGGCGATAGAATTAAACGCGCTGCTAGGACTGGTGGAGAAGAAGCCGCACAAGAAGCAGCAGCAAACATACTGCAGAACCTCAACGAACGTGGGTATAACGCAGACCAAGCAATACTTGAAGGATCAGGAGAAGCAGCGGGGCTAGGTGGTTTTGCAGGTAGCACTATACAACTACTTGTTGATGCCGTTGTTGGTGGGCGTCGTGGTGGTAGAACACCTCCTCCTGAAGGAGATACAACACCTGTTGATCCTACATTGCCTCCACCCGAAGAACGTTTAGCTTTACCAGCACCGCCGCTTGACCCTCGTGATGAAATGGCGGTTACTCCTGAAGGACAGGCACTTATAAGAGAACAACGGATTATAGCAGAAGAACAACGTGCGCAAGAACGTGCACGTGAACGTGAAGCCTTACGCGCTGCCGAAATTGGTGATGTAGAGGCATTTGAACAACCAGACCTGTTTGCTCTTGAGCGAGAACAAGACCGCAGACGCCTTGGAACTACACCTGTTAAAGTTGAAGAACCATTAAGAGCACCCGCAACTGTGCGGGAACGTGATCTTGTAGACCGCGCACAGGAAGAAGCAGACTTAGCAGATCAAGTTGCTGCAATCGAAGCCGAAGATGCCGCAAAAGAAGCTGTTCGTGCTGAGTCAGATTTAGAAACTATAGCAGGGCAACAAGAGACAAAACGGCGTAAAGCTACTGAGTCTAGAAGAAATAAAATATTACAAGACACAATTCAAAAGACACCAAGCCGAAACTACAACCGTGTAGGACGTGCGTTTAGTGATGCACTGCAAAAACAAGGCATAACGAACACTCAGCCAACCGAAGCAGAGCTACAAACTATTCAACGTGCGGTAAACATTCAGCGTGCCGAACGCCCTGCGCCGCCAGAATCAAAGCCAATAACTGCGCCGCCAGAAGCTACTCAGCTAAAAGAAATGGAGGCACGCATACCAGAAGAAGGCACACAGCGTGCACCGACTCAGCCAGCCCTGCCGGGCTTTGGGCGTAAACAGAATTTAGGACAGGCCCCTGCCCCTGCCGCAGAACCCACACCCGCAGCGAACACTATAACTACTGAAATGCTAGACCAGATGGGCATTTCGGCTAAGTCACCAATTCGACAGCGTGTAATTGGTAAAGACTTAAATGATCCCACAGCGCGTAAGATTTTATCTTCTTTTGCAACTAAACCACGAACGTCTCAGGCTGCGGAGTTGGGTATCAGCCGTGCACTTGAGGACGTATCTCCAGATCAACCAGACTTATTTACACCGCAAAGAAGACAACCTACACCGCAACAGGATGCAGGGAGAGAACAGTTCAATAAACTAACCCCTAATGTTAAAAGACTTGTGGCTGAAGCTAGAGATCCAAAGAGACAGAAAGCGAAGGAAGAAGAAGCTATTGAGTTCGATAAAAAAGCAAAAGAAAACGAAGAGCGTATAAAAAAACAAGAAATAGAAGATAAAAAAGAACTGGAAGCATACGAAGACGCGGGTATGCCTATAGGCGCAGCATATGACGCTTGGAAAGCTAAATATGATGCACAAAAAGCCGCTAAAGATGAAGGAGGTGCCGATGTTACAAGAACTGACGCAGGAGGAGATGGAAT
>Ga0213858_10000501_pt1 | contig 18767 bp, 15 predicted proteins | sample PICome_FD_160122 | JGI IMG/M metagenome (GOLD analysis project Ga0213858, IMG submission 160122) | Coastal seawater microbial communities near Pivers Island, North Carolina, United States - PICO245 | ecosystem: Environmental > Aquatic > Marine > Coastal | place: USA: North Carolina | collected... | reverse complement strand
AAAAAGTGTGTGTTTGGTGTGTTTTTGAATCCTACACGCATAGCGTTAGTGTGCAAAAATTAAGTCATTGATATTGTTTTGGAAAGTGGTGCCCGGGGGCGGAATCGAACCACCGACACGAGGATTTTCAATAGAGATGACGGTAGATGATTAAATGAACACAATTAGTTGTGTGAGCATTAAATAGGTGTGCGCTAAAGTGTGTTTTTGTTTTTACATTTCCGCCAAGATAATCATGGTACATAACCATTTAAGATTTCAGCTAGTTCAACAGATTTCTCATCATGGATGGCATGTGCAGAATCTGGAATAATACAAAGCTGAGAGTTTTTTATCCGATCATGTAAAAGATCAATTTGTGCTCTATTGTAGGTCCTGTCTTCAGTCCCCCAAATAATCAGCGTTTCCGCTTTGATACGGCCCAATTCATTATGTCGATCCCATGATTTCATGGCATCCAAACCATAAAGCATCGTTTTTAAATTAGCTTGCTTAGCAAGATCAGCACATGCTTGATAAAATGGACTATCTGTTAGCTCTTTGAACCAAGTCGCTGAAATCCTCTCTGCAGCAATTTCTGCACCCTCATTAGTTATTCGTGATTTAGACTCATCAATAGTTTCAAATCGTCCCGGTAATGCACCGATGGAACCGGTGCTGTACAAAATTAATTTACGCACATTCTCGGGCTTTGAAATGGCGATCTCTTGTGCAACCATTCCTCCCATAGAATGTCCTAATAGATCAAATTTAGGCAGCTTGTTTTCTAATGCAAAATCCAAAACGAATGCTGCCATTGCCCCTATTGTAGAGACCGGCTCAAGATACCGATTTTTACCAAAACCTGGCAAATCCACCGCGTACACAGATCTGTTAGATAGATAAGGCAGCAAATTTGCCCACTGACTGCTGCCTCCCAAGTATCCATGCACCAAAATTAGTGGTGTCATCTACGCCCACCTTGAACTATGCGATCCAAAATCATGGCGCAGAACAAGATACAGAATCCTGCCAAAATTCCCTGACCAACATTCGCATATTGGAGTGCCTCTAAAACATCTTCTCCGAGGCCTTTTGCACCGATGAGCGAAGCAACTACAACCATTGCCAGCGATAGCATGATTGTTTGATTGACACCTGCTCTTATGGAGGGCGCGGCCAGAGGCAAGTCAACTTTTGTCAACAAATACCATTTACTCGCACCAAATGATGCTGCTGCCTCACGTACGGACTCCGGCACTCCTCTTAAGCCCAAGACAGTTAACCGCACGACAGGTGTGCCACCAAAAATCATGGTGGTAACAACTGCAGCAGGCTTTCCAGTACCAAAAAAAGCAATTACCGGGATCATGAAGACAAAGGCTGGCATTGTTTGCATAAAATCCATGATTGGCTGAATGACTGAATATAATCTCTGCCTGCGAGCACAAAACATGCCTAACGGAATGCCAATAATAATTGATAGACAAGCTGCTGTTCCTAACAAGGCAAGGGTAGTCATTGCTTTCTCCCAGAAACCCAATAGTCCCATGTAAGATAAAAATGCAGCTGTATAGATTGCCATACGAGGTCCTGCAGAAAGATGCGTCAAAAGGATCAGTAAACTGGCAACAACAATCCAAGGAGTCCCAACAAAAATTGTTTCCAGCGCATCTAAGATCATGCGTATAAAGCGCGTGATCGCATCAAAAAACGCTTCACCATTCAATACACAGTATTCAAAAAATCGCTCTACATAACCAATTGCTCCTAGTCGAAGATCAGGATTGGTCGGAAAATCTGCAAGGAATTCTAGTCGGTTGGGAAAACTATAGTGTATTACGGCTGCAACAACGACCAAACCCATGAATATTAAACTCACCGCACAAGCCAAAATTGAAAATCCTGTTCTTATGCTAGGATCCGATCTCCATTCTGAAAACCTTCGTTCAAGCGCCCAATTTGCAAATATTGATTGAGCAAATTTCGCCAATATCAGTACCAGCACACCAGTCAATGTGATCCAGATACCTTGTTCATCCAAAGCGAGAGCTTCTGCTTTAATGCCCTCGATATTACCTTCCAGCGACTCTACGGCTCGCCGATATACGTCTATTTTTTCTGTGCCCTTCTCGATCGCTGAGGCAAGTTGTTTGCGTCGCAATTCAAGTGTATTTTCAATTGATGCAATTCGCAGCCAAGCGTCTGCAGATAAATCGCCAAATGAACCTCTCACGATTTGGACAAACGCGATTGTTTCTACAATTAAAAAAGCCAGTGCCCATGACCATAAACCGCGAGCGCCAAACCATACTGGACCTAATAATCCTGCAAACCAATTGTAGGTTAATGTAAATTTTGATCGGGCACCAATCTTAGTAAACTCTTCGACGTAGTATTCTTGACTGGTTTCAACAAATGTTCTGATGGCTTCATCGCGATCTTTTTTATAGTCTACGGCGTCATTTCGGTCGAGCATATCAAGAATGTCTATTTTCCGGCTATTCATGACGTCTCCGTTCCCTCGATGACTGTTTTTAAGATGTCTGATTGCTCGATCACACCCACAACTTTTTCGGCATCCATCACGTAGATATCACCTGGTCGTTGGATTGACATTTCGATTATTTCAGTGAGTGAGGCGTTTAAATTCACTACGTTTTTTCTCACTGATGGGGTGTTAATAGAAAGATCCGTAACATTTGGCTTCATGATTGCGTGAGCTTTGACTACTTTTAAGCGCGAGATTCCCGCCACAAAGTTTGCTACGTATTCTGTCTGCGGGTTCATCACAATCTCTTCGGCTGTTCCGATCTGATCCACTACACCGTCTTTCATGATAGCAATTCGATCCCCTATGCGAACTGCCTCATCCAAATCGTGAGTGATGAACACTGTTGTTTTTTGCAGCTGTTTCGAAAGTTTAATAAATTCGTCCTGAAGCTGCCTACGAATTAAGGGATCAAGTGCACTAAATGGCTCATCCATAAGAAGAACATCAGGATTTGCCGATATCGCCCTTGCAAGCCCTACCCTTTGTTGCATTCCTCCAGAAAGCTCATGCGCGAATTTATTACCCCAGGCTCCCAATTCAACAATTTCAAGGACTTCTGAAGCCTGCTGCAATCTTTCATTTTTTCCAATACCCCTTATCTCAAGAGGCATGGCAACATTATCCAGGACAGAACGATGAGGCATCAATGCAAAGTTTTGAAAGACCATTCCGATGCGTTCATTTCGAAACTTTTGTAGTTGGGGTGTATTCAACTGCATAACATCGATCCCATCGATAATTATTTCGCCTGCAGTTGGCTCAAGTAACCGATTAAAATGACGGACCAGTGTGGATTTTCCGCTTCCAGAAAGCCCCATGATACAGAAGATCTCGCCCTCTTTGATGTCTAAGGAAGTGTTTGCGACACCCACAACGCAATTGAACTGCTCCAGTACCTCCGCTTTAGAAAGATTTTGCGCTTGGATAGCATTTAATGCTTCTTCAGCCCTATCACCGAAGATCTTCCAGACGTTCTTTACCTGTATCAAAATTTTACCCAGTCATTAAATAAATAGCGGGCGAAATATACCCACCCGCTAGCTGCGTTTTAATTAAAGGCCTAGCCACGCATCTACGCGTTCGGGATTTGCTGCAATCCATTCGTTTGCAACCTCTGCTGGATCGCGTCCTTTCCCGCTAATTTCATAAGCAAAACTGCTAACATCATTTGCTTCTAACGAGAAATTTGCGAAGAACTCCGCGATTGCGGGAGAACGATCCGCAAGCGAGCCTGAATACGCAATTTGAACCTGCTTCAAAGCATCTTTTGAAGCAACATAAGACTCGTCATACCAATTTGCTGAGTCTGAAGGCTGAACCATTTTGTATTTTTCTGGATCATGTGTCGGCTCAGTCAGCATGACAACATCGAACATGTACCAAATTGCATGAGGCTCATAGCAATAGAATGCATAGCCTTCGCCCTTCGCAATCGAGTCTTTTACCCGAGCTGTTTTCACAGCTTCTTCTGCACGAATTGGTTCGATGAAGTCTAACAAGCCATAGTCTCTAACTTTGACTTCATTAACATTTGCAGAAGCCCAACCTGGAGCTCCAATCCACATTTCGCCTTTTCCATTGCCATCACTGTCCATTGCTGCGGCAACTTCAGGACGACCTAAATCCGCGATGTCAGTAATGTTATATTCAGCTGCGAACTGTTTTGACACACAGTAACCCTGATTTCCTGCGTATGAGTTCTCCGAAAGTGTTACCGTACCCGCACCATCAACATATTTTTTTGTAAAACTTTCTTGGTTTGGTAGCCAAACATCTGGATGCACATCAATGTCTCCCTTGCCCTGATCCATGGCTTGGAAAATCGTTGCATTGTTTCCGGGAACATATTCCACTGTTCCTCCAATTTTACTTTCAACGACTGCGCCCAATAGGTGCGCAATAGCTTGAGCACCCGTCCAAGAAGGAACTCCAATTTTAACATCTTCTGCAAACGCAGCTCCGGAGCTAACCGTGAGCGCAACAGTAGTGAGAAGCACACTAATACTCTTTGATTTCATTTTACTCTCCATGTTGGTTGATTACTTCAGTTTTAGTTATATCCAGGCAGTCCAAAAATATTTGGATATCCGAATAATGCAGCGCTACCACCGGTATGTAGAAACACGACATTTTGCATGCCGTCAAAATACCCCTGTCTGGTTAAATCTATTAACCCTGCCAGTCCTTTTCCAGAATATACAGGATCGAACAATAACCCTTCTAACTGGGCAAGCATTTTGAGTGCATTTATCATATGCTCTGTCGGCAAACCGTATCCTTCACCAACATAATTGCAATTTGCGCGAACTACATCTCTCGGGACGCTAACACCATTTCCAAGAAAGTCAGTCGTCGCCATAGCCAAATCATGGACCATCTTTTCTTGTTTTTCTTGTGGTGCACGTACGCCGATACCAAGAAGATGGATATCACTTTCAAGCGAACATAAACCTGCTACCAATCCAGCTTGTGTCCCTGAACTTCCGGTAGCGTGAACCAACGCATCAATTTCAACGTTATTTTCTAAAGCCTGTTCTTCCAATTCGGCTGCGCAAACAACATACCCAAGAGCGCCGGTAGTGTTTGAACCGCCGCCTGGAATTATGTAAGGGGTTTCCCCGTCTGACAGGAGCTGCGATGCCAACACTTCCATTTCAGCCGCCATGTCTGCTCCACCATTTCGTTTGGAAATTGTTGCGCCATGAAGTTGATCAAGAAGAACATTACCATTTAAGTTGTATTCCTCTGAGTTATAACCTGTGCGATCCTCCAGCAGAATGTGACAACCTAATCCAACCTTTGCGGCGGCAGCAGCTGTTTGGCGCGCGTGATTTGATTGCGTTGCTCCTTGGGTAATTACGCATGTGGCATTTTTCTCAAGCGCATCTGCAATCAAAAACTCAAGTTTCCGCGTCTTATTACCACCTGATGAAAGGCCAGTGCAGTCATCACGTTTCACCCAAAACCTTGGGCCATTCAACTCTTCAGAAAGTCTATCCATTGGTTCCAGCGGGGTAGGCAAATGACCAAGCCTAACTCGCGGAAATGTATCTAAAGTTCTACGAAGGATACCAATATTTTCAGAAATTTTTAATCTGTGTTGCTCAAGAGTTGTCAGCATTATTCTTCCTAAGGATAAAGTTCTAGTAAGTGTAGTCACAATAAATTTGTGGAATAAATTGCTAAATTTGCACTCTACTCATACTTTTAGTATGAGAGGAATATGAATATCATGTTGATTGAAGATGCTCTTGCCTTGATTGAAGAAGGTAGCATGCGGGGTGCTGCAGAACGTAGAAACGTTACTCAACCTGCATTTTCTAGAAGAATTGCAACTCTAGAAAATTGGTTAGGTGTAAAGTTAGTTGAGCGGCTTGCAAACAAAGTCGAAATCAAAGACGCATTGCTAAATAGGCAAGACGAATTTCGATCACTTCTAAAAAAAATGGATTCATTGAGAGGTGAATATACGAGTTCAGTCAACTCACTCAAAATTGGAACACAACACACACTTGCGTCTTCTGTCTTTCCTGAAATCTACAACCAGATATCTGAATATGAATTTATAGATAAAATCAGGCTGCGAACTCGAAACCAAGATGAAATCATTTCTCAATTTTTGAAATACGAAATCGATCTAGCTATAACCTATCATACTAAAAATACACCTATGCCCCCTTTCAACGACTCTGTGTTGCAAAAAATTTGGCGACGAGATTCTTTAGTGCCTGTTATTGGCGGTGACTTGCGGTTTTCCCTTAACGAGAAACAAGAACTTCCAATCAACACAGCAATACTTTGCTACCCCCCCGAGAGCGAGTTTGGAAAGATTTTGGAAGCGAGTGGCGCGTATGAAGAGTTGGCGAACGATAATCCAAGACCACTAGAAACCGGCTTTGCGGCTGGAATGAGTGAGTTGATAAAATTAGGCACAGGTATTGGATGGGTTCCACAGTCACTCGCGCGTGACGATATTCAGCGGGGCGACTTACTTGTATTGTCACAAAGTTATGGGCGCATTCCATTAGACGTTGTTTTAACTTCGCATGAGCAAAACAGAATTGGTAAGAACGTGATAAAGCGATTAATTAACGAAGCTGTTTAGACGGAAATTCAAAGAGTTCTTGACCATCAAGTTTGAAGCGTACGGACAAGTAAATATGAGGAAATGATATGATAGAGCGCATCGATACATCTGAAAGAATGAGTAAAATAGTAAAGCATAGCGGGGTTGCATATCTGTGCGGCCAAGTCGGAAGTGGTGAAAGCGCCACCGAGCAAACTATAGATTGCCTTGCTCGTATTGATGCCCTTTTAGAGAAAGCTGGATCGTCGCGCAGTCAAATTCTTCAGGCAATTATTTGGCTATCAGATATGAAATACTTCAAAGAGATGAATGCAGTTTGGGACAGCTGGGTTCCAGAGGGTCATGCGCCAGCGCGTGCCTGTGGTGAAGCAAAACTGGCAAGACCTGAGCTCAAAGTTGAGATAATAATCACTGCCGCATATTAACCAAATCTAGAAATGATCTAGTGACTAAGCTAGACCTAAGGCAATTAAAACCACTGTGTTCTTTCACTAGGTTGCGGACACAGTGTTGGGTCCGGATTCACGACTGACAAACACGCGAAAAAGTGTGTGTTTGGTGTGTTTTTGAGTTTTTAAATGGTTTGGATCAAACAATGTGTCTCCAACCAATGGCGGGACACAGTATTTAGAAACACTTCAGTTTTAAAAAAGCGTGATAATGACAAGGTCGGTGAACTCAGCGGTTAGTGTTGAAATAACGGAATGATACAAGATTGGGCATTGCAAAAAACTAATTAGTAGACCGCTGTCAGGCAAGGTGATGTATTAAGACAGAACCTTTGCGACGCCACCGTCAATACCGGGGAGTGATCTGTAGCACGCTTCGTGACAAGTCGGATAAAATTTCTGGGCCACTAGGTCCAAGATACACAATATCCTCCAGCCTAATCCCGAAGGAATCGGTCAAATAGATTCCTGGTTCAATTGAAAAGACATTCCCAATCGCCAGAGGCTGGTTATTACTGGCCGTAATATATGGCGGCTCATGGACATCAACGCCCAATCCATGTCCCGTCCGATGTGGAAATGCCGCACCATAACCCGAGGCTGCAATCACACTACGCGCGGCCTCATCAATCTCACTGCATGCCCTACCAGGCTCTACCACTTTTAACGCAGACTGCAGCGCCGTTTCAATTATATCAGCAGTCTTTGTAAACCTTGGATCAGGCATATCTCCATACCATGCACAGCGCGTCATATCGGATGGGTATCCGTTCAAACGGCAACCTGAATCAATAAGTACGGCCATCTCTGGCTGCAGCACATCTGTGCCAGTATGGTGATGAGGAAAAGCGCTATTTGCTCCAAAACCAACAATACAAAACGCAGACTCTGCCCCATGATTGTGGTAATGGTCAACTAAAATGGATTTGACATCATTTTCAGACATTCCGGTGCGAAGCGACGCAAAGGCCAACTCAAAGGCTGAGTCATTTAGGCGCGCGCATTCACGGAGTAGCCGGTGTTCTTCGGCGTCCTTTTCTGCACGTAATCTACCTACTGTATCTTGAGTGAACCGGTGGATTGGAGTCTCAAATTGATCAAGCAAGAAGAACGCAAAATCCGCCCGCATCATCTCATCAATAACAACGTTGAGGCCAGGACGATTGATATCGAGTTTATTCAATAACGTAGTCAGCGCAACTTGCGGACCATCCGCATCACTCCACTCGTAAAAAGGGATGCTGCCACATTGTGCGCGAGCAGCCTCAGCATTCAACTTCGGCATCAAAACGCCAGCATTATCAATAGTCACCAACGCCATCACAGGGCGTTCATCGCCATGTGGATTAAGCCCCAACAACCATTGCATATGACTGCTTGGACCAACGGCGACCAAGTCGGTGCCAGTCTCACTCATACGCTGGCGCAGTCTTGCTAGTCTGTTTACCGTGTTGTCTGACATTTAGTATCCTAATGTAACGTTTAAACTTGCGGGTTCGGCTAAATAGCTAACTGTTCAAAGAATTTTGAAATTTCACTAACATTCACGTCAACATCTCTTAATCAATTGTCTTTACTAGTATTTTTGAAAGCGCACCAATAAATTATCCCGACAACTGCGCAAGCCTTGGCATGAGCGTTAGCAACTTCTTAGTATAATCTTGCTGCGGATTGGTGAATAGTGTTTCAGTGCCTTGCACTTCAACCAATTGTCCTTGTTTCATAACCCCAACCCGATCACACATTTGGCGAACTACTGGTAGATCATGGCTGATAAACAGCATGGTCAGTCCTAAATGTTCTTGCAGGTCTTTCAGAATATTAAGAATTTGCGCCTGAATAGATACGTCCAAAGCGCTCGTCGGTTCATCACAAATCAAAAACCGTGGCTGCGTTGCTAGCGCGCGCGCAATGGAGATCCGCTGACGCTGGCCACCAGAGAACTCGTGCGGATACTTTGCAGCTGCGGCACGTGTCAAACCAACACGATCTAGCAACTCTTCCACGCGTACGCTTACTCGATCACGAGGTAGTATTTTATGGTGTAAAAGTGGTTCGGCGACGATGCTCTCAACTTTCATTCGAGGATTGAGGCTTGAAAAAGGATCTTGGAAAATCATCTGAATTTGGCGACGATAATCTGCAAGCTCTGCAGAAGCCATTGAAGTCACGTCATCGCCATCAAACAGGACACGCCCACTATCTACATCAAGGAGTGTACCGATCATCCGCGCGACAGTAGATTTTCCGGAGCCACTTTCGCCAACAAGACCAAACACCTCACCGTCGTTAATATCGAGGGATACATTGTTAACCGCAGTGAAGTATTTTCGCCAGGAAGGGATCAGTGATGACTTCTCGAGGAATTGCTTTGAAATCCCTTGAACCTCGAGTAGTTTACCAGATTTTGACTTTTCCACTTTGGTCCAGTCTCGTGCGAGATCCTCGATTTTGAAATTTGTCTCACGGCTATCATAACTGATTTGTGGGAAGCGTCGCAGTTTAGTTTGTGGCCGCGGTACGGCTAAGATAAGCGATTTGGTATAATCATGCCGTGGAGCACTTAGAACTTGATCGGTTGTTCCATTTTCTACAACCTGTCCGTTATACATCACCGTAACCTTTTTGGTTGTGTCGGCAATCACGCCCATGTCATGAGTCACGAGGATCACGCCCACTTGTGTCTCACAGGCTAATTCCTTTATAAGATCAAGTACTTGCGCTTGAATTGACACATCTAAAGCGGTAGTAGGTTCATCAGCTATGATAACTGATGGCTCGGAACACAGGGCTAAAGCGATCACCACACGTTGACGCATCCCCCCAGAAAACTGGTGCGGATATTGGTCAAACCGGACCTTAGGATCAGGAATTGACACTCGGTCCAGCAAGGCCAAGGCACGCTCTTTAGCAACTTTGGCAGAAACATTCAGGTGTAATTGGATCGTCTCAACAAGTTGCTCACCAATCGTGAAAAGGGGATTTAGAGAAGTTAGCGGATCCTGAAATATCATCCCAATCTCGCGCCCTCGGATAGCGCGTTGCTCCTGAACACTTAAATGGTCGATGCGACGGCCTTTTAGCCAAATTTCCCCAGATGCGATTCGCGCAGGATCATCCAAGAGGCCAATTACAGCGTTGCCCGTCATGGACTTACCCGCGCCACTTTCGCCTACTACACCTCGTATTTCCCCTGGGTAAATATCATAGCTTACATCGCGTACCGGAGTGAACAGACCGTGTCGGGTAGGTATTTCTACAGTAAGATTACGAATCGAGAGGATTGGATCAGTCATTTTAGCCTCGGGTTCAATGCATCACGAAGCCAGTCACCCAGCATATTAACACTCAGTGCCAATGCCAACAGCGTGCAAGCCGGGAACATCAAGATCCACCATTCGCCTGAGAACAAGAAACTTTGGCCTACACGGATCAATGTTCCTAAAGACGGTTGTGTGGCGGGTGCACCAACACCCAAAAAGCTCAATGTAGCTTCAGCAATAATTGCAAGCGCCAACGAGATCGTAGCAATTACCAATACAGGTGAAAGAACATTTGGAAGGATATGCCGTAGCATGATTGCGTAAGGCCTCCGTCCAATCAGCCTTGCTGCTGAAACATAATCTTTGCCTTTCTCAACTAATGTAGCCCCACGCACCACACGAGCAAATTGCACCCAATCTGACAAGCCAATAGCAAGTATCAAAACCCAAATTGCCATTTGGTCACGATGCTCTACTGGCGTAATACCTTTGGCAATTCCAAAAATCAGCATGGCCACAAGGATCGAGGGAAAGGTCAATTGCACGTCAGCCGACCGCATAATAAGGCTATCAATCCACCCACCGAAGTAGCCAGCGATCAGGCCCAAAAAAATACCTAGTATCACTGCAAATAGGACTGCCGAAAAGCCGACAAATAGAGAGATCCGCATACCGTAGAGAATGGTTGAAAACACATCACGGCCTTGATCGTCTGTACCTAAAAGAAACACCTCGCCAGTAAAGGCATTAGGAGTCATCGGTTCTGTGAAACCGTTCATCAAGTTCAATGAGGACGGATCAAACGGGTTTGTCGGCGCTATCAATGGCGCAAAAATGGACGATAATATTAATAACGTCGCAACTAATGAAGATACTACAGCAACAGGCGATCGTTGGAAAGCATAGAACAAGTCACTGTCCAGTATGCGGCGCAGACGCGACGGTGTAGGCTCGATTGTATCACTTAGATGACTGTTCATTTTGCAGCTACCCTAAGTCTGGGATCAATGAGAGCATACAAAATATCGACCAATAGATTTATACCCACAAACATGACAGAAATCATCATCAAATAAGCAGCCATTACCGGAATATCGACAAACTGGATTGCGTTGATAAACAGCAAACCTAAACCAGGCCACTGAAAAACGGTCTCAGTTATAATTGCAAACGCAATAATGGAACCAAGCTGAAGTCCAATCACTGTTACTACCGGCACCATAGTGTTTTTGAGAGCATGGCGAAAATTGATGTCCCGTTCGCTTAAGCCACGAGCGCGCGCAAAGCGGACGTAGTCTTGACGTAGCACTTCAAGCATCTCAGATCGTACGAGCCGCATGATTAAGGTCATCTGGTACAATCCCAGCGTGATCGATGGCAAGATCAGCGCTTTAAGACCAGACTCTGTCATAAGACCGGTACTCCACCAACCTAATTGCACTACCTCGCCACGACCGAAGCTAGGCAACCAGCCCAGCTCTACAGAAAATAGATAAATTAATAGAATACCAATTAGAAACGTTGGTAGTGAGACGCCGATTAGCGAAGCCGTCATAATAAAGTTAGAAAGCAACCCATTCCGTTTAATAGCGGTTAACACGCCAAATATAATTCCAAGTATGATCGCAAAAACTGCTGAAAGCGCTGCTAGCTCTAGTGTTGCGGGAGCGCGCTCCATGATTATTTCAGAGACTGCACGACCCTGTCGGTAGCTCACTCCAAAATTACCATTTATAGCTTCCCCAAGGAACTTGATGTATTGTACCGGTATTGGTTTATCTAAGCCAAGCTGTGCACGCAGACGCTCAACGTCTTCCATTGTGCGTTCCTGACCTAGCATATTATCAACTGGGTCACCCACAAATGTGAACATTGAAAACGCAATGATCCCAGTGATAAACAACACTAAAAAGGATTGGGAAATGCGTTTGAGAATGAATCGCAACATCGCATGAGCCTTTTTTTACCCTAACGACCTGTGAAGTCGACGAAGCAAGTTGGAAAAATTTTAAAGAAGAGCGCTAAGCTGTATTCTTTCAATGTAAAGATAACGGCGTGCCCACACGCGGCAGGCACGCCGTTATACTGTCTTACTTCATAGTGAAGTATTTAACACGAGGCTGATCTTCCGGGTCAACCTCAATGCCAACTTTTTCAGCCATACCCCAATTCAAAACCTGGTGATGGATTGGGATGTAGAGTTGCTCATCCTGAACGACGCGCCAAATGCTTGCTATATCTGCATTACGAGAAGTGAGATCAGTGTTCGATGCGAGAGACTCAATCTTTGCGTCGATCTCGTCGTTGTTGAACCCAGTTCCGTTCCAGGTCCCAATGTCACTTTCACGTCCATGCACAAGAAAATTGAATATATATTCAGAGTCGTAAGTTGGAACCCCCCAGCCTAGCATGTAGAAATCCGTCTCACCGGTGGTGATTTTAGGAAAGTGTTGAGCTTTTGGGATTGCTTCAAGATTCACTGTGATACCAATTTGCCCCAACATCCCAACAGCTGCCTGACAGATCGCTTCATCATTAATGTAGCGGTCGTTTGGACAATCAAGACGGATGGAGAACCCGTCAGCGTACCCAGCCTCAGCCATCAGAGCCTTAGCGCCCTCAACGTCAGTGACGCTTTCGCCGTCCATCTCAGAAGTCCAGCCATTGACGAATGGCGGAGCGATCATACCCGCTGGCTGGGACTGCCCACGCATAACAACCTGCTGGATTGCATCGCGGTTGATTGCCATGGACATCGCTTTGCGAACCCGGACATCCGCCAATGGATTTGCGCCATCAACATTATCAGCCTTCAGATCATCGGCTCCTTGATTCATACCAAAGAAAATTACGCGATTCTGTGGAGCTTGCTTCACAACAAGTCCGTCAGCGTTAGCAACGCGCGCCAAATCTTGAACAGGCATATCCTGCAAGAAATCTACTTCACCAGATAGCAATGCAGCTACACGGGTCGCTGCATTTTGAATTGGTGTGTATACAATTTCACTTACTTCCATTGGAAACTCATCACGACCCCAATAGTTTTCGTTTCGAGCCATGACAGTTTTGACGTCTGGCTCACGGCTTACGAGCTTGTACGCACCAGTACCATTGACGTTTGTAGTAGCGAATGTGATTTCGCCGCCTTCGAAGTCTTGTACTTTGACTGTGTTGTTCGCTTCAGTCCACCCTTTATCCATCATGAATAGGTTTGTGAGGTTCGATGGAAGGATCGGATTTGGTCCATTAGTTTCAATCTCAACTACATAGTCGCTTACAGCGCGCACCTCAGTGATAGAGCCAATCAGCTCTTTCATGTCAGAGTTAGGCTGCTTCGCACGCTCAAAGCTAAATACTACGTCTTCTGAGGTGAAATCTGACCCATCATGAAATTTCACGCCTTGGCGCAGGTTAAAAACCCAAACATTTGGGTTGTCAGCACTTGGGGCCCAGTCAGTAGCCAGCGTGGGGACAAAGTTACCTGCGGTATCCCGAATTATCAGCGGTTCATACATCTGATGACGCATGGTGTGACTAGGGCCTTCGTTTTGGGAATGCGGATCAAGGGTTAACGCATCACCAGCGCGGGCCCAGCGAAGCGTTTCAGCATTAACAATAGCAGCTGACGACATAAGGGCGGCAACCGTTAGTATAGCCGTTGTCTTTTTCATTTTAAACTCTCCCATAAAAAATATATCGTGAAGATATTGTGTTTAATGCCGAAATCAACTGTAAATTCAGTAAACTAGTATGTTTTATTTGCTTCGAAAAATTGTTTGAAGAATATTGTTTGTAAATGATTTTTCCGCGCTCGAACTGAACCAAACATACCTAAGATTCACTAGTAAATTATACTAGCGTTGGATTATCAATCTTTGTCTTGAAACTGTAAACGTCTCTTAACTTTCATTAGGCTCACTCAAATAGCTATACTCTACAACTAAGCCTAACGGGCCCTTGAACCAGAAAGATCTTACATGACACGCAGCACAGCCATTGAAAAAGCAACTCATTATTTTGAAGCTGGCCAGTTTGTTCAAAACCTTGCTGAGTTAATATCACATCAAACGGAAAGTCAGAACCCAACAAAAGCCGCTGAATTGCAACGATATTTAATGGAAGCAATAGTGCCGCATTTCCAAGATTTAGGGTTTACATGCGAAATTCATTCCAACCCTATTGAGTCCGCTGGGCCTATACTCGTTGCAGAACGAATTGAAGATGAAACTCTTCCAACAATCCTGTCTTATGGTCATGGAGACGTTATAATGGCGCAGACCGATGAATGGCGCGATGGCCTTCATCCCTTTCGATTAGTTGAGGAAGGCGACCGACTTTACGGTCGCGGAACCGCAGACAACAAAGGCCAACACCTGATCAATATAATGGCCTTAAAGTCAGTTTTAGAAGTGCGCGGCGCATTAGGTTTTAACTGTCGCACAATCATCGAAATGGGAGAAGAAATAGGATCACTCGGACTAAAAGAGTTTTGTGCCACACATAAGGATGCGTTGGCAGCCGACGTTTTCATCGCGTCAGATGGGCCACGTCTCCAATCGGTTATGCCGACGATGTTCATGGGTGCTCGTGGTTGCTTGTCGTTCGATTTGGTAGTTTCACTTCGCGAAAGTGCGCATCATTCGGGCAATTGGGGCGGAGTGTTAGCGGATCCAGCCATTATTTTAGCCCATGCTTTATCGACAATCACAGACACAAGAGGGCAAATTCAAATAGCAGAGTGGTGCCCGAACAGCCTAACGGATGATATACGCGAAGCATTGCGCGATCTACCTATCGACGATGAAACTGGACCAGCCGTAGATGTGAATTGGGGTGAAGAAAATTTGACTGTAGCGGAGCGAATGTTTGGGTGGAACAGCTTTACAATACTCGCAATGCATAGTGGTATGCCGCAAGCACCAGTCAATGCAATATCCGCAAGCGCGATGGCGGTCTGTCAGTTGCGGTTTGTCGTTGGAACCAACCAGGCTGATATCCTACCAGCCCTCCGCAGACACCTGGATACCAATGGTTTCGAAGGCGTCAAAATCATTCCCCACGATAGAGGATTTTTCGACGCGACACGTCTTCAACCTAATCACCCCTGGGTAAAATTTGTTGCACGGTCTCTGCAGGAAACTTCCGGAAAAGTTCCACATGTGCTACCCAATTTGGCCGGCTCGCTTCCTAATGAAGTCTTTGCCAATACCTTAAACCTTCCCACTATTTGGATTCCTCATTCATACCGCGCCTGCTCTCAGCACGCGCCCAATGAACATCTTTTATGCCCGGTTGCACGAGATGCTCTTCGAATAATGGCAGGGCTATTTTGGGATATCGGCGCTGGTAACGCGCCCCAGTAGTGCATCTGCGGGTTTTGGAAGGCACACGCACCCAAACATCAGTATCAAACAAACTAGGAACACCACTCAGTGATAGTAAAGCTTGTAAGCTCTGTGTTGTGACAGTTACCTCAGTGACGCAAACATATTTTGACTCAAGTCAGGGATTGATGCGAACTTCTTTAAACCGTGCATGCGTTTAATAAGAACGATAGTACCTCTGATATTTCGTATGGTGAGCGAATGTTTAGTAAGGCCATAACTAATTACTCCGAACAGCAAGAGCTGTGTTCTTTCACTAGGTTGCGCACACAGTGTTAAACCCGGAATCTCTCCCATCAAACACGCGAAAAAGTGTGCGTTTGGTGTGTTTTTGAATCTCACACGTATAGCGTTAGTACGCAAAAATTAAGTCATTGATATTGTTTTGGAAAGTGGTGCCCGGGGGCGGAATCGAACCACCGACACGAGGATTTTCAATAGAGATGGCAGTAGATAATCAATTGAATACAATGGTTTGTATGAGGATTAAATAGGTGTGCACTAAAGTGTGTTTTTGATATTTTGTATCTTTTGGGGTCAAACACTGTGTCTCCAACCAATGGCAGGACACAGTTCATAACGTTGATATAACTTTTTACACTTCGGGCAACTAGGTAACCCCAAATTTTTGATTTCGTGCTTCGAAAAACTATTTCCGTGAATGGCGGCGCTTAAAATATCTTGGGAGGTTCTCATGAACGTGAGAGAGATTGATGCGCGCTCATGGCTTATAAAATATGTAAAAGCCAAACATAATTTACCTAATTACGATAAAGCACTTAGGTTTGCCAAATCTGTCAATTATATTGATGAAAATGCGGATGTTACAGAGACAGGACGATTACTGTTCGAATTTAGCCAGTTCAACGGAGATTACCTGTCAAAAGACCAAAAATTATTGTAGTTACCTCTACAACGCAGAACCAGCAGTTGCTTGTAAACTCTGACAATTTAGCCACTGTCCACGACAAGGAGGAGTGAACAGTGGCAAACATTCTTGGACGTTGGGAGGTGTCCAGTAAATTTGGTGACCCAACTGCACTGTTGACTGCGCTAACGCAATTAGGCCACCGTGTTGACAGGAAACGTACAACGATTAAAGGCTAACACTCTTTTACACCTCACATGAGTTTGACCTGAGCATACACATCTTATCCAATCCAGTACGCACAATATTTAAGCGCACTCCAATACATCTGATTAGTATTTGTGCCTAAATTTGGAACTCCAGAGCCAAATTTTGAAATCATTAACATTTCTAATAAACGTTCGAACATCACGCTTATCGATTAAACGAGTGCAATTAAGCGAAGCCTTGCTATTCATCGCAGAAATATGATGCACGCTGTTCAAGTTGCATTAAGAACATTGAGCGATCCACATCTTCAGAAATCAGCTAGCATCACTGTGCAGTTTGTAGAAACATCAAATCTAATTTTGCACGAGTATTTCATCTGCATACACGCAACAGTTTTCAGCAGGTAAATCCAGATGAACTTGTTCAGCCGGTATGGCAGTATCTCGATGTACTTTCACTTTAATATCGAGTTCATTGGAAACAGCGGAAACTAATTTATGGTTTCCCAAGTCCTCAACTCGTTGAACGCGCGCGGGTATCGTATTCTGACCGATGGTATCAACAACTTTTATGTATTCAGATCTGATGCCTAATTTCAACTGAGAGGCGCTAAGCTCTGTAAGGCGTGTTTGTGTCATAATAGTGTTGCCTCCAAATCGCAAAGAATAATCACCGTCTCTCTCACATCGGAAAAAATTCATCGCTGGTGCACCAATAAAATAACCAACAAACGTTGTTTTTGGTCGTTCAAAAAGCTCTTTTGGTGTGCCAACTTGCACGATACGACCAGCATCCATAACAATTACGTTCTCCGCAAAAGTCATGGCCTCGTTTTGATCGTGAGTAACATAAATTAAAGTTGAACGATATTTTTGATTAATTTCTTTCAACTGCCTTCTGAGGCGAAACTTAAGGTCTGGATCAATCACAGTCAGAGGTTCATCCATTAAAACTGCTGCAACATCATCGCGAACCAGACCACGCCCCAATGAGATCAATTGTTTTTGATCAGCTGTGAGACGGCTAGCTGATTTTGTCAGTAATTCTTGCAGCCCCAATGCTTCAGAAACCTCTCTAACTTTAGCGTCTATCGCAGGCTTCTCATAATTCCGGCACACTAACGGAAATGCTAAATTTTGCTCAACTGACATAGTTCCATAGATTACGGGAAACTGAAAAACTTGGGCAATATTGCGCTCAGATGTGGAAAGGTTTGTGACGTCCACTCCGTCAAATAATAACTTACCTTCGGAAGGCTGAACGATGCCCGACATAATATTCAGCATTGTTGTTTTGCCACAACCTGATGGGCCTAAAATAGCATAGCGCCCACCATCCTCCCAAGTCATGTTGAATGGGTTTAATGCATAATTTTGTTCCGCTGATTGGGGATTATATGAATGCGCGATGTTCTGAAGTTCAATTTTAGCCATTATTCTAATCCACGATAAGGTGAGGACACTAACTGTTCATTTTGATCAAACACGTACAATTGCAGGGTATCGAACTGCACACGTACAACCTCACCAGTGTTAAAATTTTGTACTGAGTCCAGTAATCCAACAACTCCAATCATTTCATGACGAATATGTAAGAATGTTTCGGAACCACTGATTTCAGAGAGCTCTACACTGAATGGAAAGCCTGTTGAATTTAAGGTAATACCTGCAGCACGCATACCAAAAATATACGAGCCTGTTGCCAATCCTTTACAATGTTGAGGCAATTCAAGGTCAATCTCCGAGCTTAAAATTATCCTCCCATTTTCAACCCTACCTTCGAACAAGTTCATTGCTGGGTCATTTGTGATTTGAGCTACTTTGGTACAGTTCGGATTCTCATAGACCTCTTTGGACGTACCTTGTTGCAAAATCCTTCCCTCATCCATGACTAAAATTTGGCCGCCTAGTTGCATTGCCTCAACAGGGTCGGTCGATGAATAAATCAAAATCGCGTCTTTTGAGGCCTCTGAA
>Ga0213858_10000500_pt1 | contig 18769 bp, 21 predicted proteins | sample PICome_FD_160122 | JGI IMG/M metagenome (GOLD analysis project Ga0213858, IMG submission 160122) | Coastal seawater microbial communities near Pivers Island, North Carolina, United States - PICO245 | ecosystem: Environmental > Aquatic > Marine > Coastal | place: USA: North Carolina | collected... | reverse complement strand
GAAGAAACTGAAGTTGTAGAAGGCAAGTATTCTTCTGGTTCGGTTACTTACGTCAAAGGGACTGCGCCAGTTAGAGCTACTTATGGTGGAAAAACAGAGACCTTCCCTAAAGAAACTTACAAGAAAAGGGGTATGGTTAAGACTGCTGAAGAAGCAGAAGTTCGTTATTGTCCCAAGTGCGATAAGAATGAAACAAGAGAAGAGTGTGCTTATGGCGGCAAGTATTGGGACGAAAATTCAAAACCAGCAAAGGATGTAAAAGAAGACACCGTTGAACTCACTGACGCTTATGGTGAAACTTTTGCAACTGTTGTAGATATTGTAAAACCAGAACCAATCAAGACTGTTGAAAGTAATATTGAGTATGAGACTTATGATATTGAGTCTATGACCGAGGCAGTCAGAATTCCAGCAAAGACTGGGAACATAGTCATGGTTAATCTTGGATGGAAGGGCAAGTATTACTCTATTAAGATGTTCTTCCCCCAAATTAGCAAACCAAGTAGGAAAGATGTTCAGGATCAGATAGAGAAAATCTATCCTGGTGGAAAGTTGTACACTTTCGTAGTATCTAACTATGAACCAGGAGAACCAATGCTCCACGCAGAAGGAGCAGCATGGACAAAGAAAGAAGGAAAGTCCAAATCTGGAGGACTCAACGAAAAAGGAAGAAGATCTTACGAAAAGGAAAATCCAGGATCTGACCTTAAGGCACCTTCAAAAAAGGTTGGAAATCCCAGGAGGGCATCCTTCTGCGCTAGAATGAAGGGTATGAAAAAGAAACTAACTAGTAAGAAGACTGCTAACGATCCAGATAGCAGAATCAACAAATCACTTAGAGCTTGGAACTGCTGATGAAAACCTTTCAACAATTTTTATCCGAAAGCGTCACTATTCACGGCGACTTCAACGGAACTTTAAATGTAGGTGGTGATCCTGTTCAACAAGAAGTAGAAGAGCAGAATCAGTATATCGCTGATGTTGTTTGGATGGGAAGTATATATAGGATGAAACTTGAGAAAAAAGAGTCATTAAGACTTCCAACAACTCAAGAGTTAGCAGAACAACTTCAAGGAGAATATCCTGGTGCGATTGTTCAAAGAATTTATCCAGTTGAACCAAAACCAGAAGTTAAAATTGCAGACGTTAAGAGATATCATCCAGGAAAATTAGAGTGGGTATAAATTATGGCTCAGTGGAATAAAATAAATCAAGACTATCTTAACCAAGAGAGAAGTCTCTTTGAAGTTTTTATATGTGCAGACCAGTTTGGTAACATTGGTGCTTGTGGAGGCAATACTCAATTTGAACTGAATGTCTCTGCTGGTATTATGACAGAGATGGCAAACGTTCATAAGTTTGGTTCTGTTATTACAAGTAATGCCACCTACGATACCATTTGGTCTGAAGGTAGTGCTTATGAGTTTCCTGTAGGCATTGGAACAATAACTGTAGTTTCAACAAGTACTCAAGATAGTTCAGTTGGAACTGGAGCATCTTCAATTGTAGTTCAAGGTCTTGATGGAGACTATAATGAAGTGCAAGAAACACTTTCTCTTGATGGAACAACTGGTGTCGCAGGAACTGTTAGTTTCTTAAGAACTCATAGAGCATTTATTGATAGTGGAAATACAAATGCAGGAAATATTACCATCTCTATTGGTAGTACCGTGCATTGTGCTATTGCAGCAGATATGGGACAATCTCAAGTTGCTTTTTATACAGTTCCTGCAGGTAAATCAGCATTCTTAAAACAGTTCACGGCAACTCAAAACAAGAATCAAGAAAATGCTGTTAGGATGTTCCAGAGGCAATATCAAGAAGGAACTACAAAACCATTTCGTTTGGTTACAGAATTAAATTTATATGGAAGTAATTTTATTAAACCATATAGTTATCCAATATTTTTTCCAGAAAAAACTGATATTGAAGTAAGAGCATATACTGGATCAAACTGTACTGTTTCTTGTACCTTTGATCTTTTAGTTGCCGATAGTGCTTCTATTGGTATTGGAACGACCTGATAGGAGGTATTATGTCTGATAATGGAGTATATCTTGGTAATCCCAACCTAAAGAAGGCGAATACCCCGATTGAGTTTACTGAAGAACAAGTCCTTGAGTTTCTTAAATGTAAAGACGACCCAGTTTACTTTGCAAACAATTATATCAAGATTGTTTCTCTGGACGAAGGTCTTACTCAGTTTCATCCGTATCACTTCCAAGAGAAGTTAATTAATAACTTCCACGAAAACAGATTTAATATCTGTAAGATGCCTAGACAGACTGGTAAATCCACTACAGTCGTATCTTACCTTTTGCACTATGCTGTCTTTAACGACAGTGTGAACATTGGTATTCTTGCAAACAAAGCAGCGACGGCGAGGGAACTTCTCAGTAGGTTACAAACTGCATATGAGAACTTACCAAAATGGATGCAGCAGGGTATTATATCCTGGAACAAAGGTAGTCTGGAGTTAGAGAATGGCAGTAAGATATTGGCAGCTTCTACGTCTGCAAGTGCTGTCCGAGGTATGTCGTTCAACATCCTCTTTCTCGACGAATTCGCGTTCGTCCCAAATCATGTTGCTGACTCGTTCTTTGCATCTGTTTATCCTACTATTACTTCTGGTAAAAACACCAAAGTAATTATCGTCTCTACGCCACACGGTATGAACCACTTCTACCGTATGTGGCACGATGCGGAAAAGAGTAAAAACGAATATGTCCCTACTGATGTTCACTGGTCCGAAGTTCCAGGTAGAGATGAGAAGTGGAAACAGCAGACTATTGCAAACACCTCCGAACAACAGTTCAAGGTTGAGTTTGAATGCGAATTCTTAGGTTCTGTTGATACACTTATTGCTCCATCGAAACTTCGTTCGATGGTTTATGATAATCCTATTGCAAGAAATGCTGGATTAGATATCTACGAACACGTAGTAGATAAACACGATTACATTATGACTGTTGACGTTGCTCGCGGAGTTAGTGAAGACTACTCCGCTTTTGTTGTGGTTGATATTACAGAGTTCCCACATAGAGTTGTAGCAAAATACAGGAACAATGAAATCAAACCAATGTTGTTCCCCAATATCATATATGAAGTAGCAAAGAACTATAATGGAGCATACATTCTTTGTGAGGTCAATGATATTGGAGACCAAGTAGCATCTATCCTCCAATATGACCTAGAGTATCAGAACTTATTGATGTGTTCTATGAGAGGTAGAGCAGGTCAGATTGTTGGACAAGGTTTCTCTGGTAAGAAGACACAGTTGGGCGTTAAGATGTCCAAGACTGTTAAGAAGGTTGGTTCTCTCAACCTCAAAACAATGATTGAAGAGAGTAAACTAATCTTCAATGACTATGAAATTATTTCAGAACTAACTACATTCGTTCAAAAGCACAACTCATTTGAAGCAGAAGAAGGTTGTAATGACGACTTAGCAATGTGTCTGGTTATCTATGCTTGGATGGTAGCACAAGACTACTTTAAGGAACTGACTGACCAGGATGTCCGTAAGAGACTATATGAAGAACAGAAGAACCAGATTGAACAAGACATGGCTCCCTTTGGATTTATGGATGACGGTTTAGGGACAGATAGTTTTGTTGATGCGCAAGGCGACCGTTGGTCAAATGCATCAGTTGGAGAATATGGTGATATGTCTTATATGTGGGATTATATGTAATGGATTTAGATGGTCAGATAAAACTTGGTCATTTACTTCTTAGTGATAGAAAATGTAGAACCTGTGGTGAGATTAAAAATCTTATAGATGGATTTTATAGAATAAGAAAGGGTGGGTCTTTGCCCTCTTCATATTCTTATGAATGTAAACAATGTACCATCAATAGAGTATCATCGACACGGAAGAAAAAGAGCAATAACTTATGGGAGTATCCTGACTGGTAATTTGTTCATGCATTGTTTCCCTTCTGAAAAGTGGGTTTTTAATAAATATTTTTTAGTTAAACTGAGAAATTAAAGGAGAGAAACATGGCGACTCCACAATTATCTCCAGGCGTACTCGTCAGAGAGGTTGATTTAACTGTCGGAAGAGCTGATAATGTATTAGATAATATTGGAGCAATTGCGGGTCCCTTTGCACTTGGTCCAGTTGAAGAACCTATTGACATTTCCACAGAACAAGACCTGATTAACGTCTTCGGAAAACCACTTTCAACTGACTCCCAGTATGAATACTGGATGAGTGCATCCTCATACCTTTCATATGGCGGTGTTCTTAAGGTTGTAAGAGCAGATGGAACTACCCTTAACAACGCAAATGCTGGCGTCGGTATGGCGTCAACTACCATCAAAATTAAAAACTTTGATGACTACGAAGCAAACTATTCAGAGACCGAACCCAACTACGTCTTTGCTGCAAAGAACCCTGGTTCTTGGGCAAACGAACTGAAGGTTTGTGTTATTGACGATGCTGCTGACCAACGTATCGGTATTACCACCACTAACCCTGGTGCTGCTGGCGTAACAATCGGATTTGGTGTTACCACCGCATTGACCAACGCAGTTATTCCTGGTGTTGGCGGAACTTCTGGATTCACTGGATACATCAAGGGCATCATCACTGGTGTTGGAACTGCATCCACAACTGGAAGCAGCACCTTCGATGTTAAGATTCTTTCTAGAGTCTCTACCGCAACTACCGACTTGGATGTTGAGTATCCAATCACTTATGCTGAAGGAAATGCTAACGCAGAATTCCAAGCATCTGATACTATTGGGTTCATCAACAACGCGGGTATTAGCACTGGTAATGGTTCAGTAACCACTGTTGCTTCTAAGAAAGATTGGTACGGAGAGCAAACTCTAAGTCTTACCAATAGCGTTATCTATTGGAAGTCTATTGCACCAAAACCAATAACCACTGGATACGCAAGTGGTAGAAACGGTAAGAACGATGCGCTGCACGTTGCAGTTGTTGACGACACTGGTTCAGTAACTGGTATCCAAGGCAATCTGCTTGAGAAGCACCTCAACCTTTCTAAGGCAAAGGATTCTGTATCGGATGTTGATGCACCAACTAAGAACTGGTGGAAGAACTATCTCGCAGTTTACTCCGAGAATGTTTATGTTGGAGACAACCCTTCCGCTGGTAACGATACCTTCAACAACACGACTCCATTAGCAACTGGTTTCTCTAGTGGTTACACTCCAATCACTGAGGCAGCAGGTCTTTGGAACCAAAATGTACAAGGAGTTACATTCAGTGCACTGGGTAACGTCACCTATACCTTCAAAGGTGGAGTTGATTATTCCGCACTGAATGGAATGACCGCAACTCTTGGAAATCTTAAGACTTCATATGAGTTGTTTGATAATAAGGATGAAGAAGCAGTAGATTACCTGATTATGGGTCCTGGACTTGGCACTAAGTTCGAGTCTCAAGCAAAAGCAAATCATCTGATTTCTATCGCAAATCAGAGAAAAGACTGTATGGCAGTCATTTCTCCACACAGAGCAGACGTTGTAAATATCACAAATACGACGACTCAGACGAATAACATTATTGAGTTCTTCTCACCACTGTCGTCTTCGTCTTACGCGGTATTTGATTCTGGTTATAAGTACACTTATGACCGCTTCAACGATAGATTCCGCTTCATTCCAACCAACGCTGACGTTGCTGGTCTGATGGTCCGCACCTCAATCAATGCTTTCCCATGGTTCTCGCCCGCAGGACAGCAAAGAGGTGTTATCAATAATGCGATTAAACTTGCATATAACCCAAGCAAAGCACAGAGAGATTTACTCTATCCACTGAGAATTAACTCTATTGTTAATCAACCTGGCACTGGCGTTCTTCTCTTCGGTGATAAGACTGCACTCACATTTGCTTCTGCGTTTGATCGTATTAACGTCCGTCGCCTGTTCCTCACGGTTGAGCAAGCACTCGAAAGAGCAGCAGAAGCACAACTGTTTGAACTGAACGACCAAATCACCAGAGCAAACTTCGTTAATATTGTTGAACCTTATCTCCGTGATATTCAAGCAAAGCGTGGACTCTACGGATTCCTGGTCATTTGCGACGAAACGAATAACACTCCTGATGTCATTGATAATAACGAGTTCAGAGCAGACATCTTCCTGAAGCCTGCTAAGTCTATCAACTACGTCACCCTCACCTTCGTTGCTACCAGAACTGGTATTAGCTTTGAAGAAGTAGCAGGTAGAGTTTGATTTAGATTATAAATTACTAAAGGAGGACCCTAAACATGGCACAAATTCCAACTCGCGGAATCTCAGCTTTTAAATCAAAACTTATCGGGGGTGGCGCACGTCCTAATCTATTTGAGGTGGACGTGACTTTCCCTGCTGCTGTTAACCTTGGAGTCCAAGGTGACGGTACTGGAACTTTTGATTCTGAAAACTTCAGATTTCTCTGCAAAACTGCAGCACTTCCTGGTTCAAGTGTTACCCCTATCGATGTTCCCTTCAGAGGTCGCACTCTGAAGGTTGCTGGTGATAGAACCATCGAACCATGGTCAGTCACTATCATCAATGATGAAGACTTCTCACATAGAAGAGCATTTGAAGCATGGATTCAAAACATGGCTCAATATGGAGACCACTCTGGTCTTACCGATCCTAACGACTACATGGGCAATGCAGTTGTTTATCAACTCGGCAGAAGTGAGTCAAATCAACAGGGAACTAATACAACTGGAGAAAACTCCAGAATTCTGGCACAGTATCGTTTCATCGATATCTTCCCAACTTCTATCTCTGAAATTCCACTTTCTTACGAAAGTGCGAGTTTAATCGAAGAGTTCACTGTTGACTTCCAAGTTCAGTACTACTTCCCTGAAGCACCTGGAACTGGAGCTTGATAAATAGTTTGAAGATAAGTTCAGACCTTAAATAATGGCAAAACTCTTTGGTTTCTCTATTGAGGATAAAGACCAATTATCACCCACTGCGGTCTCGCCCGTTCCTCCTAATAACGAGGACGGGTCTGACCATTATTTGAGCAGTGGGTTTTTTGGTTCCTATGTAGATATTGAAGGTGTATATCGCACCGAGTTTGATTTGATTAAACGTTATCGTGAGATGGCACTTCATCCTGAAGCGGATAGTGCCATTGAAGATATTGTTAATGAAGCAGTTGTATCAGATACTAATGATACTCCAGTTGAAATTGAACTTTCAAACTTAAATGCCAGTGATGGTATTAAGAAAACAATCAGAAACGAGTTTAAATATATTCTCGACCTTCTAGATTTTGATAAGAAGGCACACGAAATCTATAGAAATTGGTATATTGACGGTCGTTTATATTACCATAAAATTATCGACTTGAAAAATCCTCAAGAGGGTATTCAAGAACTTCGTTATATTGACGCACTTAAGATTCGTTATGTTCGTCAAATGAAGAAGAAAGATAAAGACTCTCGTTTGGCGAATATTCAATCCGACAATCCCATGGAATATGATTTCCCTGAGATTGAAGAGTATTTTGTATACAATCCAAAGTCAACATATCCAGCAAACAACCCCAGTTCTATGACTGGTGGTAATAAAGGTATTAAAATTGCAAAAGATGCAATTACATATTGCACTTCTGGTCTGGTAGATAGAAATAAAGGATCGACTCTTTCTTATCTTCATAAAGCAATCAAGTCTCTCAACCAGTTGAGAATGATTGAAGACTCTCTGGTTATCTACCGTTTGAGTAGAGCACCTGAGCGTCGTATCTTCTACATTGACGTTGGTAATCTGCCTAAGCAAAAAGCAGAGCAATATCTGCGTGATGTTATGATGCGTTATCGTAACAAACTTGTTTATGATTCCGCAACTGGTGAGATGCGTGATGATAAAAAACACATGGCGATGCTCGAAGACTTCTGGCTTCCTAGAAGGGAAGGTGGTAGAGGAACTGAAATCTCTACACTTCCTGGTGGTCAGAACCTTGGAGAGATTACTGATATTAAGTATTTCCAAGAAAAACTTTATCGTTCTCTGAATGTTCCTACTTCACGTATTGGTGGAGAAGGTGGTTTCAACCTTGGTCGTTCTTCTGAAATCTTGAGAGATGAAGTTAAGTTCAGTAAGTTCGTTGGACGTTTGAGAAAGAGATTCTCTGCAATGTTCAATGATATGTTGAAGACTCAACTCATCCTTAAGAATGTTATCACTCCCGAAGATTGGGATGTTATGAGTGAGCATATTCAATATGACTTCATGTATGATAACCACTTCGCAGAACTGAAAGAAGCAGAACTTCTCAACGAAAGACTGAGTATGGTTCAGCAAGCAGAACCTTATGTCGGTAAGTATTTCTCTCAAGACTATCTGCGTCGTAAGGTCCTCCGTCAGACTGATCAAGAAATCATTGAGCAGGATGAACTGATTGAAAAGGAAATCGAAGCAGGAGTAATTCCTGACCCAGCAGAAATGCAGATTGATCCTGCAACTGGACAACCAGTAGCAGGTGGTGGAGACTTAGGTGCTCCAGTTATGGAACCAGAAATTGACGCAACTTCAGTTGAACCACCAGAAGGTGGGGAAATCTGATAAATAAAAACAAATTACTAATTTAAACCGATGGATGAATTAATGGATATGATTGTCGCTGATGAGAGTCCATCTCAAGTGACTGATAAGATCAAAGAGATTCTTTTTGCAAAGTCTGCAGAGAGAATTGATATGATCAAACCTGTTATTGCAGCAGATATGTTCAATGATGGGCAGGAAGATTCTTCGGAAGAAGAATAATAATAAATAAGTAATAAATGTATCATAAGAATAATGACTCATAGACCAGTCGGGTCTGGCGTCTCGTTTTCTACGTCAACAACGTCAGCAAAATCTGCTGCTTTTATTGGAAAGTCACAAGCACTTAGAATCTTTTCTGCAGGTGCTAATGCCTTTGTTGCAATTGGAACCGAACCGACTGCAACTACAAATGATTATGTTGTACCATCAGGAACCACGGCAACCATTGCAATCAATAACGGATCTGCAAAAGTTGTTGATGTTACTCGTGGAGCAACCACGTTTATTCACTTCCCTGAAGGTCAAGCATCTCCATTTGTAGTTGGAGACTATGTTTCTTTAGTAACTTCAGATAATGGCGGACAAGATTATTATGATTTCACTCATAAACCTGTAACCGCAGTTTCTACTAGTGCAAGTGTTGACGGATATTTCTCAACCAGAATTACAGTTGGAACAGATACATCTGGTATCGCAACCGCATTTAGCGATCCTGATGCATCATTGAGAAACTCAATTAAAGTTGCAGCAATTACTGATGCTGGCGCTGGAACACTTCATACACAACAAGTACAAATTAGCGGAGCAGCCTGATGAAACTTATTAGAGAAGAAATAGAAACCGTAGAGGTTATCGTCGAACAAAAAGGCGGTAAAAAATCTATGTTTATCGAAGGTATTTTCCTTCAGGGAGACATTAAGAACCGTAATGGTCGTATGTATCCAATGGAAACTCTTCGTAAAGAAGTTGCTCGTTATAATGAGAATCACGTTCAAGCAGGTAGAGCACTTGGCGAACTGGGTCACCCCGAAGGTCCAACTGTAAACCTTGACCGTGTTTCCCATAAGATCGTTTCTCTTAAAGAGAGTGGTTCTAACTTCATTGGTAAAGCAAAAGTTTTGAATACACCAATGGGCAGAATTGCTCAGGATCTTATTGGCGAAGGAGTTAAACTCGGTGTTTCTTCTCGCGGTATTGGTTCATTAAAAATGACCCGTGAAGGTGTTAATGTTGTAAGTGATGACTTTATGCTTGCAACTGCTGCTGATATTGTAGCAGATCCTTCTGCACCTGATGCTTTCGTTGAAGGTATTATGGAAGGAAAAGAGTGGGTCTGGGAAGGCGGAATCCTTCGTGAAAGACTTGCAGAAAAAACTTATAAGCAGATCAACACTCTTGTTGATCAAAAAGCACTTGATGAACATAAGTTAGACTTATTTAATCAGTTTCTTTCTAATTTATAAATTTATAAATAAATATAGATTAATTCAGAGGTTACACGGAGAGTTCAAATGTCGCGTGATACTAATTTACAAGAAATGGAAGTAGGCACAAAGCAATCCAAAACTGCTGTTAATGCAGGCGCTAAGCCAGCAGACGCAATGGATACTTCAGTCGCAGGTTCCTACGAAGATCTCGGCGGTCCTACCCCCGAGAACTATAAGCCCGATGATGATTCAGCAAAGCTGAAGACACCTGGTGGAACCCTTAAGCAAGTTAAGGACGTAGTAAACAAAGGTGCTAAAGCAGCAGATCCGATGAAGGGTATGAAAGAAGAAGAGCAACTCGATACTGAAGCAGTAATCGAGGAAGAAGAAGTTGCTACTGAAGAAGTAGTAGCAGAAGAAGAGACCGAAACCGTTGCTGAGTATGACATCGAAGAAGATGTCAACGCTCTGCTTGGTGGCGAAGATCTCTCCGAAGACTTCAAAGCAAAAGCAAAAACCATCTTTGAAGCAGCAATTACCTCTAAGGTTGCTGAAGTTAAGGAAGCACTGGAAGCACAGTATCAAGAACAACTGGCTGACCGTCTGGTCGAAGCAACCGAAGAACTCAAGGAAAGAGTTGATTCCTACCTTGAGTATGTTGCAGATGAGTGGGTTAACGAAAACGAACTCGCCATCGAGCAAGGTCTTAAGACTGAAATGACCGAATCATTCCTTGGCGGAATGAAGTCACTTTTTGAAGAACATTATGTAACAATCCCTGAAGATAAATACGATGTGCTTGAGAGCATGGTAGAAAAACTTGATGATATGGAGACAAAACTCAATGAGCAAATTGAGAAGAACATTGGTCTGAATAAGAGACTCGCTGAGTCTTCTGCAGATTCAATTCTTACTCAAGTATCCGAAGGTCTCGCAACGACCCAGAAGGAGAAACTCGCCTCACTTTCCGAAAGTGTTGAGTTTGAAAGTGAAGAAGAATATCGTGAAAAGCTGGAGACCCTTAAGGAGTCATATTTCTCCTCTAAGCCACAGTCTTCCTCTGCTAAAACCGAGACCCTCTCTGAGGGAGTAGATGTTTCTACCGAATCATATACTGGTTCCATGGACGCATACCTCAGAACCCTGGGTTCCTTTAGCAAATAATTGAATTTAATATAATTCAAACAAAACCGTAAACACTTTTAATAGGTAAAGCAAATGTTCCAATCCGAGCATCTGCAGGAAAAGTGGGCACCTCTTCTCAACCACGAAGGTTGCGACAAGATCTCTGATCCTCATAGAAGAGCCGTCACCGCTGTCCTGCTCGAAAACCAAGAAAAATTCATGCGTGAGCAGTCTGCTTTCTCTGAAAGCGGAATGCTTAACGAAGCACCTACCAACGCTGTTGGCGATGGTGGTTTCACTGGATCCTCTGCTGCTGCAGGTCCTACCGCAGGTTTCGACCCCGTTCTGATCTCTCTGATCAGACGCTCTATGCCTAACTTGGTCGCTTATGACCTCGCAGGCGTTCAGCCAATGTCTGGTCCTACTGGACTCATCTTCGCGATGCGTTCCCGTTACACCAACCAGAGCGGCACCGAAGCATTCTTCAACGAACCCGATACCGCATTCTCTGGTCAGGATGCAGGTAACGACCTCACCAACGGTTTCTCCGATGTTGCCGCTGGTATGGGTACTACCAGTCAGTCTGGTTCTAACCCTTCAATCCTGAACCCAGTTGGTTCTGCAACCTCCACCGCATATGATGTCGGTCAGGGTATGCGTACCGACGACGCAGAAGGTCTGGATGGTACTGGAGGTAATGCCTTCAACCAGATGGCATTCTCGATCGAGAAAGTCACCGTTACTGCAAAGTCTAGAGCACTGAAAGCCGAGTACTCCTTGGAACTCGCACAGGACCTCAAGGCAATCCACGGTCTGAACGCTGAAGCGGAACTCGCAAACATTCTCTCCACTGAGATTCTTGCTGAGATCAACCGCGAAGTCATCAGAACCATCTATAAGGTTGCTGAGCAAGGTGCTGTTGAGAACACCGCTACCGCTGGTGTATTCGACCTGGACGTTGACTCCAACGGTCGCTGGAGTGTTGAGAAGTTCAAGGGTCTCCTGTTCCAAATCGAGCGTGATGCAAACCGCATTGCACAAAGAACTCGTCGCGGAAAGGGTAACATCATCCTGTGTTCTGCAGACGTTGCTTCTGCACTGACCATGGCTGGTGTACTCGACTACACCCCTGCACTCAACGCTAACCTGAACGTTGATGACAGCGGCAACACCTTCGCAGGTATCCTGCAAGGCAAGTATCGCGTCTACATCGATCCTTATGCATCTAACCTGGCTGCTAACAACGGCGGTCTGGCACAAGGTTCTAACCAGTACTACGTCGTCGGTTATAAGGGTACTTCTCCTTATGACGCAGGTCTGTTCTACTGCCCTTATGTTCCCCTCCAGATGGTTCGTGCCGTCGGTGAGAACTCCTTCCAGCCAAAAATTGGCTTCAAGACCCGTTACGGTCTGGTTGCTAACCCATTCGCAGAAGGAACCGAGCAAGGTCTTGGACGCCTCCAGGTCAACAAGAACCGCTACTATCGTCGCGTTGCTGTCAAGAACATCATGTGATCCATTCGGTTCACACCATTTATCAGAGGGCGGTCTTCGGACCCCCTCTTTTTTTATCTAAATAAATATAAAACTGAGATAATGGCAGTATCAAACGCATTTGCCAACCAGATACAGAATAGAAATTTTCTATCTCCAGTTGGGTTTAAATTTCTTTTGAATAGAACCCCTAAAGTATCATTCTTTGGCAATTCTGCAAACGTACCAGGTATGACTCTTGGTATTGCAGAACAACCAACATACCTTAAGGACATTCCAATTCCTGGAGACAAAATAGAGTTTCAGGACTTTACTCTAAGGTTTATTGTTGATGAAAACCTTGAAAACTATATGGAGATGCAGAAGTGGATTCGTGGATTAGGATTCCCCGATTCACTTGAAGAGATATATGATCTCCAAAATAGTGGAAGATATGATGATAAAAACAGACAAAGATTGATGGACATCTACTCAGATGGAACTCTTTTCATTCTGAATAGTAATAGTAATGTCAACTTCCAAGTTAGATTTAAAGATATGTTCCCATATCAATTGACAGATCTATCTTTTGATGCTACAGATGTTGACATTCAATACTTTACAGCAGAGGTCACTTTCAAGTATACTATCTATGATATACTAGATAAAAGTGGCAACCCCTTATGACTTATGATTTGGATACCATCCAGAAAATGTGGGTGGAAGATTCAAAAATTGATATTGATAACCTCCACACTGAATCTTTAAATATTCCAATGCTTCATGCGAAGTATTTTGACTTATATAATAACATAGTTCTACTTAAAAAGAAAGCAGAACAACAGAAGAAAAATATTCGCCACGAAAGGTATGAATACTTTTCAGGCAAAGCAGACCCAGAAGTTTATATTGAGAATCCGTTTCCAAAGAAAATTAGAGATAAGGAGACGATGCAGAAATATCTCGACGCAGATAATAAGTTATCCAATGTATCTTTGAAGGTTGAATACTACGATACTATGCTCAATTACTTGGAAAGTATTCTGAAAGTTATTCAAAATCGCACATATCAGATTAAGAACGCTATAGAGTTTATTCGTTTTCAATCAGGATTAGGTTAATGGAAGAAGATTACTATCATCTAGAGTTGCCTATACAGGCAGTTCGTCTCATTCACACAGGTCTTTCCCAAGCGTGTGAGAAGTGGTCTGGTGGACCTGCAGAGGAGCAAGAAGGACTGCAGGCAATGAGAGATCATTTTTACAGAATTATGTTAGAACATAGATTCAGTAATATGTGATGGAAGAAGAATTTTCTGAGGACATTTACCATATGAGTTTTGATATCGAGGACATTCGTCTTCTATATCATTGTGTCTCTAAAAGAATAGAAAATTGGGAGGGATATCCCGCAAGACCCATGAAAGAACAAACACATTTGCACTATCTAAGAGATGAATTGTATAGAGCAATTCTTGATTATAAGTTTCACGAGATGTAATAAATATTTTTAGATGAATGGACCTATGTGATTGACACGACGGCAAATCTTGTTATTTCTAAGTCTAATGAAGTATTTTTAAAGATTCACACAGAACCTCATATTGAATATGAGTTGAGGGATCACTTCAAGTTTGAAGTTCCCAATATGAAATTTATGCCACAGTACCGTAATAGGCACTGGAATGGAGAGATTCACCTATACGATATGCGGTCAAAGCAGATCTATGTTGGTCTGTTAGATAAGATTGTATCCTTCTGTAAGAACTACGGATACACTTATAAATTTGAAGGTAATAAGTTCTATGGACTTCCTTTTGAAATCAACGAACAGATTTCATTTGAGGGAGTCAAGGATTATATGCATTCTATTTGTGCCCATACTCCCAGAAAGTATCAGATTGAGGGAGTATATGATGCCTTACGACATAATCGAAAGCTATTGATAAGCCCCACAGCGAGCGGCAAATCATTGATGATTTATTCCCTCGTAAGATATTATGTGGATAAAGGACAAAAAATTCTCTTAGTTGTTCCGACGACATCTCTTGTAGAACAGATGTATAAGGACTTTCTTGACTATGGTTGGGACGCGGATTCATACTGTCATCGTATCTATTCTGGTCGTGAAAAAAGTAATGATGCGCCAGTGACCATCACAACTTGGCAGTCTGTCTATAAATTAGATAGAACTTTCTTTGAAGACTACAATGTAGTTATAGGAGATGAAGCACACCTATTTAAGAGCAAGTCTCTTATTTCGATTATGACTAAACTTCATCACGCCAAGTATAGATTTGGGTTTACAGGGACTTTAGACGGCACACAGACGCATAAATGGGTCTTAGAGGGAGTCTTCGGTCCATCATACAAGGTGACCAGAACTGATGAGTTGATGCAGCAGGGACATCTTTCTCAACTTGATATTCAATGTCTTGTATTAAAACATTCTCCTCAGAAGTTTGAAACGTATGAGGATGAAATACAATATCTTATTTCACACGAACAACGAAATAAATTTATTACTAACTTATCACTAGACCTTAAAGGGAACACTCTTGTTTTGTTTAGTCGTGTCGAAGCACATGGAGCAGTGCTCTACGAAAAGATAAATAACAACAAGGGTGAGAACCGTAAGGTATTTTTTATACATGGTGGTGTAGATACTGAAGAGAGGGAGTTAGTAAGAGAAATAACCGAACGAGAAAACAACGCTATTATCGTTGCATCGTATGGAACTTTTTCTACTGGTATTAACATTAAGAACCTCCATAATGTTATCTTTGCTTCACCCAGTAAATCAAGAATTAGAAATCTACAATCAATTGGAAGAGTACTTAGAAAAGGAAAAAATAAAACTAAAGCAGTACTCTACGACATCTCTGATGATTGTACTTACAATTCAAGAAAAAACTATACCCTAAATCATCTCATAGAAAGAATTAAAATTTATAATGAAGAGAACTTTAATTATGAGATAATCACTATTCAATTAAAGAGTTAATATGGAAGAAGATTTTTATGCAACACTCAAATTAAAAACAGGTGAAGAGATATTTGCTAAAATAGCAGCATCTGAAGAAGAGGATAGAACTTATATTGTAGTGTCTTATCCTATTATGATATCTGAAGTTAAAACTAAGTCTGGTAGACAGTTTGGTTACAAGATGGAACCTTGGTTAAAGACCACAACTGAAGATATGTTTATTCTTAAATTAGATGATGTTCTCACTCTAAGTGAATCATCTGATATTGAAATGATTTCAATGTATCAATCTTATGTAAGACAATCGAGTAAACTCTCTAGTAATTTATCTAAAACAAAGATGTCTAGAAAGATGGGATATATTTCAAACATCAATGATGCTAAAGAGATCTTAGAGAAACTCTATAAGAATAGCTAAGCTATAGTTGTCTTATCAACCTTAACAAAGATATTCTACACATGGTTTGAGTACTTGTCAAGTATTTGTTTGAATGGTATAATGAATACATAATAATGAGCAATACTTATGATATCCACAGCAGTTATGGCTAAGAGAAAAAGGTCAGAGCATTACGTCAACAATAAAGAATTCCTTGCTGCTCTGATTGAGTATCGTTCTGATGTTGAACTTTCCTACATGAAAAAGTTCGGTAAGGACTTACAAGAACAAGATAAATCTGAAAGAGCAAAACGCTGGGACACCAAACCTCCTATTCCTCGCTACATTGGAGAGTGTTTCCTGAAGATTGCTAACCACCTGTCATTCAAACCAAACTTTGTTAATTACATGTTCAAGGAGGACATGATTTCTGATGGAATCGAAAATTGCGTTCAATACGTTCATAATTTTAATCCTGAGAAATCCCAGAATCCTTTTGCTTACTTTACGCAGATCATTCATTATGCGTTTCTCAGACGTATCCAAAAAGAGAAAAAGCAACTAGAGATTAAGAATAAGATTCTAGAAAGAACTGGTTTCGATCAAGTGTTTGAAGGTGGTGTTGACAGTTCAGACTATTCAGATTATAATTCCATCAAGGATGCAGTGTATACCAAACTTCGTTATTGATGAAAGTAGCAATTATCACTGACCAGCACTTTGGTGCTAGAAAGAATTCTAAACTCTTTCATGATTATTTTCTGAAATTCTACAACGACGTGTTTTTCCCAACGCTGGAACAGTATGGGATTACCACCGTAGTAGACATGGGAGATACCTTTGATAGTAGAAAAGGAATTGATTTCTCAGCACTTGCCTGGGCAAAGACTAATTACTACGACCGTCTCCAAGAGATGGGTGTAAAAGTTCATACAATTGTTGGTAATCATACTACATATTACAAGAATACCAACGATGTCAACTCAGTAGACTTACTCCTGAGAGAGTATGAAAACGTTGATGTGTACTCAGAGGCAACTGAAGTAAAGTTGGGAAACTTGAAAACGTTGTTTATCCCTTGGATTAATGCAGAGAATCAGGACAAGACTTTCAAACTTATTGAAAGTTCAGTTTGCAAGGTCGCGATGGGGCACCTTGAACTCCATGGATTTAGAGTTAATAAACAAATCATCATGGATCATGGTCATCCGAGCGAGTTATATTCAGAGTTCACCAAGGTCTTCAGCGGTCACTATCACACTCGATCGGATAATGGACGGGTATACTACCTGGGAAATCCATACGAAATGTTCTGGTCAGATGTTGGTGATCGGAGAGGATTCACCATCTTTGATACAGAGACTCTGGAACACACTCACGTAGATAATCCTTATAGGATGTTTTATAACATCTACTATGAAGATACTCCCCATCAAACATTTGATACTAGAGAATACGCAAACAAGATTGCAAGAATCATTGTCCGCAAAAAGACTGACCTCAAAAATTTTGAAAAGTTTGTAGATAAACTCTATGCTTCTAATGTTGCTGAACTCAAGATTGTTGAAAACTTCCAAATTCAAGAGAATGAAGAGTTTGAGGCATTTGAGTCAGAGGACACCCTCTCTATCTTGAATAGATATGTAGAAGAAGCAGAAATCAATCTTGATAAATCAGTAGTACAAAAACTTCTTTCTGAAGTTTATCAAGAGGCATGTGAGATGGTGTAATGTTTATTTTAACAATCAACGGCAGAGAAGAAGATGGTGCATATAGTGTCATAGATGATGATGGAAATCAGACACTATACATCTTTGAAGAAAAAGATGATGCTGTTAGATTTGCCATAATGCTTGAAGAGGAAGAATATCCTGAGATGCATGTTATGGAAGTCGATGAAGATGTAGTTATATCTGTTTGTGAAATGCACGAACACAAATATGCTATAATTACAAAAGATGACCTTGTGATTCCCCCTGAAGTAAATGATATTATTTGAGAAAATCCGTTGGAAGAACTTTCTTTCTACTGGTAATCAATTTACAGAAGTTGAACTAAACAAAGAATCTACCACCCTTATCATTGGTAATAATGGTGCGGGCAAGTCAACGATCTTGGATGCGTTGACTTTTGTTTTGTTTGGAAAGTCTTTCCGTAAGATTAATAAACCACAACTCATCAACTCTACTAACGAAAAGGATTGCCTTGTAGAGATTGAGTTTACTATTGGTTCTACTGACTGGATGGTTCGTAGGGGAATCAAACCAAATGTATTTGAAATTCATAGAAACGATACGCCATTAGACCAAAGTGCTTCTGCAGTAGAACAGCAGAAGTTTCTGGAACAGTCTATTCTTAAGATGAACTATAAGTCTTTTACTCAGATTGTTATTCTGGGTAGCAGTAACTTTGTTCCGTTTATGCAACTGACTGCAGCAAGTCGAAGAGAAGTTATTGAAGACCTGTTGGATATTAAAATCTTCTCATCGATGAATAATATCCTCAAAGAAAAGATTCGTGGTATCAAAGATGATATCCGCACACTGGAACTCAAGAAAGAATCTGTTAGTGATAAAGTTCAGATGCAAGAGAACTTTATTGAGGAACTTGAGAACCGTGGTAAACAAAACATTAAACAAAAAGAAGACAAGATTCAAGGTCTTTTGAATGAAGAGAATGGATTGATAAATGCCTGTGAAGGGATGAATCAAGAACTATCTTCCTTGGAAGAAAAACTTGAACAGCATTCTGGTGCAACAGAAAAACTTCGTAAACTTGGTAACCTGAAGGGTAAAATTTCTAACAAAGTATCAACCATTACTAAGGAACATAAATTTTTCTCACAAAATACGGTATG
>Ga0213858_10000496_pt1 | contig 18820 bp, 13 predicted proteins | sample PICome_FD_160122 | JGI IMG/M metagenome (GOLD analysis project Ga0213858, IMG submission 160122) | Coastal seawater microbial communities near Pivers Island, North Carolina, United States - PICO245 | ecosystem: Environmental > Aquatic > Marine > Coastal | place: USA: North Carolina | collected... | reverse complement strand
AAGTTGGGATGCATCTGACTATTCTAAGAAAGAACTTGATGAATTTATTGAGCAGTTGAATACTAAGCAATTCAAGCAAATTGAGAAGTTCTTCACCACGATGCCAAAACTTTCACATGCAATTGCTGTGAAGAATCCAAATACCGGAGTTGAATCTGAGGTTGTTCTTGAGGGATTGGCAAGTTTTTTCAGTTGAGTATGGCTCATACGAGTCTTGAGTCATACTACAAAATCAATTTTGCCTTGCTACAGCATCATAAATATTCATTAACAGAGTTAGAAAATATGATTCCGTGGGAGAGGGAAATTTATCTAATCTTACTCCAACAATATATTGAAGAGGAAAACTTAAAGGCACAACAGCAAAGTGGATAGTACCAACATAAAAACACCTAAGTTAAATGTTTCTACCATCAAGAGTCCATTATCTGGTGGTGGATCTGATTTGGGTGGAGTTGGTAAGGGAGGAACTTCTAAAGTAGGAACTCTTGCAAAGATTGTAAGAAAGAATAGAATATCAATCAACTCTCTTGTAAAGTCTCAAGAAGTTCAAGATGAAAAAATAACAAGACTGAAAAATATATCACAAATCAAACAACAAAATGCAGGTAAAAAATCGACTGCAGGAGACATTAACAGTAGTCTAGTAGAAACAAACAAGATTCTTGTAGACATACAAAATCAACTTGCTCTTCAATCACAGAATGAACAGAAGGAAGAGAAAGAAAATAGAAGAAGAGAAAGTGCAGCAGAATCCAAGAGAAAACTTAAAAAAGAGGAAAGTGTATTAGAAAAAACTGCCAAAGGTATTGGTAAGGCAGTTGGAAAAGTAGCACTTAAAATAGTTCAACCGATTGGTGGAATTTTTGATAAGATTTTAGAGTTTGTTACTTTACTTAGTGCAGGTATTGCAACCAATGCTGCTTTTGAATGGTTTAAAGATGAAGAAAATCAGAAAAAAATAACCAAGATCTTTAATATTTTAAAAGAAAACTGGAAGTTATTGGCAAATATATTTGGAACTATAATTGCTGTAGGTGCAATACTTAAAGTAGCAGCAGCAATAACAACGATAGGATCTGTTCTTGCTCTCTTAGGAAATCCGGTTGTTTTAAAATTATTAGCAGTTGCAGGGACAGCAGCTGGTATAGTTGCAATAGCAAATAAAATAAAGGATATAACTGCTGGTGGAGAAGAATATCGAAAATTGTATGAAGATAATAATGAAAAATTAAATGAAGCAGGAGTTGCTCAACCATCTAGTCCTACATCTAAAGAGACTATGTTGCTTGCGCCAAATCCAGAAGGTGGATATTTTCAAATGTTTCGACAAGGTGTAGATCAAAGAACCGGACAATTTGGTAATCTCACTACTGGGTCTATAAATCCAGATACAGGAAAACTTTATGCCACACCCGCACAATTGAATGCATTTGATGCTTGGAAAAGTGAAAAATTAAAAATAGACAATCTTGATAAAAAATCGGGAGAATTACCAGAACCAAGAGCAATGGGTGGTCCTGTAATGGCAGGAAATACATATTTGGTGGGAGAAAGAGGACCAGAAATCTTCTCTCCAAATATTAATGGATCAATTGTTAATAATATGAGAACAGAAAAAATTGTTCAAACACTTTCTTCTGATATGGGAGAAGGTAGTATTAATATGATAGAATTACCACCAATTACAAATCAATTACCACCACCAGAGATTCCAGTTCCAAGTGGACCTGCTACAGAAGTTCCTGAAGTTTCTAGTGTAAATCTTGCAGATCCATATCGTCAATTGACTCCAATGTTATATGGAATAACGGTATAAGTAGATGACACAAACAAAACAGGTCGAACAACTCAAATTAAATGTCACCAATATTCATAGTTTTCTTGTAAAAGAAAATAAAAGGAAGGAAAAATTAAGTGCCAAAAAAGAGGACAATAAGAAAAGAAAGATTAGTTTTCAGAAAAAACAACAAAGAGAAAAACAATTAGAAGTAAAAAAGGCAGAAAAATCAAAAAAAGATGCAGGTGAGCAAGTAATAAAAACTTCATCAATGAGTTTACTTGATAAGTTATTTAATTTTGGTGGTTTATTGATTGGTGGAATCTTAGTTAACGCTGCAGATGGGATAGTGAAGGAAGGTAAAAAATTCTATGCAGATAATAAAGAACTTTTTGATACAATTGGAAATTTTTTGAGTGGTGTAAAAGATGCTGCTGTTGGATTATTTGATTCTTTTACTGGACCGTACTCAGAAGAAGGTGCTTTTGATGATTTTGCAAAGTTTGATGATAGTGGCAAATTACAAAGTGGAACACTCAAAAAAGTAGAAGATGCCTACAATGGTTTTGGTGATCTAATTAATACTATCGATAAGGCACTGGGTGGAAAAGGAACTGCTGGAAATTTTCTTAAAACAGACACCCCATCATCAAAAGAAGAATTAGTCAGACAAACAGAACGTGGAAGTGGTATGGCATCATTCCGTGAAGATGCTGCAGAAAACGCTGCTTTACAAGAATCTGTTAGAGGACAATCCACATCACCCACCAGTTCTGCTCCCGATTTAAAAACTGCAATTAGGAGAGCAGAATCTGGCAATGATTATGGAGCAACTTTCAGAGCATATCTGGATGGATTCTCAAGAAGAAATGAAGATATAACAAATATGAGTATTAATCAAGTTGTACAATATCAAAAAGATTATATTGCACATCAAAGAAGACTTGGTATTCCTGAAACGCAAAGAAGTGCTGCTGTTGGTGCATATCAAATGTTATATCCAGAAGTTGCAGCAAGTAAAACAGGTGTTCCTTTGACGGCAAAATTTAATAAAGAAAATCAGGATAGAATGGCGGATTACTATTTGAATATGGCTGGATATCAGCAATTCATTAATGGTAGAATTACTGCAGAACAATTCAACGATAGACTTGCAGGTCAATTTGCATCTCTCAAAACCACAAGTGGTAGAGGTGTATATGATACTGACGGCATTAATAAGGCATATGAAGATCTTCTAGATTTAATTAAAAAATCAAAACCACAACCAAAAATAACACCAGTACCCAATAATAAAGGTGATCAGGCAAGAGTATTAAATCAAAGAGATCCTAGAAGAGGTGGTGGTTCTACGACTGTTGCATTTCAAAGGGTAAATACTATACAGACTGTTCCTTATATGATGCCAGTTCCGATGAAATCGAAGTCATCATCAATATCGCAACCACAACTTCCATCAATATGGAGCGCATAATATAAATGTCAAATCCAGCATTAGCACCAAAATATGAAGTATTGACCATCAGTAAGAATGGAAAGGATTATTCATTAGCATCAAAAGTAACATCTTTTGACTACTACGAGAGTTTATTGTCTCCAAATGTTACTGCCACAATGTCATTTGTTGATAGTGGTTTAGTTGAGGATGGTCAATCGCCGGCTAAGTATGATAAAGAATATGATACTCAAGAAAGACCAGGAACAATATACAATGCACTGCCCATAACAGGATCTGAAGAGGTTAGATTTAAGATCTCATCAGCACTTGGGGTTTTAAATTTTGAAAACACTTCACTATACGTAAATGGATCATCAAATCCAGACCAAGAATCAAATCGCGAATCTGTGATTCTAAGTTTAGTTTCGAGATCTGCAATTAAGAATCAGGAAACACACGTCAAAAAGAATTATTCGAAGCACACTAATAATACGAATATAGTGGATTCTATTGCAAAAAATATTTTAAAACTTGATAAACTTGATTTGGATCAGACATCAAATAAGTATCCTTTTATAGGAAATAACAGATCTCCTTTTGATGTTATTTGTATGTTGGCATCAAAGTCTGCACCGGAAAAAGGATCTCCTGGATTTTTCTTTTATGAAACAAAAGATGGACATAAGTTTAAAGCAATTGATAATTTGATTAATCAAGAACCAGTTGCAGAGTATTTCCGCACTGGTGTTAATAAAAGTAGTGTAAGTGACAATTCAAATGATTTTAAGATTCTTTCATTTACCATTAATAAGAATCAAAACTTAATTAATGCTCTTAAATCCGGAGTTTTCTCAAATCGTAGAGTGCTTTTTAATCCAAAAACATTTAAAGAAGAGGAGATTAATTTTAATCTTGAAGATTTAGAAAATGCTCTGGGAAAGACGACAGTGCCAAGACCAGATAATATGAAGTATACTAGAGTGTTATACAGTATAAAAGACGTTGGAGCATTATCTCCAGAAATCAAAGAAACAAATCAAGGTGATGTAAATACCTATCAAGGTGTTGTTCAGATGAGGTACAATCTTCTGTTTACACAAATGGTAAAGATGCAAGTTCCTTGTAATCCAAATCTCAAAGCAGGAGATGTAGTTAAATGTGAATTAGAAATTATCTCACCAGGAAAGAAGGAACAGGGAGATACCGATCCTGTTGAGAGTGGAAATTATATGATTTTGGATTTATGTCATCATTATGATACTGAACGATCCTTCACATCAATGACTCTTGTTCGTGATACTTATGGTAAATACATCAGCAAAGAATAAAGATGAAATCTAATCTAGGATACGATATTGGTAATAATAAGTGGTTTCTGGGTCAAGTTCCTCCCTGCCAAAATCAACACTCTAAACCAAGAATTTGGGAAGATGTTCATGGTGATAGGGTAAAGGTTAGGATACCTGGAATGCACCCAATGTCTAGTAATGATGATTCTACTGAATTGTTGGATTCTGATTTACCTTGGGCAATTGTTGCAAAACCAACCACACATGGAAATCGCAATGCCCAATCGACAGGATTATGGGGTGGTGAATGGGTCATTGGATTCTTTATGGATGAAGATTGTCAGATTCCTGTTATTACTCAAGTTCTTGGTAATAATGAGAATTATTATGAAATACTGCGATGTGAAAATGGCACAACTCTCGGAAAAAGAGTCGGTAGATATAACGGTGGTAGAACTCCAAATGTTGGAGAAGTATCTGGTGGAAGTAAACCCAATTCTTCTGCACAACCTTCAAAAAGTGAGTTTAATTCTGCAAAGACCTGATAAATATCAACACGGAGGAAATAATTAATGCCACATAACGATGCACATGCTAGATTATTAGAATCTCATGCTCGGGAAACCGAGAAGGGGATGAATCATTCTAAGACTCCAGATACAGAAAAGGCAAGATATGCTGCTGCTATTAATGCCGCAATTAAAGATGGAAATAAAAAACAACCACTTCCTGATCCTTGTGCAAATACAGAATTAAATAAGATTAATATCGCACTTCATAACTTTTTTAACGAACTTAAGAGAATAAAAGGTTATGGAGAATTATATGTAAACGGAACAATAAACAAACTTCAAAACATTACGAGTTTAATCAGAAATGCGACTAAAATTATATCGGCAGTTCTTAAAACTCTCATCAATCGCCTTCGGGATTTTTTATTAGATCAGATTCGTAAGGGCATTGAAAAACTTATTGATGAACTTCTTCCTACAGTTGCAAAATCGATTAAAAACACAGTTATTCAGCAGGTTGTTGATACTATTTTCTGTAAGTTTAAGGATATTGCAAAAGGACTTGCAAATCTTGTTGGGGATTTCTTATTTGAACTGATTGGAAAAATGGTCAATGCACCCTTCTGTGCAGCACAACAATTTACTAATGCTTTAGTTAATAATGTTGCAGCAATTGTCGATAGTTCAATTGGTCCGGTTCTGAAGGATATTAATAATCTTTTGAGTGGTATCGCAAGCATTACTGGTAATGTATTCCAAGCTCTTGACTTTATTCTTGGTCTGGAAAACTTCTTATGTGATCCTCCAAATTGCCCAGAGATTAATGAGTTTAAAGCAAGTCCATGGGCAGGACCAACAAAGGCAGACATTGATGCATTTGATTCATTCTTAGCTCCTTTGGGTGGTCGTCAGACTCCGACAGCAGAATCGATTATCGGTGATGCCACTGAATTTATAGATGGAATTGAAATTTTTGGCGAAAAACTTGGAGATTCTGCAGGAACAATTCCATCAAGTATCACAAATTGTAATACTGATTCATTCCGTTGTGGTCCACCAACAGTGGAGTTCTTTGGTGGTGGGGGAGCAGGTGCAGTTGGTGAATTGGTTGTTGATAATATTGGAAGATCGATTGGTGTCAGTTTAAAATCTGGCGGAAAGGGTTATACAAGACCACCGTTCGTAACATTTACTGATAGTTGTGAGGATACATTCTTAAGTGGATATACGATTATTAATGATGATGGTGAAGTTGTTGATGTAGTTTTAAGAAATCCAACAGTATCTCCTCCTAATGATGGAAGAACGGAGTTTGATCCTCCATCAGATTTTGATAATTTTGATGATTCCAATCAATTTGGAAATGACTATGTTGTTTGCTTGAAAGGATTTAGAGTAAAAGACACTGGAATTGGATACACAACAGAGGATAGTATTGAAATCACTCCAAATGTTCCAAACTTAAATGCAAATGTCAGAATGACCGAGGAGGGGCAAATCATTGCGATTGATATTGCAGAACAAATATGTGGCATTTCTGGGTATCCCGAAATTGAAATAAATAGTGACACTGGTGTTGGTGCAGTAATTGAACCAATATTGAGTTTTATTCCTGTCGGTGATTATGATCAAGATGCTGGTGATGCTGGTGATGCTTTTGTTGAAATTCAAGCAGAAATATTCACAGGTGATCGAGATGATCTCATTACAACACTCAGAGGTAAAAAACTCATTACAGAGAAGCAAGAATTTACCAGAAGAGATGTTATCCGTATTGTTGATTGTATAACCTAAAATGCCACACTTACCAGATCAAATAATTTATAGTAATGAATGGGGCATGGAGCATTTGGGCCCTGTTGGTGAAAAAGATAAAGTTAGTGAAGATCTCAACACAAACTATATTAAGGTCTTAAAAAATAATTACACCGAAATCCAAACTCTTGATGGCAATAAGCAGACAAGAGTTCAGGGATCTGATCATGAACTTTGTGGATTGGGATTGGTCGAGCAAGAAAATAAAGAAGGCCCATCAGAACAGATAGCAAAATCTATTGTTTGTGAAAATGGTGACTTAGTTTTATCTGCACCAAATGGTAATGTAAAGATACTTGCAAAAAATATATACGTTGAAACTGTTGGTGATGGCACTGATGGTTCTATTCTGATCAAATCCAATGATCATATTACGATGAAAGCAGATGAACAACTCAATCTTGGTGGTGGAAAAATTTGTATGACTGCTTCTGACAGCATTACTATCAATGCAAAAGGATATTTAAGACTTTTATACTCGGATATCATGCAGGGTTCTCCGTTATCCGGTTTACTGGGAGGATTTCTTCCTGGTCCGGTTGCGAGTTTTATTGCTGACATTGCTGAGACTTGTAAATAGGAGGAAAATATGGCATTTCAGAACTTAGAAACTGGTAGTTTAGATGTCGTCAATCCACTTCTTGGTGGAGCACTGAATATTCCTAAATCTTTCTGGATAGAAGGTGGAACACTGGCAGCATACAAGGGTCATTTTGGAACTGGTGCAGTTCTGACACCATTTACTGGATCATTGGTTGCTGGTCCTTCACCAACAGCACCATTCAGTTACAATGCCACTGGTTTATCAAATCATGCAGGAATTCATAACAATCTGGGATCTCATATAAAAGTTGGATCAAGTCTTTCTTTAGGAGCACTTGAAGCATCATACAATGCAATTTCAAGTAAACTTAATGGATTATTTTCAAAAATTACTCCAGGAGTCAAAGAAACTACACCAAAAAGTCTCAATGTTGCTGCAAAAGGAAGTCTACTTGGATTTTGGACTTATAATGGAAGACCATTAGATCTCCTTCATTTCCACTCCGATATTAGATTGAAGAAAAATATTAAAAGAATTGAAGATTCTACATCATTATCGAAAGTGATGCAATTGAATCCAGTTTCGTATGACTGGAAAGAAAATACTCCAAGTTCTTTGCGACAGAATTATCCAGAAGGAAGGCAGATTGGTTTAATTGCCCAGGAAGTTCAGAAATATATACCTGAGGTAGTCAAAACAGAACCTTTATATGACAAAGAATATAAGGGTATTGACTATGGAAGATTAGTAACCGTGCTAATTGGTGCTGTTCAAGAACAACAGAAAGAAATTACTGAACTGAAATCAAGAATAGAAACACTGGAGGCATCATAATGGCAATTAATATTGATGATAGTTTAAAAAGAAGAGCTATTAATATTTTAAATAATGAACAGGATCAACTTGATGGATCTTTTGATAAACAATCGATTCCTGGAAAGTCTCCTGGTATGGAATCGGAGCACATCAAAGAAACGAATTTTCTGACACGAGAAGAAGTTCGAGTTACACAAAATGCTGATGGAACTTGGAGTCAGACTAAAATTGAAAACAAGAACAAATATTATGATGAAGGAGTTGTTGATGATAAAGAAAGAGAATTCAAAGAAAATGCAGAGACTCTTCAACAAGTCTGTAAAGCATTTGATAATGAAATCATCAGACTCAATGGACTGATTAACGCCAAAAAACTTGAAATCAAATCACTGTCTGATAATGCACTTAGTGCAGGATGCAGCACATTCTCAAGAGGAATTGGTCCTGGTATTGGAACCACTACTCCTTTAACATGGAACAATGATGCCGAATTTGTTGAGATTTATACAAAGATGGCTGGTCCTGGAGTAGATTATGGAACAGATAATCCATTTGAACCAGATCAAAAAGTCGTTCTTAATTCCACATATTCTGGTTTTGGATATAAAAATGTCGAAGATTCTGTTGCGATAAAGGTAAGATCTGGTGCCGGAAATACTTCTGTAACAGGTATTGTCACAGATGGAAGTGGATCAAATCTTGGAACGGCAGTAATAATTTCAGAAACTCTAGGTGATCATCCTGCTCCTGCCAATGCCTCATCATGTGTATCATATGGATCATCAATAAGAATATTGTATGATGAAATTTTAGAATTGAGAGCAGAAAGAAATTCTTATCGTAAAAAATTAAACATCATCAAGGATAATAAGTCTGAAAAAGAATTGATGTATTGGGGATACCTGAATACTAAAACAGAAAAGGATAGAAGAAAAACTAAAAATGTCTCTGCGATTTCCGCAATTAATGATTTGGATGGTCAATCTGTTGTAGAAGAAGGATTAATATTGCACTTTGATGCTGCTGACAATTCTTCTTATTTTGGAAGCGGAAGTATCTGGTATGATATTTCTAGAGACGATTATGATGATAACGGATCAATAATTGGAGCAACTTATGTAGAGAATACCTTATATCCAGAAAGAAGTTATTTCAATTTTGATGGCACGGAAGATTATGTATCTTTTGATATTAATGATTCATTATTTGGGAATCCGACGACAGTCACTGTAGAAATGTTGGCACAACTGACAATTGATGAAACTGCCTCTGATGAAAGTGGATATCTTTTATTCTCTTGGGGAAAAGAGAAAAAATATGCTATATGGACAGGTCAAAAGGTTGCCAACCTGCCACCAGCACTTGGATATACAACGGCAAATGGTGATCTTTATGGATTGACCAAACAACAAGTTGATTCTCTCCAATTAAATCGAGATGGTGCATCGGAACCAGAAGATGTTCTTCCTGGTCAATGGAAACACTATATCTTTGAAATGAGAAGTGATGTTTCTTACACAAATAATAAAATTTATATTAATGGTGTTGAGCAATCATTGCAACAGTTAAGTAATATTGGAGACAACTTAAATTCATGGAATCCAATTCTCACATCCAATATGTCGCAGGATTCCAATAATCCTTATAAATTTACAAAAACCACAGATAATAACACTTGGAATGGGAGAGTATATTCACAACAAGGATACACTACTGCATTCATGTCCGCAATATCTCACGATTTAGGCAATCAATCTATGGTTGGATTGACTGCAGATCCACTAGCAAGCACTGATTATACTACAATTGATTATGCCTGGTACTTTATTAGTAATAATACTTTATACATTTATGAAAATGGATCAGCAATTAATACAGGTCTTACTTACAGTGTAGATACTGTTCTTTCAATCATATATGATGGAACAGATGTGAGATATTATAGAGATGGTGTTCTTGTAAGAACAGTAACACCTACTCATGGAAATGATCCTCTTTATCTTTCATCATCAACTTATGTTACTTCAAAATCCTGGTCAGTAAATTTCTGGGAATATGCGAATAATCCTACCGAAAGAGAAGGAAATAGAAACTTTTATGATGGTTCTGGAACAATTTCTAATTATTCATACGAAATGCCAATGGAACTCTCATTGTTTAGAGTTTACAACAGAGCATTGACACAAGAAGAAATCACTACTAATTTTGAAGAGGTTCGAGGCAGGTTCAACCTCTGACCAGTTTCTTGACCGGCACAGTTGACACCTTCCTCAGAATCCCTTATAATATGGAGGTAATCAACAGAAGACCATGAACAACACTGCCGAGTACGTCGAAGGTATCGTGATCGACATCTGCTCTCGTTCTTTCCTCCTCTTGAGTGATCAAGGTGATGAGAAGTTTGTTGAGTGTGAAACTGTTGATCAATTTATGAGTGTTCTTGAGGTTGTGACTGCGAACCTTGATGAGGATCAAATTGAGTATGCGGAACTTGCAGTAGCATGATAAATAAACCAACTATAGAAATTTTCACCGTGCAGGAATGGGAAGAGAGATTTGACGAATTGTTTGAAAGGGTGGAAAATGGAGAGCGAATAGGTATAGTAGGAGATAATGGTCAGGCAGCAGTTATGATGCCAGCAGATGATGAACTTTATCGAATATACACTGAGAACAATAACGAAGCTCAGTAGTGTTTTTTGGGAGTATAGCTTAATGGTTAGAGCGGCCTGCTTATAACGGGTTAGTCTGGGTTCAACTCCCAGTACTCCTATCAGGGGGGTCTAGCAATCTGGTGAATGCACCGAACTCATAATTCGGCTAAGGCGAGTTCGATCCTCGCGACCCCCACTTGACAATCAGCACTATATTTGGTATGATTGTCTCATCGGGTGAATAGCTCAGCGGTAGAGCATCTCCTTTACACGGAGGCGGTCGGGGGTTCGATCCCCTCTTCACCCACCTTGCGAGTATGGCGGAATCGGTAGACGCACCAGACTTAAAATCTGTTGACCATTACGGTCGTGGGAGTTCAAGTCTCCCTACTCGCACTTTGATTCAAAGTTGTACAATAAATAATTGAAAAGAGTGTTATGTCATATACAGTAAGCGCGGAACACTGTTGGTATAACGAGGAGAAAATAATTGTCAAAATGTATTTTTTGAATGGTATTCCATTTACATTTGATGACATGCCCGATGGTCATTTGTATGATAGAGATCTTGTAGATGAAGCAAATAAAAATAAAAGTTATGAAATTGATGATGTATATAACGGATCTAATTATCTGATAATGGAACAAGCACACCCCTGTTTTGATCCTGTAGAGATATCAAATCCTGAAGTTTTACCTGAAGATTTGATTGGATTTCACACAGACGAGGAAGATTTGCTGGGATAAATAAAACATAGAAATGTTCCAGGAATCATAATAAGATGCCACTCAATAAGCTTGATAACTTTATTAAGAACACAGAAGGTCGCATACTATATGTTAGCCCAGCAGATTTAGATTCGACTGACAGTATTGATAATACTGGTAATTCTCTTGCCAGACCTTTTAAAACAATTCAAAGAGCACTACTTGAATCAGCAAGATTTTCATATGTAAAGGGAAATAATAATGATCTTGTTGAGAGAACTACAATTCTCTTGATGCCTGGTGATCATGACATTGATAATAGACCGGGATTTAGACTTAAAGATACATCAGGAACTCCACAGATTGTTTCTCCCTCCGGAACAACATCGAATGCGACTAATCTTGATTTAAATTTAAACACTAATTTTGATTTAACACAAGAAGACAATATTCTTTATAAGTTTAATAGTGTTAATGGTGGTGTTATCGTACCTAGAGGCACTTCTATTGTTGGTCTTGACTTAAGAAAGACTAAAATTAGACCCCTTTATGTTCCAAACCCGACAGATGATTCTTTAGAAGGATCTGCAATCTTTAGAATTACTGGTGCATGTTACTTCTGGCAGTTTTCATTCTTTGATGGAAATGAAAACACTACAGTCTATACCGATAAGGCAGACTTCACTTCTGGAAATAAGTCTAAACCAATTTTCTCACACCATAAACTTACTTGCTTCGAGTATGCTGATGGTGTAAATTTAGTATCTGACAGCACTGGTGATTATGCACTGACAGATCTTGATATGTATTATGGAAAACTTTCCAATGCATATGGAACTGGATCTGGAAGCCCAAATAGAAATATCGATGATAAGTATCCTGCAAAACCTGATGGATTTGCGAAGCAAAGACCAGAGTTTGAAATTGTTGGAGCATTTGCATCTGATCCAATTAGTATTAATTCAATTGAGGCAGGATCTGGCGGAACTCCTAGCAATATAGTCACTGTAACCACCGCAACAGATCACGGTTTATCTGAAGGAACTCCTATCAAAATCAATGGCGTTGTTCCTGCAGACTATAATATTGCGACAAAAGTTCAGAACGTTACGGATGCGAGAACTTTCACATATCTGCTCCCAGTATTCAGAACAAATCTAACCACTCCAGGAAATGCTTCTGGAGCAACCGTAACTATTGAGACGGATACTGTCTCTGGTGCATCTCCTTACATCTTTAATATCTCTCTCCGTTCTGTTTATGGCATGAACGGAATGCACGCTGACGGATCTAAGGCAGATGGATTCCGTTCAATGGTTGTTGCACAGTTTACTGGTGTTTCTCTCCAGAAAGATGACCGTGCATTCGTAAAATATAATAAGACTTCTAGATCTTATGATGGAGTTGCGTATTCAAAAGTTGAAGGTGCAAGTCTTTCAAATGGATCAAGTCAAACAGATCCACAAAAAGTATATCACTTAGATTCTCAGGCAGTTTATAGAAGCGGATGGGAACAAACACACATTAAGATCAGTCAAAACGCAATCTTACAGATTGTTTCTGTCTTCGCTATTGGTTATAACAAGCACTTTGTTTGTGAAAGTGGTGGTGATGCATCAATCACAAACTCTAACTCAAACTTTGGTCAGTTATCACTGATTTCTGATGGATTCCGAAAGGAAGCATTTGCCAAAGATAATAAGGCATTCATTACAAATCTGTTCACACCAAGATCAATTACATCCGAAGATGAACCAATTGACTGGTTGAACATTGATGTTGGTATCACTACCAATACAAGTTTAAATGCAAATGCAAGTTCTGATAGACTTTACCTTGCAGGATTTGAATCCGAAGATAACCCTCCACTGGTTCTGACACAGGGATATCGTATAGGTGCAAAGATTGATGATAAATTATTTGTTACTATTAATGGTTCTGATTATTCTGCAAATATTTTAATTCCAGGAACCACTGAAAGTTCTTTTAAAGAAAAGACTGTAAATTCAGTAACTTCCAGTATGCTGGATTTGGGTCTGAATCATGGAATTCAAACTGGCGAAAAGGTCGTCATCATTAGTGATGATGCAAACTATCCAGAAAATATTATACCTCATGTAACATATTTTGCAATTGCACTTCCCTCACCAAATACCGAAAAGATAAAACTCGCATCAACAAAAACAGATGCTGATAACGGGCAGGCAATTACAATTTATGGTGGAACAAAGTTAAGAGTTCAAAGTAGAGTTACTGATAAGATTGCAGGAGAGATTGGTCACCCAGTTCAGTGGGATTCTACTCCGGGTCGTTGGTATGTAAATGTCAATTCCAGCAATACAATTTACTCACAATTGAATACTTTAGGTGCATCTGCATTTGAATCTGGGCAGACTGAACCTACCTTCTTTGTCAGAAATCCAGATCCAAGAAGTTTGGATGAAAAAATTTATAAGTTCAGAGTTGTAATTCCAAAAGAACTTGCAAATGGAAAAACTCCTGAAGCAGGATTTATTATTCAAGAATCTAGCACAACAAATGCCAGAGATATTAGTGATTTTACTTTAACAGATATTGATAGCACAGATTATGAATTTGAAAGGAATCCAAGATTTATCTCAACTTGCACTCACAATAGTGGAGCAAATCCACAAGAGTCTACTGTAATTACCGAATTACCTCATAATTTAAATGTTGGTGATCATATCATTATCAGAAATGTAACTGACACAAGTAATGCCGCAGGTGCATTCAATTCTGGATACAACGGATCTTTCTCCGTTAAATCCGTAAGTTCCAACAATATGGAATTTACATATGTCAACACCAATATCACAAAACCTGGTTCTGGTGGAACCAATGATACAAACACTAGAACATTATCTCTTCCAAGATACGAAAGGAATAATATTCAGAGTAATTTCTATGTTTATAGAAATGAAATTATTGATGAATACATTCAAGATCAGCAAGATGGTGTATATCACGTTTATGCACTTAGAGCAGATGTTGGAATTACAACTGAATTTACTGATTTAAAATACAGTCAAAACGTTACGGATCTTTATCCTCAACTTGATAGAGATAATCCAAATGATTCTCCAACCAATGCAACCTCATATGCACTTTCGTCACCGATTGGTGATGTTCATACCAGTGATCTGAAAGGAAGTATTACAAGAGATACTGCTAATCATCTTATTGTTAAGTTAACTAAAAATTTAGTTGTAGATTCTGTTTTACCACTCTCTGGTGGAATATCAACAGTTTCCTTTGCAAGAAATCATGGTTTCAATGGCGTTATTGAAGGAACCTTAACTGCAGGAACCAGTGACAGAAATGCAGCAGGAACTTATTATAATGTAAAACTTCTGACCAACGGAGCTTCAGGAAATTGGGATGGTGCAACGGCAAAAGTAACATTGACCGGATCGGCAGGATCTGGAGCGATCAGTGCTTTTGAGATTCAATCAACAGGATCTGGATATGCTTCTGGAAATACTTTGTATTTTGATACTACCGATATAGGTGGTTCAAATGATGCTTATATTACTCTTGCTGCTGGTGGAATCATTAGCAATGTTGGTGATGTCGTTCAAATTACTGGCATTTCTACAGTTGCAGATGCATACTATCGGATCAATACAGTTCCTGATAAAGATTCGATTTCAATCGGTAGAACAACAGGAGATCCTAGTGTGATTGCTGGGCAAATCGTGATCAACACTGGTCCATCAATTCCAGTTAGCACAACATCATTTGCATCAGAGATAACAACATTTACATGCTCAGATCCACATGGTCTTGTGGCAGGTAACAAATTTAAAGTTATTGATGCCAACTCGAATAATTTGGGAGACTTTATTGTTGTATCAGGAACATCGGCAACTGTTTTCACTGCAAAGACAACCACTGCACTTGGAGGAACTCCAACACACATTCTCAAGCACTTCCTCTCTGCTAACTCTGGAGTATCTGATGCAAGTAATGAAGGTGTTGCCTCAAGAGGAAATACTTTCTATGGTGGAGATGTTCTGAATACCACTGCTTCTGTAGGTATCACAACAACTCACATTCCAGTATCACATCCAAATGCTGGTATTTCGACAATGAGTAGATTCCCTCTGGGATCTTACATTCAGGTTGAAGGTGAAATTATGAGAGTTGCATCTTCAACATTCTTTGGAACTAATAAACTTGTTGTTATTCGTGGAGCACTGGCAACGGAAGTTAAGTCACATGATTCTGGATCATTAGTTAAGAAGATTAATCCACTTCCAGTCGAATTCCGTAGACCTTCAATCATTCGTGCTTCTGGTCATACATTTGAATACCTTGGATATGGCCCTGGTAACTACTCCACAGGTCTCCCACAAGTTCAGAACAGAACACTGACTGAAAAAGAAGAGTTCTTATCTCAGGCACAGGAAAGAAGTTCTGGTATTGTTGTTTACACTGGTATGAACAACAGAGGTGACTTCTATATTGGTAATACCAAGAAGTCATCTGCAACTGGTGAAGAGACATCATTTGATACTCCAATTCCGACAATTACTGGTGCCGATCCTGCAAGATTGAGTGCAATCTTTGATGAAGTTACGATTAAAGAAAGAATTGTTGTTGAGGGTGGAGATTCTCAGCAGATTCTATCACAGTTTGATGGCCCTGTTAATTTTGATAAAGAAGTTAGAATCAAAGATAATGCCACAGTATCTGGTGTCTTAAGAATTAAAAATACCACACAATCAAATAGTAGTTCTAGTGGATCATTGATTCTTAGTGGTGGTGCTGGTATTGCTAAGAATTTATATGTTGGTGGAACTTTAAATATAACTGGATCTGTCGTATCTACTGGTGGCACATTTGGTAATATTAAAGTTGCCATAACTGATGATCAAACTATTGATACGAGTTCTGGAGATTTGGTTCTCAGTGCTACTACAGCATCCAAAGTTGCAATCAGCACTAATACTGAAATTACTGGCACACTTAATGTTACTGATGACATTACAGCATTCTATACTTCTGACCAAAGACTGAAAGATAATGTAACTGCTATTGATGATCCTCTCGCAAAGGTTGTTTCTCTCGGTGGATATACATTTGATTGGAACGAGAATACCACCAAAGAAGGAACTGAAACTGGTGTGATTGCACAAGAAGTTGAGTCTCTGGGTCTCCCAGGATTGGTCACAACGAGAGATAATGGATACTTGGCAGTTCATTATGAAAAACTTGTCCCACTGCTTATAGAGGCAGTTAAGGAACTCTCTGGTAAAGTTGAGGCACTTGAACAGAGACTACAGGATAAATAACTTTAAAACTATAAGAGATGGCAAATTATAGTAAACCATTCAATTTTCGTAATGGTGTTCAGGTTGATAATGATAACTTTGTAGTAGATTCTGCAGGTCGAGTTGGAATTGGAACTACTCGACCACAGGAATTCTTAGATATTTACGGAAATTCCAGTGGTGCTCTTCGTGTTTATGGAGTAACAAAAACTATTGGATTGACGACGACTGATACTTTATATGCAGGTATTGCAACAGTCGGTGTTTTAACTACCACAGATCTTGTAAATACTGGAATTCTTACAACTGCACAACTTCAGGTTGGTAATTCTCCTGCAGTAAGTAATCTGATTGGATATGGATTTACTGCATGGATAACAACTGCAAGTAGCACTGGTATTCATACATTTGGGCCTGTTGGAATTAAGACTGCCAATCCAGATTATATTTTCCAGATAGAAGAGAATCCATTAACTTCTACTGGAATTGGAATGACCAATGGTGATATCTTTGCCAGTGGTATTGTTTCTGCAACAACATTATATGGAAGTTTTGTTGGAAATCTGACAGGTGTTGCTGCATCAACAACAAAACTAGAAACTTCAAGAGATTTTTCAATCACTGGTGACTTAGAATCTTCTGTTATTCCATTTGATGGAACTGCAAATGTTTCTTTTGCATCAACACTGTCGGCATCATTTAGTGCAAACACGAGTGGTATCATAACCGCAACTAAATTTGTTGGTGTTGTAACTGCAACAGAAGCAGGAATTACAACTGCAACCATCACTAATGCAAATCTTACTAATGCAGATGTAGGTATTGGAACGTTTGATGACTTAAGAATTGATAAGTCTTCTGCTGCGAGTTTGGTTATTACTAGCACGACAAATTCTTCTGTAAGTATCGGAGAATCTGTAGGCGCAGGAAATAGTAGTGCAAGAATGCTCTACACTCCAGGAGCAGGAACACTAAATTTCACAAACTTTGATGTTGGTGATATTAACTTCACTCTTCATGGCGGAACAGGAACAGGAAGCACAGGAAACTTCGCAGTAAGATATGATGGTGCAGACGTATTAAAAACCACTTATGATGGAAAACTTGGAGTAAATCGTGGTGGTGCCGTTCTAGAACACAATCTAGATGTTGGTGGAGATTCTATTCTCCGTGGAAATGCCAAAGTCACTGGCATTATGACTGTTGGTTCTGGATCATTTGAGTATACATTTGGTGATGGAAGTTCCATTCCAATGCCAGATACACAAAACTTCGGAACTCTCACTGGCGTTAGCACTTTTAATGACTTTGTAGTTGGTGGAACTCTTGGTATTGGTTCCATGACTATTGCCGAAGAAGATTTATTTGTTGCCGGAGTTGTTGGTGTAGGAACAACTAATAATTCAAGTTTCTTAACTGGTATAGATTCCACATTAAATGTTGAGGGTCATATTAATTCAACTGCCGGTTTAACTATTGCTAATAATACTGGATCTGGTGGTATTATTGCAATTACTACAACTGCGGATGGATCACTACAATCAGATCCTAGAACTATTCCTGGAGGTGAAGGAAATACAATTCCGTCAGTTTTATATGGAAATTTTCAAGTTGATACAGGATCTGCAGCTTTCTTCACTCAAAGTTTAACCATAGTTCCAACAGTTGGAGTATCTACCGCTGGCTATGGATATACTAATCTTGGTCTCATATCAAAGTATGACCATCCAGATTATGGATCCCAACAAAAGTATTTGACAACTGTTGGTGTTAACACTTACTTTACAAGATCTATATTTGATATTGGTGTGGGTTCGACTACGATGAATTCATATCTCATTCTACCATCTTTGAGTCAGAGTGATATCGATATCATGGGAGATTTGTGGAATCCTTCCACATCTTCCACACTGACTGGTCATGTTCAATCAAAAAGAGTAACACCAACCGGTGTTCCTGGCGGTGGCCTG
>Ga0213858_10000495_pt1 | contig 18838 bp, 21 predicted proteins | sample PICome_FD_160122 | JGI IMG/M metagenome (GOLD analysis project Ga0213858, IMG submission 160122) | Coastal seawater microbial communities near Pivers Island, North Carolina, United States - PICO245 | ecosystem: Environmental > Aquatic > Marine > Coastal | place: USA: North Carolina | collected... | reverse complement strand
CGGTCTGGTGCTCTGCTGGACCAATCCCACGATTCAGGCGCCGCTCCGCCCCGGTCTTGACTTCACGGGCGGCACCCAGATTCAGCTGGAACGCGCCTGCGCTGCCTCCTGCTCCGACTTGCGGGTCTCCGAGGTGCAGGCGAGCCTCGCCAAGCTCTCCCTGCCTGAGCAGGACGGCATCCCGGCTCCTGATCTCGCCACGGCGCGGGTGCAGTTGCTCGATCGCGGCCAGTCGCTGGTGTTGAGGCTGCCCACGCTCACCGCCGCCCAGGGGCAGGCGCTGATTCAGGCGCTGCAGCCTCTGGCTGGACCGTTTCAAGCCGGTGGCGAAGCGGTCGACACGATCGGTCCGACCCTCGGCAGCCAGTTGCTGCGCAGCAGCCTCATCTCCCTGGCGGTGGCCTTCATCGGCATTTCGGCCTACATCAGCGTGCGCTACGACCGCCGCTATGCCTTCCTGGCCCTGGTGGCCCTGGCCCACGATGTGGTGATCGTGTGTGGCCTGTTCGCCTGGCTCGGTCTGTTGATCTCCCTGGAGGTCGACAGCCTCTTCGCCGTGGCCCTGCTCACGATTGCGGGCTATTCGGTGAATGACACCGTGGTGGTGTTTGATCGGATCCGTGAGCGGCAGCGGCTCGATGAAGCCCTTTCTCTGCCTGAGCAGGTCGACAATGCGGTGAATGCCACCCTCACCCGCACGCTTTACACCAGTGGCACCACCCTGATGCCCCTGCTGGCGCTGATCCTTTTCGGTGGCGCCACGCTCTACTGGTTTGCCATCGCCCTGGCGGTGGGCGTGGTGGTGGGCAGCTGGTCGAGCATTGCCCTGGCGCCCTCCCTGCTCATGCTCTGGTCCCAGCAGCGTCGTGGGGCCTGATCCGTTGGCGTCGCGGCGGCGCCCGCGGGTCGTTGGCCCGGCACCGGGCGGACAGCGCTGGTTCCCGTTGCTGCTCCTGGTGCTGGCCCTGCTCGACCTGCGTACGGAGCTTCTCCTCCTTCGTGATCACGTCACGGTCACGGCGCTCTCCTACGCGATTCGTCATCATGCGCTCGCGATCACGGTGCTCGCTGCCATGCCTTCGCTGTGGCGGCGTTATGGACCCTCAGGTCAGCAGTGATCGATGGGTGTGCAGCGCGTCTGAGCTGTTGTTCAGGTCAAGACCAGCGATCCATGATCTGGCGCACCACCACCAGCTCCATGCCCACCTGAAGCACCACCACCAGGGGGAGGGCCAGCAACACACCGGGCAAACCCAGCAAGGCTCCCAGGCTGAGCTGGGCCATCAGGGCCACCGTGGGCAGCAGGTTGACCGTGCGGCTGAGCAGCACCGGCGTGAGCACGAAGGCCTCCAGGTTCTGCAGCACCAGCCGCAGGATCAGCACTTGCACGGTGAGCGTGGGTGAGATCAGCAGGGCCAGGCCCATGGGCAGCAGCGTCGCCGCCGTCGGGCCGATGGTGGGCACAAAGGTGAACAGGCCGCACACCAGCGCACTGAGCAGGGCCAGGGGGGCCTTGAGCAGCGCCAGGCCGAGCCAGGTGAGCAGAAACACGGCCGTTGCCGAGAGGGTCATCCCGGCCAGCCAGCCGCCGAGGGCCGTGCGGCACCGATCCAGCACCCGATTCATCATCGGCCGGGCGGGCCGGGGCGTCACGGCCACCAGCATGCGCCGATGGGCTCCGGGGTCGAGGGCCATCAGGATGGCGAGAAGGCTCATCAGCAACAGCTGGATCACGCTGTTGGCGGCGCCCCCAGCCACCCCGAGCAGTTGCACCCCCACGGGCTGGATGCGATCCCAGCTGAACTGATCGGGCAAGGAGCGCTCCAGATCACTCAGCTGGGGCTGGCTGGCGACCATCGATTTGAGTTTGTCGAACAGGCTCGGCACCAGGGAGGTGAGCTGTTGCAGCTGGGTGAGCAGTTCCGGCACCAGCAGCTGGATCACCAGCGCCCCCCCCAGAATCATCAAAGCCAGCACCATGAGCAGGGCCAGATGGCGCGGCAGCCCCAGCTGCATCAGCTTGCCGATCGGCACGTCAAGGGCAACGGCCAACACCACGGCCCCGAACAGCACCAGAAGCACCCAGCGCAGCTCCCACACCAACAGGGACAGCACCACGAGGGTGAGTGCGGCGAGCAGGGTCCTGGCGTTCATCGGGCCGCATCGGGAAGCTGGCGGTTGAGCCGGTGGCGATGCGCCGGTTTCCAGCGGTCGAGCATGTCGTGAATCACCACCTCCCGGATCAGCACTTGCAGCACCACGGCCAGGGGCAAGGCCAGCAGCAGGCCGAGGGGGCCGAACAACACCGTGAACACAAACTGGGCGATGAGGGTGAGGCCGGGAAGCAATTTCACCTGGTGGTGCATCACCGAAGGGGTGATCACGTAACTCTCCAGGTTCTGAATCACCACATAGAGGCCCAGCACCGCCAGGGATTTCCATGGGGCATCCAGGAGGGCCATCGCCATCGGAAAGATCGTGCTCAATGTGGGCCCCACGTTGGGAATCACATTGAGAAGCCCCGCGAGCAGCGCGTTCGCCATCACCAGGCGCACGCCGAGCAGGGAGAGGCCGATGCCCGCCAGCACGGCCACGCACAGGGAGCTGATCAGCAGCCCCACCATCCAGCTGCTCAGCGCATCACCACACTGCAGCAGGATCTCCCGGGCCCGGCGCCGGTAAAAGGAGGGCACCAGCAGGATCGCCACTTCGCGGTAGGCCTGGGGCTGCACGGCCACCATCAGGCTCACGGCGATCACAAACACGATCTGCACCAGGCCGCTGCCCAGATTGCCGGCGAGCCCGAGCAGTCCCTGAAGGCTTCCTCCCAGACCGGAGGCCAGGGCGGAACCGTCGGGCCAGCTGTTCACGCCATTGGGGAAGAGGCGCTCACTCCAGCTGGCCTCAGTTCCCGCGCCATACACCATGCCGGAAATGGTGTTGATGCTCTGGATCGCGAGCGATTTCAGCTCGAGGGCAGCGGCGGGCAGCTGCATGAGCAACTGATGAAACTGGGTGGTGAAGGGCGGCACGACGATCGCAGCGCCGATGCCGATCACCAGAGCCAGACCCACCAGGCAGACCAGCAGGGCCAGGGGTCTGGCCATGGGCAGGCGTTGGCGCAGCTGACCCACCAGGGTGCAGAGCGCCATCGCCAGCACGACGGCGGCAAAGCAGTGGATCAGGACGTCTTTCAGAGTCCAGAGCAGAACGATTGCGGCCACGAGGGCCGCCAGTCCAAGCCATTGGGGCAGCTTCACCCGTTCCCGTCGTCGTCCTCGGCATTGTTGCCGGAATTCTGCGAATAGCCCAGGTCATGGGCATCGGCGTAGCGCTGGGCGAAGCGCATGAATCGCTCAAAGTCCACTTCGCTCTTCCAGGTGTAGGTGGCCTCGATCGCGCTCGGTTTGCCGTTCACAAAGCGGGCCTTCACCTCCCGGGTCACCAGGGTGCCTTCCTCATCCACCAGGAACATGCCGGTGATGTCACCCATGCTCTCCGGTGCCAGGGCATCCGGTTCCTCGAACACGAACATCGCCTGGCCGGTGCGTCCATCACGGCTGCGGGTGAGGCGGATGTCAGGCACCACCGGCTCATTCACACCCCGGAAAAACTGGATGGCTGCCGCCGCCTGACCGGCGCTGTTCGCAGCACCAGCGTTTGTGTCTTCTGCCATTGCGGTCCCCCAGCAGGCCAAACGCCAACACTAAACCGGCCAATCCAGCAGGCCCTGCTCCAGCAGCAGCTGGGTCGACTGCTCCACATCCAGCCCCTGCAGATCAACCTCCCGGCGCTTCACAGCCCGGGCGAGTTCATGGTCGTAGCAGCGGTCGTAGTAGTCGAGCATCGCCCGACAGGCCGTCGCCCAGTCAGCGTCTTGAATCGCGTCAAGCGCCTGCTTGGTGCGCTGGGGGCCGAGACGACGGCTGATCCGTTCCGTCGCTTCCTGCAGAGGGGCGGCTCCCAGGGGGGCGTAGACCTTGACCAGTTGGGCGATGCGTTCCTCCAGGCTGCGTTGGATCTCCAGCACGGGCGCGTCACGCATCTGCTGAAACAGGGCCTGGGGGATGCGGCAACGTCCCACCTGGGCACTCTCCGCTTCCAGCCAGATCTGCTCCGCTCCGCCCGTCCGATGACGGTGCAGCTGCTCCGCCAGCAGATTTTCGTAGTGCTCCGTGCTCGGTTGTTCCGGCTGGCCCAGACCACCGAAGCTGCTGCCGCGGTGATGGGCGAGTCCTTCGAGATCCACCACGGCCACACCATGCCGCTGCAGGCTCAGCAACAGGTCGGTTTTGCCTGTTCCTGTGCGTCCTCCTAGCAGATGCAGCGGCCATGGGCGTGTGAACTGCTGCAGCACCCAACGGCGATAGGTCTTGTAGCCGCCCGCCAGCAGCAGGGGCGACAGGCCGATCAGCTGGGCCAGCCAGGCCACGCTGCCCGAACGCATGCCGCCGCGCCAGCAGTAGATCCGCACGGCTGCACCCGTGGCGGAGTCCTGAGCTGGAGCCGCAACCTGGCGCAGCTGTGTGGCCAGGCTCGCCAGCCGCGGGCCCACCGCCTCCAGGCCCAACTGGATCGCCTCCTCCCGGCCGACGGTTTTGTAGGTGAGACCAACCTGGGCCCGTTGGGCATCGCTGAACAACGGCAGATTGATCGCTCCGGGCCAGTGACCCTGCCGGAATTCCGATGGGCTGCGCACGTCCACCAGCGGACCTGCCGTGCAACGGAAGCTCTCCAGCTCGAGCGAAGTCGATGGGCCCATGCCTGACATAGTGGGCCAACGCCGAGCCCGTCAGCGCCGGCCCTGACCCATGCTCTCCGGTTCCTTTCCCAGCACCAGCCTCAGCGCTGAACAATTGTTAGAGCGCTTCAGCAGTGGCTCCATCCGGCAGCGTCGCTCCCTGATCCCCACGCTGGAATTCAGGGCCAGCGAGATCGCGGCGCTCGGTTCTGCTGCCCTTGCGGCTTTTGATCCGGCCGGCGACGCCTGGGAAGCCGGCTGGTTGCTGCAGGTGTTGCAACGCCATCAGCCCCAGGTGTTGCCCGCCCTGCTCGGCGCCCGCGACGGCTGGTTCCAGGCCCCCTCCTCGATTGGCATCGATTACGGCCCGTTGCAGCGGGATCTGTTGGCCGAAAGCTTCGAGGATGCTGACCGCAGCACCAGCGCCATTCTTCGTCGCCTGGCCGGTGCGGAGGCGGAGCGACGCGGTTACGTGTATTTCAGCGAAGTTCCTGCCATGCCCGGGCAGGATCTGGTCACGCTCGATCGTCTCTGGTTCGCTTACTCCCAGGGGCGCTTCGGTTTCAGTGTTCAGGCCCGTCTGCTGGAGGGGCTCAATGGCCGCTACGACCGTCTCTGGCCGCGGATCGGCTGGAAGCTTGACGGGGTCTGGACCCGGTATCCGGGTGCTTTCGACTGGTCGATCACGGCGCCGGAAGGCCACATGCCCCTGATCAACCAGCTCCGAGGCGTGCGCCTGATGGATGCCGTTCTCAATCATCCTTCTCTGCTGGCCCGCCGATCCAGTGTCAAGCGGTAGTGGCAGCCGGTCCGCATCCCGGTATGGTCGAAACAGGATGCAGGATCTGCGATGTCGTCCGGGCAACGGAGCGTCAGCGTTGACCCACTGCAGACTCTGCTGCAGTCCCTGGGTGTGGCGCCCATGTTCCGTTGGGCGGACTTCATTCTGCCGTCCACGCTGCAGCTCAGTCCGCTGCTGGAGCTGCTCCTCGAGCCTGTGCGCTGCCGCGACACCTGTTGTCGCCTCGAGCTCGGCCTGCAGGAGGCTCTGGTGAACGCCGTGCGCCATGGCAATGCCGGCGATCCACGCAAATGCTTGCGGGTGCGACGCATCCTCACGCCCAACTGGTTGGTCTGGCAGATCCAGGATGAGGGCGCGGGCTTGCCGGCCCATGCCCGCCGCGGCGATCTCCCCAGCCGCCTTGATGTCGACCATGGTCGCGGCCTGTTTCTGATCCACCAGTGCTTCGATGATGTGCGCTGGAGTCCCCGCGGCAATCGTCTGCAGGTGGCCTGTCGTCGGCCTGAGGCCGCCTCGGTCAGCCCTGCCGTCAGCGGTGCGGGCAGCCTGGATCCTTCAGTTCCCGTCTGAGCCAACGCAGACCCTGGCACACGAGCGCGTCCACGTCCTCGCGCTGTCCACCCTGAAGCAACTGGGCCAGAGCACCGGCGAGGAGTTCAGCGGCGCGGCGATCCGGATTGGTTTTCAGCTGATGCCAGTTGCGATCGTTCAGGCTCAGCTGCGCATGCAGTGTCCGGGCCAGTTCCGGTGCGGTGTCGGGCCAGGAGGCGGTGGAGGGGGCCATGGCAGCAAAGGGGCGGCTTTCTATCCTGGGGTCTGCGGCGTCGGAATGGAGCCCCATGCCTTCAGGGCGACGGCAACCGATGCTGCGGCAAAGGCTGTTGCAACACCAAGGGCTACTGCATCGCCTGGGGGCCTGGTTGCGGGTTGAGCAGCAGCTCACGGCTCCGCTGAGGGCTGGGCGCCACAGCCGGCAGCAGCGCGTGCGGTTGCGGCAACGCCAGGCCCTGGTGCGCCAGCTCCTCGAAGCACTGCCGGCGCAGCAGAGGCTGAACCTGATGCCCTCCGGCTGGTGGTTCTGGCGCGCTTTGCGCTGGGGTGGTCCGGGCCTTCTGTTGGGCTGGATCCTGGCGCGACGCTGACACGAGCGCCCAAGCCTGCGGTCGCGCAGCGATCAGGCCGCCAAGGGCTCGGGGTGCACCACCACCAGCGATTCCGGTGCCTCCGGGCTGGGGTCGTCGAGGGCGGGAACCAGCTGGGGGCTGGCCTGGCGAAGATCCTGCCCGCGAATCCAGGCCTGATGGAGGGCGCGGCGCCGGCGATCTTCTGCCAGCACCAGCCGATCGGCGGCAGCGCGGGGGCTTTCGCTAGGGAAGAGGGCTGTGCGCAGGCAAATGCCGAAGCCATGGGCTTCAACCTGAACCTTTCCCTCCATCAGCACCAGCTGGAAGGTCCAGCCCTGAAGCCAGCGAAGACGAAAGGGGTTGGTCATGTGCTCCCGCAACAGGGATAGGAGCACCTTATGGTCGAGAGCCCCTGGCGCAAGCGCCCGTGTCAGGGAAACCTTATGCGGTTTTCTGGGCGGCCCAGACCCGCGCCATGAAATGCGACTCGGCAGTGATCGCCTGGAAGCCTGCTGCGCTGAGCCTGGCGTCGATGTCATCACGGATGTAGTCCGGGTAGTAGGGCTCGTGGAAGGCGCGGCGGAAGTTCTCCATCGCCACGCTGAACTGGGGGGAATCGGCCAGCTGAATCGAATCCGCCAGCACCAGAACGCCGCCGGGTTCGAGCACTCGATAGCACTCTGCAAGCACGGCCTGACGCACGTCGCCGGGTAACTCATGCAGCAGGAACACACAGGTCACCGCCTGCATGCTGCCGTCGGCGAAGGGGAGGGCTTCGCCATTGCCCTGCAGGAGTTGCACCAGACCCTGCCAGCCCTGGTTCAGCCAGCGATTCGCCTGACGCAGATAGGCCTCGGACAGATCCAGGCCGATCAGGGTGGCGTCGGGCAGTGCGGCCCGAATCTGATGCAGGGTTCGACCCGTTCCCGTGGCCACGTCAAGCACCTTCAGGCTGGCGGCCGGGCGGTCATTGAACCGGCGCAGGCCCCGTACCAGAGGCGCGATCACGCGTCTGCGCATGGCATCGGCAGCGCCGTTGAAGAGGATGTCGACCTGGAGGTCGTAGAGCTCTGCGGAGTGGTCGCTCAGGTAGCCATCGGTCTGATGGTGAAAGTTCTGCAGGTAATAGGCGGGGTAGAGCTCATCCCGCGCCTCATCGGGCAGGTCGCGCACCTTCCGCTCTTTGCGCCGCATCCAGGTGGAGGGCAGATCGAGCCAGAGCCGGGGATAGCGTGTGGCCCAGTCGATCCAGGGGAGATCGAAAAGCTGACGGGTGGGGTAGAGCCCGGCTTCGGCGTCTTGCCAGTCTTGGTCCTCAAGGGCGGCGAGGGCACGGCGCAACCCCAGCAACATGCCCTCGGGCGCCGCTTCGGTTTGGGGGGTGGCTTCAGGATCCACCCACTCCATGAGCTTGGTGCTCAATTCCTTGTGCGCGAGGCCCGCCAGGCTGCGGCTCTGCTGCAGGGTGCGGTAGGCGATTTCAGTGAGAGTGGGCGTCGCCATCGCGGCAGTGGGGCATTCAGATGTTGCTTATTCCAGCTCACCGGAGCCTGCCGGCGTGAGCATGGCACGTTTCATGTCGTAGCCCGTAAAAACGGTAGTGGTTGCTACAGACTGAGTGCAGGAACCGGAGGCCTCAGCCATGACTGATCGTGATCGCCGCAACCTGCTGGAGCGTCGCCAACGGGCAGCCGCTGAATTCATCGCCTGGTCTGATCACCATGCTCAGGAGCAGCGCCACCACGAGGCGCTCTTGGCGCAATTGGAAACCCATCCCGATCAACTGGATGGCCGCAATGCCATGGCCCAGCAAAGGGCCTGGGCCCAGCGGGACCAGCACCGCCGCCATCTGCATGACAGCGCCCTGGCCCAGCTGAGGCACACGTTTCACTGATCGGTTCAGGCGAATCGGTTCAGGCGGGTTGGTTCAGGCGTCGTAGTACATGGTGAATTCGTGGGGGTGGGGCCGCTGACGCAGCTGCTGCACCTCCTCGTATTTGATGTCGATCCAGTTGTTGATGAAGTCTTCACTGAAGACGCCGCCTTCCATCAGATAGTGCTTGTCGGCGTTCAGTGCCTCAAGAGCCCCGTTCAGAGATGCGGGCACGGTGGCGATTTGCGCCAGCTCATCGGCGGGCAGTTCGAACAGATCCACATCCACGCCATCGCCGGGATCAATCTGGTTTTTGATGCCATCGAGGCCGGCCATCATCATCGCGCTGAAGGCCAGGTAGGGATTGGCCAGAGCATCGCCGGAGCGGAATTCGAGGCGCTTCGCCTTCGGGCTTGGGCCGGTGAGCGGAATCCGCACGGCTGCGGAGCGGTTGCCTTCGGAATACACCAGGTTCACCGGCGCTTCAAAGCCGGGCACCAGGCGCTTGTAGCTGTTGGTGGTGGGGTTGGTGAAGGCCAGGAAAGAGGGGGCGTGCTTGAGGATGCCGCCGATGTACCAACGGGCCGTCTGGGACAGGTTGGCGTAAGTGCCTTCACCGAAGAAAAGGGGTTGGCCGCCTTTCCAGAGGCTTTGGTGAACGTGCATGCCCGTGCCGTTGTCGTTGAACACCGGCTTCGGCATGAATGTGGCGGTTTTGCCGTATTTCTTGGCAACGTTCCGCACCACGTATTTGTAAGTCATCACGTTGTCGGCGGCCTGGATCAGCTCGGCGAACTTCATCCCCAGTTCGTGCTGGCCGGCGCCGGCCACCTCATGGTGGTGTTTCTCGATGGGAATCCCCAGTTGTCCCATCATCAGGAGCATCTCGGAGCGGATGTCCTGGGCGGTGTCGTTGGGGGCGACAGGGAAATACCCTTCCTTCAACTGAATCTTGTAGGCCAGGTTGCCACCCTCTTCCAGTCGGCCCGAGTTCCAGGGTGCTTCGATCGTGTCAACGCTGTAGAAGCAGCCGCCTTCGCTGGAGTTGTAGCGAACGTCATCGAACAGAAAGAACTCCGGTTCCGGACCGAAGAAGGCTGTATCGGCCAGGCCGGTCCCCGCCAGGTAGGAGAGCGCTTTCTGTGCCAGGGCCCGGGGGCAGCGGTCGTAGGGCTCGCCGGTGCGGGGATCCTGGATCGAACAGATCAGGCTGAGGGTCTTGTGCCGATAGAAGGGATCGATCCAGGCGGTGTTGGGATCAGGAACCATCGCCATGTCGGAGGCGTTGATCGCCTTCCAGCCCCGGATCGATGACCCGTCGAACGCGAGCCCATCGCTGAACGCCGCGTCATCCACCATGTCGGCGCAGACCGTCAGGTGCTGCCACTTGCCATGCAGATCGGTGAACTTCAGGTCGATCAGCTCAATGCCGTCGTCCTTGATCTGCCGGAGAACGTCCTGTGCGGTCTTGGCCATGAATGATGTGGGTGGCACGAAGCCTCAGTCGTGGCGGACCGTAGGGAGAGATCAACCCCCTTTTTGTATCAAAGCGTACATTTCTGGGCCCTCGCTCGTCGGCCTCGCTCGTCCGCCGCAGCCGTCATCCGCAGCGTGGCGGCTGCGCCGGTTTTCGTCTTGGTAACCGTTTCTGTCAATTGGCCCATATCGCAGCCACCCAAAGCGTTTTCCAAGGTTCGCTGGTGTTACTTTCCAGCTTGTCATCGTCTAAGCCTGCGCCATGCGTGATGCCATCACCGGGTTGATCGGCCGCTACGACCAGCTCGGTCGTTACCTCGATCGCTCCGCCATGGACAGGATCGATGACTACCTCTCGGAAGCGTCCATTCGGCTCAAGGCCGTGGAACTGATCAACCGTGAGGCCGCTGAGGTGGTGCGCGAAGCGAGCCAGAGGCTGTTTGTCGGTGATCCGGAACTGCTGCTTCCCGGTGGGAATGCCTACACCACCCGACGCCTGGCCGCCTGTCTGCGCGATATGGATTACTTCCTGCGCTATGCCAGCTACGCCCTGGCGGCCGGTGACAGCTCCATCCTCAACGAACGGGTGTTGAACGGACTCGATGACACCTACAAGAGTCTGGGAGTGCCGACGGGCCCGACCGTACGCAGCATCACTCTGCTGGCCGAGGTGGTCTGTGAACGGCTCGTGGCCGAGGGTCTGGATCTCGATCGCTGTGCGGTGATCCGTCAGCCCTTTGATCACATGGCCTCCGGCCTGGCGGCCACCGACGTGCGCCAGCGCTGACGATCCGCTGCTTTCACCGTTGCAAACGCACATCTCTTCCCGTCTTGGCGGAGCGACTGCGTAGGCTTCACGCCAACGAATTTCTATGCAGGCCTTGGCGACATCGCTCTCTCAGCGTCCGGTTGATTCGAGCCACCGCCGGGCTCTAGCCCCGATCGCCACACCGGATCGGCTTCTGTTGGGTCCAGGCCCTTCCAATGCCCATCCCACGGTGCTCCAGGCCCTGTCGCGCACCCCGATCGGTCACCTCGATCCTCTCTACGTGGAGTTGATGAGCGAGGTGCAGGAGCTGCTCCGTTACGCCTGGCAAACCGATAATCGCCTCACCCTTCCCATGAGCGGCACCGGCAGTGCTGCCATGGAAGCCACCCTGGCCAACACGATCGAGCCCGGTGACACCGTGCTTGTAGCGGTGAAAGGCTATTTCGGTCATCGCCTCTCTGACATGGCGGGTCGTTACCGCGCCGATGTGCGGGTGATTGAGCGTCCCTGGGGAGAAGCCTTCAGCCTGGAGGAGCTCGAGGCGGCCCTGATCGAGCATCGGCCCGCGATTCTGGCGATGGTGCATGCCGAAACCTCCACGGGCATCTGCCAGCCGATGGAGGGTGTGGGTGATCTCTGCCGCAAGCATGACTGTCTGCTGCTGCTCGATACCGTCACCTCCCTTGGTGGCGTTCCCGTTTACCTCGATGCCTGGAAAGTCGATCTCGCCTACAGCTGCAGTCAGAAAGGGCTGAGCTGTCCCCCAGGTCTCGGACCCTTCACCATGGGACCCCGCGCTGAAGCGAAACTCGCCTCCCGCTCCAGCAAAGTTCCCAACTGGTATCTCGATGTCTCCCTGCTGAATCAATACTGGGGGAGTGATCGGGTGTACCACCACACGGCACCGGTGAACATGAACTTCGGCATGCGGGAAGCCCTCCGTCTGCTGGCTGAAGAGGGTCTGGAGCAGGCCTGGGCCCGTCATCGTCGCAATGCTGAAGCGCTCTGGGCTGGCCTCGAGCGGCTCGGCCTGGTGCTCCATGCCCCCGAGGCGTTGCGTCTTCCCACCCTCACCACCGTGCGCATCCCGGAAGGGGTGGATGGCAAGGCCTTCAGCCAGCACCTGCTCAACCATCACGGCATCGAAGTGGGTGGTGGTCTCGGCACCTTGGCCGGCAAGATCTGGCGAATTGGCCTGATGGGTTACAACTCCAATCCTGAGAACGTGGATCGCCTGCTCAATCTGTTTGAAACCGAGCTGCCCCGGTTCAAGTCGATCGCTGTCGCCGCTGCCTGAACCAGGCCTCCAGTCTGGTTCTCGCGTCCGGCTCCATCACCCCACCCACCACGGTCATGTGGTGGTGGGCGCTCCGGTGCTGGCTGAGATCCACTGTGCTTCCCAGCGCTCCGCGTTTGCTGTCCCAGGCGGCGAAGATCACCTGGCCCATCCGGGCCTGCACCAGGGCGCCGGCGCACATCGGGCAGGGTTCCAGGGTCACCAGCAGGGTGCAGTCGTTGAAACGCCAGTCCTGACGCAGTTGGCTGGCTTGCCTTAAGGCCACCAGTTCGGCATGGCCGAGGGGATCCCGTTGCCGTTCGCGTCGGTTGCCGCCGTAACCGATGCATCGCCCCTGTCCATCCAGGATCACGGCGCACACCGGCACTTCGCCCTCACGGCCGAGCTGATCGGCGCGCCGCAGCAGCCGCCCCATCCAGAGACGCTGTTCCGCATCGCCCAGAACATGGTGGGAAGTCACGGCGCTCGTTACGGAGACCTGCCGATGGCACTGTGCCACCGCAAGGGAGAATGGCATCTGTTCTGGCGATGGTCTTGGTCGGCAACCCCGCGCGCGAACCGATGCTGACCCTGCCCTTCTTTGCTGCGCCGGAGGGGCTTGATCCGGCGCTGCAGGAGTTTCTCGATCAGGCGAGCCAAAGGCTCTGTCGCTGGTTCGCCGATGCCGAGGGCCGGGGGCCGTTGCCGGCCCTCTCGGTGTTGCCGGCGATCGCTCCGGAGCCGTCCCCGCGCTCGGCCACCGCCCTGCTGGAGGACCTGCAACTGGTGATGGATGGGGCCTACCGCCCCTCCCATCCCGGCGCTCTGGCCCACCTTGATCCGCCGCCGTTGACGGCCAGCATCGCCGCTGATCTGATCTGCGCCGGCCTCAACAACAATCTTCTGGCTGAGGAGTTGGCGCCAAGCCTCAGTCACCTGGAGCGACAGCTCTGCCAGTGGCTGGCCCAGCGCCTTGGCCTGCCCTCCGGCGCCGGTGGCGTGCCTGCCAGTGGCGGCAGTCTCAGCAATCTGATGGCCTTGGTGGTGGCCCGGCAGAGGGCTGGTCTCAGCGCCGAGCCCGGGGCGGTGGTGCTCGCCAGCGACGAGGCCCACGTGTCCCTCGACAAGGCGGTGCGCGTGATGGGGTTGCGGCCTGATGGCCTGCGCCGCATCGCCGTCGATGGCGATGGCGCCATGCGGCTCGACGCGCTCGAGACCGCACTGGAGCAGCTTCAGGCGGAAGGACGACCGTGTCTGGCCGTGGTGGCCACCGCCGGCACCACCGTGCGCGGGGCGATCGATCCCCTGCCCCAGCTGGCGGATCTCTGTCGTCGTCGCGGGGTCTGGCTGCATGTGGATGGTGCGATTGGAGCCGTTTATGCGCTCTCCCCCGACACATCGGCTCCCCTGGAGGGGCTGGACCGTGCCGATTCGATCACGGTCAACCCCCAGAAACTGCTCGGAATCACCAAAACCTCCTCCCTGCTCCTGGTTGCAGATCGCCGAATGCTGGTGGAGGCCTTTGCCACCGGTCTGCCCTACATGGAGCCGGCCTGGGGCGACGCCCATGGAGGCGAGCAGGGTTTACAGGGCTCAAGACCTGCGGAGATTCTCAAGCTCTGGCTGGGCCTGCGCCAGTTGGGCGAGACAGGGATCCGATCGCTGCTCCAGGGTGCCCTGCAGCGTCGTCAGCATCTCGAAGACCGTCTGGATCCGGAGCGGATTCAGGTCAGTTCCGGCCCTCTGCATCTGCTGGTGTGCCGGCCCCGCATCGGTGCGCCCGACCAAGTCGATGCCTGGTCGGCGACCACACGCACCAGGCTGCTTGAGCAGGGGTTCATGCTGTCGCGCCCTTTCCATGGCGGTTGCCATCCGTTGAAGGCGGTGCTGGGCAATCCCCACACCCAGAGTCATCACCTCGATCAGCTGGCTGCCATGCTCAATCGTTCGGTTCTGGAGAACGGCTGATGGCTGCACCTGCCTCGCCCCGTGGTCGCTGGGTGGCGATCGTCACCGGGGCCCTGTCGGTGCTGATCGGTGTGGTGTATCTCGCCCTGATCACGGTGCTGGATTCCCGCGGTCCCATGCGTCCGCCGCCGCCCGAGGCCCTGGCTGGGGCGGCAGTCGTTTCGCCTCCCGCCGCTGCAGAGGTTCCACCACCCGCCGCAGCGCCGTCTCCAGAAAGCGCCTGAGCGAGGCCTCGCGCCGGCTGAGGTCGTAGTGGTGCTGCACCACATCCTGCACGCCGCCATCGCCCCAGTCTTGATCCTGCTGGAAAAAGGTGATGAAACTGGCTCCGGCGATGCGGGTGAGCCACGCTGCCGCGACCCCCTGGACCGCTCTGCCGAGCAAGAGGGTGGGCAGGTTGAGGGTGAGGGCTGTGCCGATCAGGGAGACAGCACCTTTCACCACCCCCAGGCCCGCCAAGGTGCGTCCCACCGACATCGCCAGCTCCTGAGCCCGGCTTCGGGTCAGCTGCACCCCGTAGACCCCCGCCACTTCGATCACCATCTGGGCATTGACCGCTGCGGTGCCCAGCAGATCAACCCCGGGGAGGGGAGTGGCCGCCACCAGCCCTCCACCGATCCAGCTGTAGCGATCAACGATGCGGCCGGCCTCCTGGCGACGTTGACGATCGAGCAGGTCCCGGCCGGCTTCGCCTAGATGGCGACACTGAAGCAGGATGTTGTCGGCCAGGAGTTCCTCTCCATCGGCATGGAGCACGACGGCGAGGCGTCGCAAGACGCGCTCCACTTCGGCCGGCGGTTGCCAGGGGGAGCGTCCAGGCCTCGGGACCGACTGGGGGGCTGCGCTCGCGGACACCACATCGTTTTTGCTGAGGAGATCGCTGCAACGCCGATGCAGAAGGGTGAGCAGGCGCCGTTCCTCCTCCTCTCCCCGCAGGTCGCATTTGTTCAGCACCAGCAGCAGCCGTTTGCCCAATCCGGCCAGGTGGCGGGTCACCTCCAGTTCCGCGGCTCTGAGGTCTCCGTCCACCACCACCAGCATCAGATCGGCTCGACTGGCCTGTCGGCGGGCTTCCTGCTCCCGTTCGCGGCCATCACGACCACTTTCGAGAATGCCTGGGGTGTCGATGAGTTTCAGGCCGCGCTCGAGGCCCTTGAGGCGAAGCCGATAACTGCGGGTTTCGCTGGTGCTGCCCATGGCGGCGCCCACCTCCCCCACCATCTCCTGGAGCAGGGCGCGGATCAGGGAGGTTTTGCCGCTTGATCCCGTGCCGAACACCACCACGGTGAGATCACCGCGCTTGAGTTCCTGTGCCACCCGCTCACGCTCCTGACGCAGGCCTTCGCGGGCCACCTCATCCTGGAGTTTCTCGAGCAGACGGTCGATGCTCTCCAGGCTCTGTTCGGCGGCCTGGCGGCGATTGTCTGGCGCTGGCGGTGCTTCTGCGGTGTGACCCCGGCCGGCGCCGCCAGCTCGGCCCGCTCCCTGGCGCCAGGCTTGCCACCAGGGCCAACCCAGCTGCCAGGCCAGGGCGGCGATCACTCCGAAGCCCAGCAGCAGCACCGGACCCACCAGCCAGGGCGGCAGCCAGTAGCTGAGATCCCACAGCAGGTTGCGAATCGCCTGCAGGACCATTCCCAGCACGATCAGGACCACCAGGGCGCCACCCGCCCAGACGACCCATCGCTTCTGCCCTTTCATCGCTGACCAGCGCTGCCCCTGCCGGCGGCGCGCATGATGTCGCCCCAGAGGGAGGCGGCCAGGGCGCTGGAGCTGGCGGTGGGGCTGTTGTCGTCATTGCCGAGCCAGATGCCGAGAACCCAGTGTCGGCTCGGTTCAGAGCCGATGAACAGCAGATCCCGGCCATCGTTGGTGGTGCCGGTCTTGCCCCCTTCCAGGCCTCCAAGGGAGGCGGCGGAGCCGGTGCCACCGCGCACCACAGCCCGCAGCATCACCTGCATGTGTCGCGCCACGTCTTTGCTGATGGCGCGACGGGCGCTGTTGACCTGCGCCGAGCCATCGCCGGTGAGGCTGCCGCAGCGTTTGAGAGTTTCAGCGGTGCAGCTCTCCGCATCCAGCAGCCTGCGGATCGTGGTGGGGGGGTGCCAGAGCCCGTCATTGGCAACAGCGGCATAGGCTCCGGTCAGTTCGATCAGGCGCACCTCGCTCTGGCCGAGCGCCAGCCCGGGCACGGGATCGAGCGGCGTGTTGATCCCCAGGGCCCGAGCCTGGCGCACCACCTGCTCCAGCCCCACCCGCCGCGCCAGGCGCAGCGCCGCCGTGTTGCTGCTGGAGGCAAAGGCACTGGTGAGGCTGAGGCGACCGTTGCAGCTGCTTTCAAAACGCTGGCCGCCCCACTCCAGGGTGCTGCAATCGACCCCGTCGCCTGGTTTGATCCCTCGCTGCAGCGCTGCCAGGTAGGTCATCAGCTTGAAGGTGCTGCCGGGCTGACGCAGCGCCATGGTGGCCCGGTTGAACTGACTCGAGCGGTAGTCCCTGCCGCCGGCGATGGCGAGCACACCGCCGTTGCGACTGTCGATCACCACCGCTGCGCCCTCGCCCACGCCCAGCCCTTTGGCCTGGTTGAGGAGCTCCTGCAGCTGCCGCTCCACCACCCGCTGAAGCACCGGGTCGAGGTGGGTTTCAATCAGAAAATTGCCTTCTGCGGCCACATCAGGTCCGACCAGGGCGCTGAGATCGCGCCGCACCTGATCGGTGTAGAAGGGAGCGGAGCGGCGCAGCGATTCCTTACTGCAGGCCGTCTTGGCCAGCTGGATCGGTTGGCGCCTTGCCAGACGGGCCTCCTCCAGGGAGAGGCGCCCGGCATCCGCCATCTTGTTGAGCACGCGGTTGCGCGCCTCAAGGGCCCGTTGCGGGTAGCGGCAGGGATCGTGGCCATTGGGCGATGGCAGCAGCCCCACAAGCAGCGCCGCTTCGGGCAGCGACACCTTGGAGGCGGATTTGTTGAAGTACACGCGGGAGGCATCCTCGAACCCCCAGCCCACGCCGAGATACACGCGGTTGAGGTAACTGAGCAGCAGCTCTCCCTTGCTGAAACGGCTTTCCAGTTGCAGGGCCACCAGCAGCTCCCGCCATTTCCGGCCCAGGGTGTCGCCCTGACCGACCTGATCGGGATACAGGCTGCGTGCCAGCTGCTGGGTGAGGCTGCTGCCCCCTTCGATCAGGCGACCGCCGCTCAGATTGGTGGCAAACGCACGCAGGGTTCCGATGGGATCCACACCCGGGTGCCACCAGAAGCGATTGTCCTCGGAGCTCAGCAGGGCATCGACCAGCGCTGGAGAGAAGGCCGTAATCGTCTTCAGCTCCCGGTGACGGCTGGAATCCACCGATTCGAGGGGTTTGTTCAGGCGGTCGTAGATGGCGATCGGCCCCTGCACTGTGGCCAGTCGTCCGCGGATCGGCACATCGAGCACGGCGATGAGCATCAGAGCCGTCGTGGCACCAAGGCCCGTCAACAGCCCGAACCCCAGAAGCCGTCTCAGCCTGCGCCGGCCCTGTTCGGTGGGATTGAGAAAACGCAGGCTGGGGGCTCCCGCTTCACTGGCAGGAGCAAGGCTGATCCGATCCCCATCGCGCAGCTCCAGTTCCTGCACCCGTCGCCCTCGCCACCAGAGCCCGTTGGTGGAGTTGAGATCCTCCAGGACCCAGCGGCGGCCACGCCGACGCAGCAGCGCATGCTGCCGGCTGACCGCAGGATGGTTGAGGCTCAGTTCCATCCCCTCCTCACGCCCGAGGCGGTAGGCCTCGCCATGGAGGGGGATCGACTGCGAGGGCTGACCGGCCTGCTCGATGCAGAGCCGTGCCACCGAGGCGTGGCCCGACGTTGGCGGCTCAGGTGCCGTTGGGGTCACGGCGTCGGCTGAGGGCGTCGATGGCGAAGCAGGCGACGGCAAGGTTGATGGCGAGATCAGCTCCATTGAAGATGGGAAACGAGATCGGCACCAGTTCCAGAAAGTCGGTGACGTGGCCGAGCCGCCAGCGATCGATTCCGTTGCCCACCGTTCCGCCCAGCAGAAAGGCGAGCGCCAGCCCTTGCCACAGCCCAAGCCTGGGAGCACGCCACAGCCAGATCAACAGCATCACCGCCACCACCAGGCTGAGCAGGGCGAGCAGTCCTGTGGCATCGGTGAAGAGGCTGAAGGCGGCGCCGCTGTTGCGGACCCAGCGCAGTTGCACCAGGCCGGGGATCAGGGGGGCCACGACACCCGGGAGCAGATGCTGCCGCACCCAGGCTTTGCTGCCTTGATCGAGGAGCACCAGGAGAACCGCCAGGCCGAGGAGTGCTGTCCTCGAAACGCCCCGTGGGCCGGAGGCGAGCGCGTGGATCGATGGGGGCCGGCGCTGCGTCATCAATCGATGATCAGCAGGCGCCGGAGTGGCAGGGCCAACACCCCGGCGGCAATGCAGAGAGCGATCTGGGCTGGGAACGGACCGATGCCGTAGCTGAACAGCAATTCGGGCAGGGGATCGCTCCAGCGGCCGAACAGGCTGCCCAGCAGCAGATTGAGCAGACCGCAGAGCTGAATCGTGAGCAACCCGGCGATCGCGGCCAGGCTGAGGCGCGCCAGATCGTTCATGCCCCGTTGCTGGGCCAGGCGCCCGGACAGCCAGGCGGCCGGAACAAAGCCGGCCAGATAGCCGAAACCGGGATTGAGCAGATAACCGAGGCCACCGCCGTCATGGAAGACGGGCAGGTCCACGAGGCCGATGGTGAGATAGGCCATGGCCGCCATCACGCCGGCGCGGGGGCCGCAGATCAGGGCAGTGAGCAACTGGGCCGGCACCTGC
>Ga0213858_10000493_pt1 | contig 18862 bp, 25 predicted proteins | sample PICome_FD_160122 | JGI IMG/M metagenome (GOLD analysis project Ga0213858, IMG submission 160122) | Coastal seawater microbial communities near Pivers Island, North Carolina, United States - PICO245 | ecosystem: Environmental > Aquatic > Marine > Coastal | place: USA: North Carolina | collected... | reverse complement strand
AAAGACATTCAAACCCTTCGTGGTGCTGTAAATGGTGATTTCTTCCTGGATGTGAAGAATCCGAAACTTCTCAAAAAGGTCCGTCGTTATTATGAGAACAATGGAGTCGTCTTTTCTGGCGATCCCCTTGATGATTATGATATTCTGATGGAGCAAATCGCTGTCGATCTTGAGTCTGTGGAGGTAGCGTGAAAGTTCTTCTAGAGCGTTTCCCCTATCGTTACGTTGAGTCTGGCACACTAGAAAATGGTATGCCAGACTATCGTATTCAAAAAGCACATCATTATACCAAGAGATACAGTGACATGTATCTTCTTGACAATCAGATGCAACTTCTGACTGCTATTGATGATTTTGAATACACCAAATGGTTGGACCCTGAAGGTGTTCCCTGTTATGTCAAAGACTCGGTAAGTCGTTAAACTAGCCCTGGTCGGGATTACCCCCCTCGTTTAAATGCAAAACAAAGTAGAAAAACCTTGGGGTTGGTATAAAGATCTTGAAAGGCATCATAACCTTGTAATCAAGAAACTTCATGTCAACCCTGGACAAAAAATTTCTCTTCAAAAACATTTTGAGAGAGATGAATTTTGGTATGTTCTTTCTGGAATTGGAAAGGTGCAAATTGATAACGTACATCGATTAGCATCTGAAGGAGAAACTTTTAGTATTGGTAGAGGTCAAACTCACAGACTTGAGGCACATGCCGATGGTATCACAATCCTAGAAGTTCAGAGAGGTAAGTGTTCTGAAGATGATATCATTCGATTAGAGGATGATTATGATCGAGTCACGGATGGACTATAACAGAACTGGTGGAGTCATTAGACCCTTCTAAAAACTAAATAGTACAAGAGTAAATTCTTTAGCAAAATGGCAACACAAGGAAAGGCAGCAAGATCTGCGTCTGGTGCAGCGATGTCGAAGTATGACGTAGAAGTCGAAGCAAGACTCAAAGCACTTGAGGCAAAGGTTGCAGCACTGGAATCCAGTGACAAAGCACAACAAGAAGTTGATGCAAGGTTCTTAGCACTTGAAGAAAAAGTTCAAAAGCTCTGGAACTAATAGGTTTCTTGCTTATCCTAAAAGCAAGTGGTGCGGATGGGTAACTCCCGCCCTGTTTCTTGCTTCAGGATAAAGAGCAAGTGGCGTGCATGAAAGACCTTATAGAGACCCTTGACATCAAGGGTCTTTTTTTGTATGATAATTAAAATTGTCAATAGTATGAAAGTTGCTTTAATTACTGGTATTACTGGACAAGACGGATCATATCTTGCAGAACTCCTTTTGGAAAAAGGATATCAAGTACATGGTATTGTTCGTCGTGCTTCTTTGATTAATACTCACAGAATTGATCACATTTATGATCGTATCAAACTACATTATGGTGACTTAACTGATGCCACTAATATCATTGCTGTAATTAAGAGAATTAAACCAGATGAGATTTATAATTTAGGAGCTCAAAGTCATGTAAAGGTCTCATTTGAAACTCCAGAATACACTGGCAACACTGATGCTCTAGGAACTCTTCGCATTCTTGAAGCAGTTCGTCTTCTGGGTATGGAAGACAAAGTTCGTATCTATCAAGCATCAACTTCTGAAATGTTTGGTAAGGTTAGGGAGATTCCTCAGACAGAAACCACTCCATTCCATCCACGATCACCTTATGGTTGTGCCAAGGTGTATGCATATTGGATCACTAAGAACTATCGTGAATCATATAGTATGCACGCCAGTTCTGGTATTTTATTCAACCATGAGTCACCACGACGGGGTGAAACATTCGTAACTCGTAAAATTACTCGCGGATTAAAAGCAATCTCTGAGGGAAACCAGAATGTTCTGTACCTTGGTAATCTTGATGCTAAGCGTGACTGGGGACATGCAAGAGACTATGTTGAAGCAATGTGGTTAATGCTCCAGCAAGATGATGCAGATGACTACGTGATTTCTACTGGAGAACAATATTCTGTCCGAGAATTTGTGGAAAAGTGTGCTCCTTATTTTGGATTTGAACTGGAGTGGCACGGAACAGGTGAGGATGAAATTGGTATGGATGTTAATACCAAGAAAACCATCGTTGCCGTCAGCCCCAAATACTATCGCCCTGCAGAAGTTGAAACTCTTCTTGGCGATTCATCTAAAGCAAGACAAAAACTTGGATGGGATCCAAAAGTATCTTTTGATAGTTTAGTAAAGGACATGTGTGAAAATGAATCTTGATTCTAAAATTTTAGTTCTTGGACATAGGGGACTAGTTGGATCTGCAATCGTAAGGAATCTACTTTCTAAGAACTATAAGTATCTTATAACGATTCCTAGGGAAGAATGTGATCTTCGTAATACGGAGGCAGTTAATAGTTTGTTTAATACTTATAAACCAGAGTATGTCTTTCTTGCTGCTGCGAAGGTTGGTGGTATCTTAGGAAATAAAAATCATAAATCGGAAATGATTTATGATAATCTCATGATTCAAAACAATGTTATTGATGCCGCCTATCGTAACGGTGTTAAAAAGTTTATGTTTCTAGGGTCATCTTGCATTTATCCTAAACATGCTGAAGTTCCTATTAAAGAAGATCAACTTCTGACTGGCCCTTTAGAACCTACAAATGATTCTTATGCTATTGCAAAGATTGCTGGTATCAAGATGTGTCAATCGTATCGTGAACAGTATGGATTTAATGCCATCAGTTTGATGCCATGTAATTTATATGGTATCAATGATAATTTTGATTTAGATAATTGCCATGTTCTTCCTGCACTGATTCGTAAATTGAGTGAGGCAAAGGAAGTTGTATATCATGATATTGGTGGACCATTTACTCCTCCAGTTGAACTTTGGGGTGATGGATCTCCAATGAGAGAGTTTTTATTTTCTGATGATCTTGCTGAAGCATGTCATGTCTGTATGGAAAAATATGATGGTGCAGAGCACATTAATGTTGGAACTGGTGAAGATGTAACTATTAAAGAACTTGCAGAAACAATTGCTGGTGTTGTTGGTTTTAATGGTGGATTTCGTTGGGATTCCTCAAAACCAAATGGAACTTTTCGTAAGGTTTTGAATATTGATAAAATTAAGTCTCTTGGATGGCAACCAAAGGTTTCTCTTAAGGAGGGTATTGGGAGAACTTACGAGTGGTATAAACGATCTAATATGGTATAATATATACTAGGAGTGAAAATTTTTTATGTCTGAATATAAGAAGACCGCACTTGTACTTGGTGCGGGTGGTTTCATTGGAAGTCACATGGTAAAACGTCTTCGTGCAGAGGGTTACTGGGTACGTGGAGTTGATTTAAAGCGTCCTGAGTTTTCTGAAACGGAAGCCAACGAATTCATTGTTACTAACCTGACGCATTATGATCAGGTCAGACAGTGTATGAAATTTAAAGGTTATCGGGGTAATTTTTATAACTCCGTACCCGATGGACTTATTCAACCTTTCGATGAAATCTATCAGTTTGCTGCTGATATGGGTGGTGCTGGTTATATCTTTACTGGCGAACATGATGCAGAGGTGATGCAGAACTCCGTTTCTATCAATTTGAATGTCCTTAGAGTTGCTAAGGAAATGGGTGGAAATTATCCTAAAATCTTCTACTCCAGTTCTGCATGTATGTATCCAGAACATAACCAACTTGATCCTGATAATCCCGATTGCCGTGAAGAATCAGCATACCCAGCAAACCCCGACTCCGAATACGGATGGGAAAAACTCTTCAGTGAGCGTTTGTATTTTGCGTATAATCGTAATTATGGCATTCCTGTTAGGATTGCTAGATATCACAACATCTTTGGTCCCGAAGGAACCTGGGAAGGAGGAAGAGAGAAGGCACCAGCTGCAATCTGCCGTAAAGTCGCTTACCTCCCGCAGCAGGGTGGAGCAATCGAGGTGTGGGGAGATGGCTTACAGACTCGTTCCTTCTTGTTCGTTGAGGAATGCGTTGAAGCGACTAGAAGGTTGATGGACAGCGACTTCATGGGTCCTGTAAATATTGGATCTGAAGAGATGGTTAGTATCAATCAACTAGTAGATACTGCCGCAAAAGTCGCTGGTAAGGAAGTTCAGAAACTCCATAAACTTGATGCACCTCTTGGTGTTCGTGGTCGTAACTCTAATAATGATTTGGTTCGGGAAAAACTTGGTTGGGATTATTCTCAGACTCTAGAGGAAGGTATTCGCAGAACTTATAACTGGATTCAGGAACAAATTAAAAATAGGGAGAATTGATGATGGATTTAAGTATTGTGCTTGGGGGAAGGGATGATAATTATGGCGAACAATTCATCGAAAGACTAGAACAAGCAGTATCTCATAATCTTAAACTTCTTGATAGTTCGGGTATTGATTATGAAATGATTGTGGTTGACTTCAATCCAATTAATGAGCAGTATCTCTATGTCAATTCTCTGATGGAGGAAGTTCTTCAACACCCCCGAGTAAAGAACTTAATTGTTGATCCTTCAGTATCTGTTGCTGAAGATTTAACACCTTCAACTTACTATGAGTATTTTGCAAAAAATGCTGGTTGTAGAATTTCTACTGGCAAATTAATTTTCATCACCAATTCAGACATTATGATGACTGAAGAGTTGATTGATGAGATCAAGGGAGAACTTGATAGTGATGATAAAGAAGATGTATTCTATCGCTGCAGGATGCGTGGAGATATTTCTTTAGGTGACTATCCAGCATCCAATCCTAGAGTTGCTAATCATGGAGGAGAATTGACAGGTCCTCTTGATGGATGGGGTGATCCTAAACAAGTTTTAGATTTGTATGAGAATCTGAAGCACCACAATCTTCTTGAAGAAGATCCTGTTCTTGGTTTGTGGTCTGGAGATGCAACTATGTTCTCAAGAGATGTTTTCTTCAATGTTGCTACAGCATACAATGAAACTGATAATGGACATCGAACCAGTTTAAATCAATCTTGTATGGATGCAGAAATTCTTTGGAATCTGCTGCACAAAGGAAAGAAACTTAAGTTTTTAAGTTCTCCTTATTACCACATTTATCATGGACACCCTCTTCCTAGGGATAATAATTATGCTAAAGTGAAGTATGAGAATAAATCTGACTGGGGATTTATTAAGTACAATAAGCAAAAAATTAATGATAACACTGAAATTATTGTCAATGGAGAAATAGAATGGGATTAAAAAAGTTTATTGTTACCACAACTATCAATAGTCCAACCTTAGCAACAAGAAAGTTTGCTGCGATGGAGGATTGGACTCTTATTGTAGTGGGTGACACAAAAACTCCGCATTTGGAGTATGAGGAACTAGATTGCATTTACCTCTCTCCAGAAATTCAACAAACCATTGACAGAGATTTGTCTGATTCAATTGGATGGAAGAGTATTCAAAGAAGAAATATTGGATTTCTCTATGCATATAACATGGGAGCAGACATTGTTGCCACAGTTGATGATGACAATATTCCTTATGATGATTGGGGTAAAAATCTTTTAATTGGTCAGACAATTGAGTGTGACTTGTATGAACCATCTCAGAATGTATTTGATCCCTTGTCTGTAACAAATACTCCAGATATTTGGCACAGAGGTTTTCCGATTGATTTGCTAGGAAAAAGACATGAAGTTGAATACAAAGGCAAAGTAAAGCGGAAGGTGTTAGTTCAGGCAGATCTATGGGATGGTGATCCTGATATTGATGCCATGGCTAGACTTACAATGAAACCCATAGTAAAATACAATGTGGAGAAACCATATTGTTCAAATAAGATCGCACCATTTAATAGTCAGAATACTTTCTTAGCAAGAGAAGTGTTACCATACTATGCTGTGCTTCCTCATGTAGGAAGAATGGATGATATTTGGGGTTCATATATTCTGCAATACTATTTTCCTAACTCGGTGGTCTATAACAAAGCATCGGTTTATCAGGATAGAAACGTGCAAGATTTGGTGACTAATCTTGAAAAGGAAGTAATTGGTTATCGTAATACTTACGATTTTATCAATAACCTTAAAAATTATATGGACAATCTTCCTGAAGATGCAAGACACTTCTATAAAACTTACATGAAAGCATACAAGTGAAAAATTTAGCACTAGCATTCTGCTCTTTGCGTCCAGTTCAACTTTCTAAAGAAATTTGTGATGCTAGAGAAGATGAATACTTAATTTGTCTTAAGCAATTAAAGAGAGTCTTACCAGATTCTTTCGATCTTTTGGTCTGTGAGAATACCATTGATGATCCGGATCAACTTCAAAACACCGAATTAAAGGAATTACTTTCTGACACAGAGATGTGTGCAGTAGGCAGTGAATCTAACATTGGAACTAGAAATAAAGGCATGGGAGAACTTCTCATGCTCAAAACTGCTCTTGATCAAACTGACTTAGATCAGTATGAAAATATTTCTTACATATCTGCAAGAAAAGTTTTTACCTGTCCATATGTGTTTGAGAGAACGGAACGTTTGGAAAAGAGTGCATTGATATCTAATCCAGACTTTTTGTTTTTGGATGGTAGGTTGACTGAAACGAATAAAGGGCCCTTGTTTAATGATATGTTCTTCTCCATGAAAAGAAAATTTATGGTAGAATATGCAGAACATAGTATGAAAGAATTGGACAACAATCTTTCTAATCATATTGGATCAGAGCAAAATCTTTATAATTACATAACCAACAATAATGTTGATTATGAGATGTTGGATTTCTTAGGTCTAATTCGTAATGATTGGGAGATCAATGGACAAGCACTAGACGTTTCTAATTACCACATTTGTTGATATGAAAATCCGAGATACAATGCTACCAGTTCTTCAACCTGTTGGTGGCGATGAAGAAATCAAAAACTTGTCTGAATCTATCACTAGTGGATGGTGGGGAAAAGGTCCTAAAGTTGCTGAGTTTGAAAAACAATTCGCAAAAATGGTTGGTGCAAAGTATGCAGTAGCAGTGACTAGCAACACCGCAGGACAAGATCTTGTTATCAAAGCACTTGGTCTTAAAGGTTGTGACATTATTAGTCCAACTATGTCTTTTATGACAACTGCGGTAGTTCCCCTGTGGAATGATTGCACATCTACAATTGTAGATGTTTTGGATGATACCTTGTGTATTGATCCAGAAGATGTTCGTAGAAAATTGAAACCGAATACAAAGGCAATCATTGCAGTCAATCTTGCAGGAGTTCCTGCACCGATTGATGAGATTCGTGAGTTTTATGATGGGTTCATTCTAGAAGACTGTGCTCATAGTTGTTATACTCCTGGGGCAGGATCCAAAGGAGATGCTGCTGTATGGTCCTTCCAGGCAGTTAAAACAATGCCTTGTGGTGATGGAGGCATGATTACCACCAACGATAAAGAACTCTATGAGAAACTTGTCCCCATGACTTGGATGGGAATTACAAGCACATTTTCTCGCACGAATGGTTTGGGTGGTACTCCTGGTTATTCTTGGGATTACGATGTTGACACCTTAGGGTACAAATGTTATATGATAGATCTTCAAGCAGCAATTGCATTGGAGCAAATGAAAAAGTTACCAAAACATCTTGAATGGAGGAGACACATTCAAAAGTGTTATAATGAAGGATTGTCTGGTTTGATCAGAACTCCTGCATGGTCTGAAACAGTTCAGCACTATGGTGCTCGCGTTCCTTCTATGGAACGTAATGAATTGATTAACTATCTTGCTGATAAAAAAATTCATACTAGTGTCCATTACAAGCCACTTCATAAACATAAAATTGTAAATCAGAATCGGGAATATGATGTTGCCGATAAAGAATGGAAAAAATTGATTAGTCTTCCTTGTCATCCAGGTATGACACAGGAGGACATTGATTATGTGATCTATTGGATTAAACAATATTATCATGAGAAATCGATTGTATCGTATGATGGTAAAACTACCATCTATCATGGCACCATAGTAGTAGAGGATTGATATGTATTTGGATCTTTATAAAATTGATGGTACTAAAAACTTAGATGCCAATCCATGTTTTGGTAGCGATGAAACGTACCCAAACTTCCAAGAGAAGTTAAGTGAGTTCAAAGAACTCTTGGTCGATCTCGTTGATAAGAATGAGTCAAAAACTTTTTACAAGTTTGGTGATGGAGATTATTTCTTTCTAAGAGGCGAGTCTGTTGGGAGTGCAACGCCAGGAAGACGTGCATTAAGTAAACCATACAGTCAGATTGATCACCAGGCATTCAAGGATGGTGCTAGAGAGTGTGATTACTATACTTGTGAGATTTATCCTGATAATCGTCAGAAGTTCAATGAGGTTCTTCCTGGGGTGAATATTGATTATCCAGCAGAGTTTGGATATGGATTAGTTGCTAATAAGTGGTTGCTTCAAACCTTTGCTGGAAAGATTGGTTTGATTGGTGCAGACGTAAAAATGAATATCATTCAGAATGTTATTGAAGCACCTCAATATCAAGAGTATCTTGGACTTGAAAAGTTTGAAGATTACGTGTCTCTTCCTCAGAGATTTGCTTGTGATGATATTGATGCAACTGAAAAATGGTTGGAGAGCAACTCAAAAATACTACATCTAAGATTTTCTTGATGGGTATGGGTCATGTTAAGTCTGGTCTGATACATAGACTTAAGAAATATACAAACGCTGTATTTCTTGACGTTGGTGCTTCCATTGATGCCCTTGCAGGTGTTATTGATGTAGAACGACCATATGTTGGAGATTGGACCAACTATCAAATTGATGAAACGGAATTATATGCAGGAGTTGATTACCTAGCATATAATGGAAAAGGAAAGCACATTTTATTAGAGAGGGAAGACTAATGGTATTTTTTGATCAAGATAGGTGGTTAGCTGATAATGGAGATTATACTAAAAGACTTGATTACTCTTTAAATTCAGACTCTGTAGTTGTTGATTTGGGTGGATATAAGGGTGATTTTGCCAATAATATCTACAGTAAATTTAATTGTAATGTTTATGTATTTGAACCTTTCAAAGAATTTTATGATGTAATAGCGGGAAGGTTCAACTCTAATGAAAAGATCAGAGCATTCAATTATGGAATTTCTGATAAAACATCAACTCAAGAATTTTACTTTTGTAATGATGGATCTTCTCTAGTAGAAGTTCAACGATTCAGTGAAGAAGAAAACATGCCAGTGAGTAGTGTAGAAGTAAGATCATTTTCTGAGGTATATGAAGAACTTAATTTTGATGTCATTGATTTGCTAAAAATTAATGTAGAAGGCTCTGAGTATGAAATTCTTGAAAATATTTTTGAGAATAATTACACAACTAAAATTAAAAACTTTCAAATACAATTCCACCCAGAACCTCCAGGTGCTGAGGAAGCATATGAAAGACTAACCAAAGTATTATCTAAAACTCATAATTTAGACTGGCATTATCAATGGGTATGGGAAAACTGGAGCCTTAAGTAAAATGAACAGAATCGAAAATTATCTTGAACTAAAACTGAATATCGTTGAGTGGATCAAGGATTATGCAACTAAAAACAATATCAAATCATTGGTTGTTGGAGTATCAGGTGGTATTGATTCTGCTGTAGTCTCAACTCTTTGTGCTGAGACTGGACTTCCTACTTATGCTTTAGGTATGCCTATTCACCAAAAGGAAGATCAAGAGAATCTATCAGATACGCATCTTGATTGGTTGGAGAAAAAATATTCTAACGCAACCAAACTTAAGTACGACTTATCAAACACCTTTAATACATTTGTATCCGCTATGGATGGATACAATGATAATAAACTTGCTCTTGCAAACACTAGATCTCGTATTCGCATGGTAACCCTGTATCAGGTTGCTGGATCTGTAGGTGGTATTGTTGTTGGCACAGGAAATAAAGTTGAAGATTATGGTGTAGGATTCTATACTAAATATGGTGACGGTGGAGTTGACATCGCTCCTATCGCAGATCTTTATAAAACTGAGGTATGGGAACTTGGAAAATTCTTGGGAGTTGACTCAAGAATTATTGAAGCAAAACCAACTGATGGATTATGGGATGATGGTAGAAATGATGAAGACCAACTAGGTGCTTCTTATGAAGATCTAGAGTATGCCATGGAGCATGGCACCGGACCTGCTGTTAGAGTTTTGCATGACTTTAACACGCAGAACAAACATAAGATGGAACCAATCCCCACATTTAAGTTATGAAAATTGGAATTATTGGTGCAGGTAGATTAGGAATTTGTTTTGCTCTACTTTGCGAACAAGCAGGGTATGATGTCCTTGTCTCTGATATCAGAGAAGACTATGTAAATGATTTGAATGCAAAGAAGATCTCTACCAATGAACCAGAGGTAGAAGATCTTCTTCGTATTTCTAAGAACTTTAGAGCGACAACAAATAATAAAGAAGTTATCGAAGAGTGTGATTTGATTTACACTCTAGTTGCGACTCCCTCACTTGAGGATGGATCATATGATGTCTCTGCTGTATGGGACGTTGTAAAAGATCTGAAGGATGTAACTAAGAAGAAATACTTTGTGGTTGGTTGTACGACTAATCCTGGTGATTGCGATGCATTCCAAAAGTATCTGCCTCGCAATGTAAGTGTGATGTATAATCCTGAATTCATTGCTCAAGGTTCTATCATCAGTGACTTGAAGCAGGCAGACATGGTTCTGCTTGGGGTTGATTCTGAAGTTGAAAGTCATGTTGTTCAGGACATTAAAACTCTTTACAAGAAAATTCAGCTTACACGAGCCATTGTTTGTGTAATGACTCCTAAGTCTGCGGAGATTACTAAGATTGCGGTCAACTGTTTCCTTACGACTAAGATCAGTTATGCAAATATGCTTGGTGATGTTCTCCATAAGTCTGGGTGCGGTGATGAAATTACTACTGTTCTTAGGGCAATTGGATGTGACTCAAGGATTGGTGGTAAGTATATGAACTATGGTTTAGGGTATGGTGGACCGTGCCTTCCTAGAGATAATCGTGCCTTTGCACACTTTGCAAAAAAGGTTGGACTGGAGTATAATCTTGGATATGTCACCGATGGATTTAATAATGAACATGCTCTGACAGTTGCCAACTACTGGGAGGAGATGAATGCTGAAAGGAAACCTTTCTACTTTGAATACATTTCATACAAGAGAGGAACCGATATTATTACGGAAAGTCAGCAGTATCGTCTCTGTCTTGATCTTCTTGATCGTGGATTTAAAATCTATATCCAAAATGATCGTAGAGTTACCTCCCAAGTATCAGAGTATTTGAATGAAAAATATGGTGATCAAGTAAGATTTGTTGATAATAAGTTCAACATTACAGAAGATTGTTTCATTATAAACCTATGATTACTTTTTCTCAACTTGGAAAGTATGGGAGATTGGGTAACCAATTCTTTCAATATGCCGCACTAAAAGGTCTCTCTGTCAAGAATGGATATGACATTGCTTTGATGAGTGATTTAAAGAATACAGTTTGGCATGGTCAAAAATGTCTTCTTTTTAATTTCAATATCGATCATCCTACGATCACCGATAGTTCATCGTATCAAAGATATGATCAACCTGGTTTGTGTTCTGATTTTGATGAAAACTTTTTTGATCTGAGCGACAATGTTGATTTATTTGGTTTCTTTCAAAACTTAAATTATTTTCATTTTTGTGAAGATGAAATTAAGAAGTCGTTTAGGATCGACCCAGAAATTAGAAAGAAATGTGATGAATCCTTAGAAAAGTTTGATGGTCCTGTTGTCTCTATTCATCTTAGGAGAGGAGATAATATTGAGTTGAATCAGTTGAATCAAGAAGTGATTGATAGTTTTGTTACTAAGGCTTTGGGTTATTTTAACAACGAAGCAAACTTTTTGATATTTACTGGTGGATCTAGATCTGAAGGAAATGATAACAGCACCGATGTTGAATACTTAAAGAATAAGTATGAAGGGGACAACTTCTTCGTCAGTGAAACAAACGATACAATAATGGATTTATGTTTGATGACAAAATGTGATCACAACATAGTTTCGCATGACAGCACGTTCAGTTGGTGGGCTGCATACCTCAATGAACATGATAACAGAACTGTTATTTGTCCAAAGTATCACAGAAGTCTTGAGCAATCTGACTTTGATACTCAAGGTAATGAACTTACCTATCACAAGCAAGATTTTTATCCAGATGATTGGATTGTATTATGATTCTATACGTTTATCTTCAGGGTGGTTTGGGAAACCAAATGTTTCAGTATGCGGCAGGAGTTTCTGCACTGAAAGAATACCCACAGTTTACAGAACTCCGTCTTGATTCTTCCTTCTATCAGAACCAGGAAAGAAAGATTATTGTAAATGGTTTAACTGGACGTGGTTATGATCTTGATATTTTAAATATCAAACATAATACCGCAGAAGATGCACCAGAAGGTGCGACATTGCTTCAAGGATGGTTTCAAAATTTAAAAGAGTTTGAAAATGTTGTTGATGAGATCAGAGAACAATTTACTTTCTCTGTAGAATTTTCAGAAGCAACTAAGAATGTCGAAGAACAAATTTCTAATGTAGAAACTCCAGTTGCCATTCATGTTAGAAGGGGTGATTATGTTACCAATCCAACAGCACTTGCACATCATGGTGTTCTCGATAAAGCATACTATGATCGTGCAATTAAACTGATGGAATCTAAGTATCCTAACCCTCATTATTTCGTATTCTCTGAGGATGTTGAATGGTGTATGGAAAATATCAAAACAGATAAACAAATTACTTTTGTTGGATCTGAATGTAATGATATCAAGGACAGTGGGCATCTTTACTTGATGACCAAGTGTAAAAATCATATCATTGCAAACTCATCATATTCTTGGTGGGGTGCATTTTTAGGAAACAGTGAGTTCACTATTGGACCAGAGAGATGGAATCGCGAAGCATCTGGATCTGATCATATGTTAGAGGAATGGATTAAGTTATGATCAATTTATTCTACGAACCATCTTATTGGGGACATTCCTCTGGAATGAATGGTCCTAAAAAAGTTGTCGAAAATCTACGTGCAAGTTTGAATCAAGAAGGTATTCCTTATGCAGTAAATGTTGAGGAGCACAAACATAACCTTTTAATTCAGTATGACTGGAATGGACATGTAAAACATTCAAACCTCACACTAGAAAATTGTGTTATTGGTCCTCAGATCTGGATGTTTGATGGTCATGTTAATGAATTGAAAGAAAATCCACACTATTATAAATCAATCATTGCACCATCTCAATGGGTGAAAGATCTATATGTTAATAAGTTTGGATATCCAGAGGAAAAGATTTCTGTATGGCCTGTTGGTATTGAACTACCTGATGTAGAAAGATCAGACGAATATGATTGTCTTGTCTATTTTAAGAGGAGATCATCAGAAGAACTTGAAAAGGTTGTATCTTTCTTAGAGTCTAGGGAGTTGTCATATAACATTCTTCAGTATGGGTCTTATACTCCAGAACAAGTGTATGAACTTGCAACGAAATCTAAATGCTGTTTTCTGTTGAATGGAACTGAGAGTCAGGGTATTGCAGTTCAAGAAATCATGGCGTGTAATACTCCAATGTTTGTTTGGGATGTAACGGAATGGACTGATCAAGGAGATCAATGGAGAGTTCCTGCAACTTCCGTTCCTTTCTGGTCGTCTGATTGTGGAGAAAGAGTCTTTGACTCCAACTTTGACGAGACATTTGATAACTTTTATAGTAGAATAGATGAATATAATCCGCGTAAATACGTAGAGGACAATCTTTCTTATAAAGCATCGGTAAAAACACTAATGGAGATTTTTGATGTTACTTAGTTTTCGTAGTCTAGTAGACAAATACAAAATGAATATCAAGGGCATCATTCATATTGGTGCTCATTATGGTGAGGAAATTCCTGACTATATTGATTGTGGTATTCAAGACATGGTTATATTTGAACCATTGGAAGAGAATTTCAATATTCTGGCAGACAAGGTAAAAGATCTGAACGCTAATATTGTTGGACATCAGATTGCTCTTGGTTCTAAACCTGGAAAAACTACGATGTATGTTAGTGATAATGAAAAGCAAAGTAGTAGTATTCTGAAACCAAAAGTTCATCTTACACATCACCCTCATGTAAAGTTCCCTTCTACAGAGGAAGTTGAGGTTAGTTGCCTGGACAGTTACGATTGTTTTGAGTATAACTTCATTAATATGGATGTTCAGGGTTATGAACTTGAAGTTCTAAAGGGTGGTACAAAAACCCTTGAGAAGGTTGATTATGTCTATTGCGAAGTCAATCGTGATGAAGTATATGAGAACAATGCCTATGTTGAGGAACTGGACGAGTTCTTGAAAGGATATAATATGGAACGTGTGATGACCAGTTGGGAAGGTCAAATCTGGGGTGATGCTCTTTACGTGAGGAAAAATCTACTGTGAAAATCTGTATTTTAACTATTGCAACTAATAAGTATCTTCAGTTCGTAGAAAAACTGTACGAAGATATCTCTGAGAAGTTCTGTCCTGGTGCAGAGATTAATTGTCTTCTATTTACAGATCATGAAATAGAAGAAGCGGGTGATAATGTTAGAGTTCATTATATCGATCATGAACCCTGGCCAATGCCTACTTTGAAACGATATAACTACTTTGTGAAAGAAAAGGATTTTATTCTTGAGCACGATTATTGTTTCTACTTCGATGCGGACATGCGTATCGATGGATTAGTAGAGGCAGAAGAAGTTTGTGGTGATCTTGTTGCAACACGTCACGGATATCAATCATTGATGGATCCTGCGACACAATCTTTTGATAGGAATCCTAACTCTCTTGCATGTGTTCCTCCCGAAGAAAAGACCGTCACTTACTATGCTGGTGGTTTCAATGGTGGAAAGACTGAGGTCTTTATGGAAATGGCAGACACTATTGCGAAGAGAGTGGATGAAGATCTTAAGAAGAATGTTGTTGCTCTCTGGCACGATGAGAGTCATATGAATAGGTATCTGATTGATAACCCACCCACTTTAGATCTTGATCCGACCTATTGCTATGCTGAAGAGTTCATAGGAACTGATTATCCTTATCAACCTGGAAAAATTATTGCTTTGAAAAAGAACCATGCTGCACTTAGATCTTAGAGAAATCCCTGCAGTCTATTTGAATCTCACTGAGCATACTGAGAAAAATGGAAGTATGCAAAAACTCATTAAAGACTGTGGATTTAAAAATTCAATTCGTGTTGAAGGTGTATCCCGTCCAGATAATCCATTGATTGGATGTTCTTTGGCACATCTTAAAGGGCTGGAGGAGATTGATCCTCCTTTTATTCTTTTTGAAGATGATTGTGAGATCAAAAACTTTGAACCCGAAATTGAAGTTCCCGAAAATGCTGATGCAGTTTATCTTGGAGTGTCATCATGGGGAAGAATGAATGGACATTCTGGTCCTTTCGTTCAATATGAAAAGGTAAGTGATAATTTTCATCGTGTTTATAACATGCTTGGAGCACATGCTATATTGTATCTGACAGAAGATTATGTTAGAATGTGCCAAAGAGTAAGTTTTCATGCTGGTAACGTGATTGGTAGTTATCAGGATATTGGATTTGCTGAGATACAACGCTGGTTTAATGTATATACATTTGATGATCCAATGTTCTATCAAACCAGTTCTTATCAAGCAACTGTAAATCCACTTACAAGTTATCCAACACAGGAGTGTTTCAACTTTAATAGGAATTATTTTTTACCTGAGAGAGTTTTATGAAATCATTAGTCACTGGAGGGTGTGGGTTTATTGGGTCGCATCTTGTTAATCGATTGATTGACCTTGGACATGAAGTTATAGTTTTGGATAGAGTGAAACATCACAGTCCAAATCCAAAGGCAACTTATTATCTTCACGATCTATCTGAAAAATATACAAAATACATTCATCTTTTTGAAAGTGTTGATAATGTTTTTCACTTGGCATCAGAGGTTTCTATACCTTACTGTGTAGAGAAACCAAATGAAAGTATGGCAAATAATATCCTGGCAACAATGAATGTCCTGGAATGTTCCAGAGTTCATAATGTGGATAAGTTCGTGTTCTCTTCTACTTCTGCTGTATATGGAAATAGAATGTTTCATCCAAAGTATGAAACAAATCAAGTTCAGTGTCTGAATACTTATTCAATTTCTAAGTATTCTGGAGAACAACTCTGCGAAATGTATTATCATCTTTATGGTTTGCAAACAGTGATGTTCAGATACTTCAATGTCTACGGTGAGGGATGTCATAAGTCAGGTCAGTATGCTCCTGTAATGTCTATCTTTAAACGGCAGAAAGATAATAAAGAACCTCTGACGGTCGTAGAACCTGGGTATCAGACAAGAGATTTTGTTCATGTCTCTGATGTTGTTTATGCCAACATCCTTGCGACTCAAAGAGATCTTGAAGAGTATGGTCAGGTATTCAATATTGGTACAGGAGAAGGAACAGAAATTCAAACAATTGCCGATTTAATATCTGATTATCAGATTACAATACCTCAAAGATCTGGAGAGGTGATGCACTCCACCGCAAATATTGATAAAGTAAAGGAGACTCTAGGATGGAAGTGGAGTGTCAAAGTTATTGATTGGGTTAAAAAGAATTTAAAATGACTGTAGCATATAATTATCTCGGAAAACTGGGACAACTTGGTAATCAGATGTTTCAGTATGCGACAACTTTGGGTGTTGCTCGCTATACTGGAGTTCCATTTATGATTCCAAATCATGATGAGTTGGTTGTCGATGTACTAGGTAATCGATTGAGAATTGAGTTGTTTGATTGTTTTAATATCAAACCAGACAAAATAGGCCTCTTGAATACAGAATATGTTCTTCAGGAGAAAGGATTTGAGTTTGATCCTACTATTCTTCATAGTAGTAGAACTGTTGATTATACTCTTTATGGATACTTTCAGACAGAGAAATACTTTAAACACTGTGCTAGGGAAATTAGAGAGGAGCAATTTACATTCAAGAAACAGATTGTTGATGAGTGTAAGGAGATAGTTGAGAGTTGTTTTAATGATCCAATTGCTCTCCATATTCGCAGAGGAGATTTCTTAATCAACTCTGCTAATCATCATAATCAGAGTCTGGATTATTATGAAGAGGCACTGAAGAAGTTTGATACTAGCAGGCAAGTGGTTATCTTTAGTGATGATCCTGACTGGTGCATGGAACAAAAACTGTTTGCGGATGATAGATTCATTGTATCTGAAGCAGCAGGTCCATACCACGATCTGTATTTGATGTCTCAATGTTCTGATTTTATTATTGCTAACTCTACCTTCTCTTGGTGGGGTGCTTGGTTGGCAAACCGTGGAAGAGTTATTGCTCCTAAGCAGTGGTTCGGATCTAACAATGCACACTTAAATATTAAAGATCTTTATTGCGAACACTGGGAGATTTTGTGATGGATAAGAATAAAGCAGCATTCAAACTTAAAGGTATTGGTCCAATCTATTATCTTAATCTTGACGGACAACCAGAGAGACGTAAGTATATGGAAGACCAGTTTAAGTACTGGGAAGTAGAAAACTATGAACGCATCTCTGCATATGACGGTAGAGACGATGATCTAAGTGACATCATAAAGGGCACTTATCCTCCCATGATGTCCTCTGGAGAGATTGGTTGTACTACATCCCATCTGAAGGCACTCAAGTACTATCTGGAGACCTCTGAGAGTCCTTATGCGATCATCATGGAAGATGATTGTAGTTTGGACTTGGTTCGGTTCTGGAACTTCACTTGGAATGACTTCTATGCACATTTTCCATACGACTATGATGTTGTGCAGATTTCAATAATTTGTACTGGTGATGTGCATGTTGGATTACATAGGAGATTTGTTAACGATTTCTCTACAGCATGTTATGTAATTAACCGATATCATGCAGAGAAACTTGTACGTCTTCATTGCCGTGGAGACAAATACAAGCTGGATCAGGGAGTCAAACCCCGTGCGGTTGCTGATGATTTGATTTATAATTCAGGCAATACTTTTGCTATTCCATTGCTTCTGTATAGAACTGAACTTGGTTCTAGCATTCATCCAGAGCATGTTGATGCCTTTCATAAAGGTAACTATGAGGCACAATTTAATTGGTGGAAGCAGAATGGTCCTGGTATTGACATTAAGCAACACATGAACTATGATCCTTATCTCGGTCGAGTCACCGAGAACTCTGCTGCTCAGAGAGCAGCACAAGAGGCGGGAAACCCACCCACTTGACGGAATCTTAAGATTCTGTTAGTATAAATACTTAACCTTTTGTCTTACGGTAATTTCTGTAACAAAAGGATACAACGGGGAGATGTCGATTCCCCTTTCATCTGCGGGTAACCATTCCGCAAGTAAAACAAACGAGGTAAAAACAAATGATCAAATCTGTATTCGCGGCTACTGCTGCTCTGTCTATGTCCGCAGGCGCTGCCCTTGCAGGTCCCTACGTCAACGTGGAAACCAATGCCGGTTGGGTTGGAGATGACTACTCTGGAGCTACGACCGACATCCACGTAGGCTACGAGGGAGAAGTTGGTGCTGCTTCCTACTATGTCCAAGCAGGCCCTGCTGTTGTCGCTGTTGATGGCGAAGAGACTGACACTCAGTTCTCTGGTAAAGCAGGTCTGGGTATCCCCGTTTCGGATGCACTGAGTGCATACGGTGAGGTTTCCTTCCTGACGACCGAAGACGACGACGATTTCGGTCTGGGCGGTAAGCTGGGACTCAAGTACAACTTCTGAGTTGTAGGTAGAGAAAAGATATAAACATCTAGATGTGTGGGGGTCCTGACGAGGACCCCCTTTTTTATGCCTCGATGTTTAAGGGGTTTTTAAGGGGGGTAAAATTTAGGTTAAAC
>Ga0213858_10000492_pt1 | contig 18896 bp, 17 predicted proteins | sample PICome_FD_160122 | JGI IMG/M metagenome (GOLD analysis project Ga0213858, IMG submission 160122) | Coastal seawater microbial communities near Pivers Island, North Carolina, United States - PICO245 | ecosystem: Environmental > Aquatic > Marine > Coastal | place: USA: North Carolina | collected... | reverse complement strand
GTGTTTAGAACTGCCGATACTGCTCTTGCATTTGTAAAGTATTGGTTTGTAGATCCTTCTGCTAAATCATCTGTATCATTGTTTGATAGATTATCTTCTGTTGCCGCAATCGTTAGTGTGTTTGCGACATCATCGTATGTAAGAGTAATGTTTGCACCAGCTTGTAATAAGCCATTTACTCTATCATCTACTCTTTCATTTGTAAAATATAGGTTGCTACTACCTTCAGAAATATCATCTGTATTAAATGTAGCAAAGTCTGTTGTTGGTGTAATAACGCTCATATTTAATGGTCCGTATCGTCTTTGTTGTTAGTTATGATGCCTTTATTGTTATCCCAATAAACATTAGCATCGTACTCTCTCATATTTAACAATATTTTATGGTCAGCTTTTAGAACGGTTTGAATAATACGATATGTCTTTTCTGTTTGTCCTAAAGTTGTATTTGAGAACTTAACAACATCTCCTACTTCTAAATCTATCAAACTTGGATCAACTTCTATCTCTAATATACCAGATTGACGAGATTGATTGATTTCTTCTGTTGCTATTCTTTTTACCATGTGTTTGCTTGTAGTATGATTTAATGTAATATCTTGTTGTAGTTTTAACCCATCAGCAGTTTGTAGTGATGTACCATAAGTATTATCATCAGTTATATCAACATCTTCCTGAAAGTTAAAAGGATCTTCTCTGTTAGGGAATACTGTTCTAACTGTATTTGCTAAAGTCTTTTTGTTAGCTTGTAAGAAAGATATACTACCTACAATGTTATCATCATTTAGTACAGTAGTCAAGGCAGTTGTTGGTTTATCTAATATAAGTTTATATTTGTCTCCAGTGATAAGACCACCACGACATGAAGTTAAAAGACTTTCAAGGTTATCTAATAAACTTTCATCTGTTTCTAAATATCCGTTACATTCATATCTTGTTTCATTACCATCACCGGGTGTAGCTGTTTTCTGTACGCTTTCGGCACAATATGTTTCTGCTGTTTCAAAACTTGATCCAGAACCAGCATCAATAACATCTATAGGGATAGCTTTACCATAAACTTCGTTAGTCAAATAATCATAGATACATCTTGCTGGGTTATTAGAATATGTTAGTGTTGAACTTTGTGAGGCACCTAAAGCAGGAACTTTTTTACCTTTAATCTTGTATGTAATAGTAGGAAGACCACTTGCGAATAAATCATCATCCCATTCTAATATATGATAGATGTATGCTACTTTATTACCAACAGCACCTGAAGGCCAATCAGGGTGTATAGATTGTCCTAAAACTGTTCCTGATATCATAGCAGATTGTGATCCGTCAAAAAACTTTGCGTCTGCTTTAGAACTATAGTCTGTAGAACCTGCTGAAAAGTCTAGTGTAGCACCATTGTCGCTTGATGTAGCTACAAGTTCATCATTGTAATATATTTCTTGTAGTCCTTCAATAGGCCCTTCACATAAACTTTCTACAACATGCAAGTACTTGTTTTTGTCTCCTGTTGAACCAATAAATGTTCTGTGACCACCTATTCTACGCTCACCATATATAACTGGTATGTTTTCAGTACTACCTGATTTAGTAATAAGTGTTCCTGATATTCCACGATTTTGTTTTTTCTGTTTTGCTCTTTTTAAGGCTCTGGAAGCTAACGCAACTGTACCAATAGCTACAATGGCACCAACAATAACAGCGGTAGTACCGACAAATCCAAGAAATCCTCCAATAGCACCAAAGAAAGGGGCGGCGGCTGGCATTATACTTCTCTCCTAAATACGGTATATGGTTTCGTAAATGTATCCATATTCTGTTGAATAATAGTTTTACTCATAGGATCACCTACAAGTACAGTTCTATTGAATATAACTGGCATATACATGTCGTATGCAGAGTTTTTCATTTGAACGCATACAATATCACCTGTTTGTGTTTTATTAGGTTGCATTTCTGTATATCCTGCTTGTTTTAGTTCTTTTTTTATATCTAATGTCTTCACAAGTTCGTTAGCACCCGCTCTATCTGTGTATTTACCTCTGTATCGTGCCATGTTGTTAGGATCAGTCCAGTTTGGATTGCTTATCTTAACAAAATCGTACAATATCCAATGGCAATCATTTTTTCCCCATATAAACGGTTGTCCAACTTTACCTCTTGACCAAACATCTATTAATCTCTGCCCCACTTTACATCCTTTTGTGTTTCAGTTGCTTTTTGAAAGAATGTATCACCAGAATATAGAGTTTGTTGCTCTGTATCGTTTGTATGACGACCAGATACTGCCTCAAAATCTGCCCAATGTGATGTTGCTGTGATACCTAATGTTGCTTTACCTGCCTTAAAGTCTTCTAATACTTTAGGTTGGTCTAATCTTCCATCAAATACTATTATAGGATCGCCAATAACGGCATAATCATTACCGATAACCGCTCTATAGATGAGAACACGCCTATCAATGTAATCATAATCAAGGAATAACTTAACATTTTCACTTTCCAATCCTGATAGTGTAATCTCAACACTTTCAATCTTTAACTCTTCCGCTTCTTGTATATCAGATACAGCTAACATACCTCTACCAGATAGATATGTTTGCGAATGTGCTGATATATCTACAGGAGCATCAGTTATATATGTATTTACCCCACCAATATTTTGAAACTGTAGTAGATTTACTATGTTAAAACTTGGTTTATCAAGTTCTGTTTGTATTGTTGAACCTATACCTTTGCTCATTATAAACTCTCTCTAAATCTAATAGGTGATAATCTATACATGCCTGCGGCATCTACAGTATAATCTAGACCAGCATCTTCTACAAACGCTCTTATCATAAAGTATTCTCTACCTAAAGCGTTAAAGTTATCTGTATCTAAATAGAAACCTGTTCTATTACCTACAAGCGGTGGTTCAATACGAAGTTCGGCTCTACCATATTTGTTTGGTGCTGTTGTTCCTACAACTTTATAAATCTTTTTGAAGCCTTGAATAGTGAAATGTGTATTTACTGGAATACTTGTTGAACCACTATCCTGAAACCCATCGACAACAATCTCATTGCTACCAAGTGATCCATTTGCTACAATAGTTGGCTTACGAGACATGTAATAGTCTTCAATAATACCACCTAAATATTGTATTGCGTTTTTAGGAATGTTTAACTGTATTTCTTGTGTTGCACCTTTGAACTTGTCGAATAGTGTTAGTACTTCTTCTGCTTCTGTTTGCGTCATTGGTGGGTATTCAAACTCAAAGCTATATCTGTGTGCTCCAGTACCAACTGTTTTAGTTTTAAGCCCACGACTTTCTGTTGATAGTACAGGTCTTTCTACATTTATTCTTACCGTTGCTGGAGTTATGCTTGGTCTCCAGTTTCTTTCATACCATTCATCCAGATTAAAGTCTGTATCAGGTTGAACTGCCATTGCTTTATCACCAGAACCAGGTGCCATAGCATACAAGAAAGCGTTATCAGGAATATTCTTACCATGATAGAACTCTAACTCGCTATCATTAATATCTACTGTTGCTTTGTTGCCTTGTGAGTTATCTGCTGTTGCTGTTGTTCTGATATGAACAAAAGGTGCTACATAATCACTTGGAAAAGTTACAGCTGGATCCTGATAGAACTCAAGTTCTGTATAATCACTGTTTGTTCCATAGTTCCAACCACCTTGTGTTGATGTTCCTGCGGCATCATTTCTGCTTCTTGGTGTAATAGCTGTGACTACTCCACCAGACACTGTTACATCAAAACTACCTGTTGCTTTTGAGAAATATCTTTCATCATCTTCTCCAGTATCAAATGTATGTGATACATAACCTGTGTTGTTACCGTGTGGGTTCTGTGAAGCATGATAATAGTTAATATTGTATTCATATCCAGGAGAACTGTCTGTTCCTACTGTTGTGTTAGGTGTTGCGTTAGCTGTATCAATAGCTGATATTTTATTATCACCTGTTAGTGTAAATCTTCTTGCGAAGTTGTCTTTTTCATAGTTAAAGTCTGCACCCAAGAATCCTCTTTGTCTATAATCGTGGGATCCGGGTGTATTGAATGTATCTGTGCTATGATAGATAACTTCTACTTCTCTTGCCAATCTACCGTCTGTTACAGTTACATCAGCAGTTGCTTCTGCGTTTTTAATATCTGGATTGTTATTACTTCTTGTTCCAACAACATTTTGACCACCATAGAAGTTTTGATAATATCTTCCAGCTGGTGTAGGCATAGTACATGTTATGCTTTCTCCATCATCATAACCTGCGCCTGCTGTTGAAACAGAAACACTTGCGATTGAAAAAGGCCCTTGATAACCAGTTAGACCTACAGTTGCTCCACCATCGTCTGTTACATTAGCGGTCATATTACCAGATACACCGACACCTATATTTTTGATTACCGGTGTTGCTCTGGCGAAGTCCAAGTTCCAGGTGCATAATCTATGAAAAGCTACATGAAATCTTTTGCCTGTTGAAACAGAAACGCCTTCACTCACACTTGTATAGAAAGGTTCAAAGTCAAAGAAAGCACAGCCCCAACCTTCAAGTTGATTTGTTGATTTCTTTTTAATCTGTATTTTGTTTGCTGTTGTGTTTAGTTTCATAGTCAATGGTGGGTTAGAAACAGAACCATATCTTTGCCAACATTGTAAAGTGCTTGTTTCATTAATATCTTGTTCTGCACCATCAGTGTTTAGCGTAGCTATCAAAGTGCCATCTCTATAAACTTTTAATCCTGTTACTACATGGTCACTTGGTAGAAATGTTCCATCAGTGGCTTGTAAATCTGTTAAGTCGATATCTGTATAACTGGTTGGTGCTGACCATTGTGTTGGTTGATCCCCAAAAAATGGAAACGCTAAACCAAACTCTGGATTTACATCTGAAGCATCACCACTCATATTTCTGCTATAAGAACTGATACCTTCTGATGGCTTCATATGTAATATAGCACCTTTTGTTGATGTACTTGCTGGTGCGCCATCAAATACATTTGTTCGAGTTGGGAATGTAATCGTTCCTGTGTAACCAAACTGTGTGGCTCCATATGCTGAAGAACTTGTTAAGTCTGCTTCTGATGGAGTTAGAAAGTTTAACATATTATAATCTTGTGATGCTACTGTGCCAAATACACCAGATATACCAGTTGATGTTGCTTTATGATGTCCTGCGTTACCACCTGGAACATCATTGAAAGGATAATGTAGGTTCAACGATAAAGCTGAACCACTTGTATCTGTTCCTTGTGCTCCAGATACTTCAAAGCTAAATCCTGCGATATCATCACTATCAATACCTGTATTTGATGTATCTACATCGACATAATCTACAGAACCGTCATTTGTAAAGTCTGCGTAATCTATGAAACTATTTGTGCCTAAGGTTGCTGAAATCTGTGCTGTTACTGGACTTGAGTGATAACTGCCTGTATTTGTTGGTGTGTTACAGTTAACATTTGTTGGTGCTGTTACATAATGGTGTCCGCCTTGATGTGTTCCGCTATCAAGTGATACGCCGGTTGCTCCAAATCCAGGATCTTCTAATAATGTATATAAACCTTTTGCGTTTGTCCAGAAATCTTTTTGAGACATGATATAACCTGCCTCGTAAGCTGTTTGAATAACAGTTGGTGCTTTGGCTGATGCAAAATCTAAATGTGTGTTAAGATACGCAAATACTTTTTCTGCCATTGTGTATTTGTCGTAGCTGTGTGGGTTCTGTTGAGAAGACGCTATAACTCCAGCTTCTTCTAAAGCGTTTGCCATGGCTTTTAAGGTTGTTAAAAAAGGAAACGTTCTTAAGATTTCTACATCACTTGGTGCATCTATATGTAGTTGTGGTAAGAAATCTGCACTATCATTAATGAACTCTGTCGATGATGATAGATTGGCAAGATTGTCCACAAAGTTTTGCGATACTGCTAGGCTCGCCGCTACTAAACTTGGCATATATTTCTCCTATTACCCTAACGGCCCTTGAGCACCACGGCGTCTATACGCATCTTGTATAACTCCTGTGATAACTCGTTTATTTTCTACAATAAACTCTGCGCCTGTTTGGGTATCTATTGCGTTAATGTTAAATGTTACAGATAAGTCACCACCACCGTCCATTGTATTTAACTGTTCGTTGGAAACGACTTGTCCGGATCGACCCGGTAAGAATAGTTCTGGCCCTCTTTCACCTACAACGATAGGCTTTCTGCCACTAGGGACATTACCACCATCAGCAAACAATCCACCTAATAATCCACCTATACCTAAAGCTATACCTATACCTGGTATCATAGAAGACATGCCTACTCCTGCAAACATACCACCTATACCACCTATACCACCCATACCGTTGCCTAATATCATCTTTTGTATTTGTGCTTCAATAAGAGCGGCAATGATGTTTCTTACAGTATTTAATGCTAAATCTTCAAGGTCACTAAATCCATTACCAAGTCCTAATAACATATCGGCTAATGTGCCAGATACATTTGTTACTGCTTTGTTTAATGTATCATTTAGAGCCTTACCTAAATCAAAACCTTCTTGTTCTGTTTCTTCAAATATTCTTTTAAGTTGCTCAAACTGTACTTGTTGTTCTTCTGTAAGTTTTCCTGTTTCTTCTTTTGTTTTCTTTAATGTTTCAAATAGCTTTTGCTGATTTTTTGTAAGATTAACTGTTTCACTCGCACTTTCATCCATACGTTTAACAAAGTCATCATAACTTTCTAATACTTTTGGTGGGAGCGGTGTTGATAGACCTAATACTTTATATGCTTCTGCTAGTTGTTCTACTGTAGGATTTAACTCTTTGAATAATCTCAACAGTTCTTCATTTGCCGCTACGTTTCTAATATTTTCATCTACAGTTTTTGTAAGAGTTTCTAAAGTCATCTCATCAGTTAATGGAAGACCTAATAGTTCCCTTCTTCTGTCAGCATTTTCTTTTAATGCTTCATTGTATCCATGCATCAATGCGGCATTTTCTTCTGTCTGGAACTGTTCACTAGACATTTGCATTTCTAGTTGAGAAACAGCATTTAATAGATTTTCTCTTTCTGTTTTGTTGTCTCTTAATGCTTGTGCTGTGTTTTGATATATTTCAAATAACTGTGAACCTGATTTTATTTGATGATGTATTGTATTGTTTTGGTCTGTTAGACCTTGTATGATTTGTGGTATAAGTGTTCTTTGTTCATCTGTTAAATCAACATTTCGTTTTAATATTTTATTAAGTTCGGCTATTGTTTCACGATTACGGCTATATGTTAATCTTAACTCATTTTCTGTATTCAGTGCGGACTCATTAGATGCTATTAAGGAATCTTGTGCGGCTTTCTGTTCTTTCATAAAGATAGCAAGATTTTTCATTGATTCCGCTTCTGCATCACGGATCTTTTTCATCAAGTCTAGTTGTGCTTTTTCTGCCGCTATGATTGCCGCTTTTTCTTCTGCTCTTTTCTTATCTTCTTGTGCGGCTTTGAATGCTTCAAAGTTTGCTATACTTTCTGCTTCTGCTCGTCTAAACAGTTGCAGATTAAGTAGTCTTAGTTTATCTTTTAACTTGTCTATTTCAGTACCACCAGAGGCGATAACTTCTAGTTCTGCCATATCAGGGATTTCACGAACACTGGAATCTAACTTCTTTTTCCCATCATCGATACCACCAAACTCTATAGATATCTTTGGCATTGGTATTGGTGCTAACTCTGTTGCTTGTTTTTCTAACAACTTGATTTGATTTCGTACTCGTTCTATTTCACTTACTAATGGATCTGCATCTGGTGTCAGAGCCATTGTCATTGCTTCTGCGAATACTGTAAATGCTTCTTTTGATGATTTAACTGCATCTGATAAGCCTAAGAACCTATCGATAGCAACAAACAATCTTTGGTTTGCATCTGAAAATCTTTGGTCGATTTGATCCATTGTAGGATTAAGTTTATCAAATGCTTCATCAAGTGCAGTTGAGTTTAATAGCATCTTAGAAAATCTCTCAGCAGTCAACTGACCTGACTGAGACATCTTACGTAGTTCACCAACTGTAATACCACTTTCTCTTGCCATGATATTAAGTGCAGGACCAAGACCTTCAACAATAGAGTTGAACTCGTCACCTCTAACTGTACCAGAAGCCATTGCTTGACCAAACTGTCTAATAACACCATTGGCTGTTCCAGCATCAGCACCAGCAACTGCTAGTGCTTTAGATAGTTTACTGGTCATAATCTCAACATCACTAGTTGATGTGCCAAGTTCTTCTGTAGCAACTTTTAGTTTAGTGTAAAGTTCAACAGTAGCATCAAATGATGTTCTGTTTTCTTGTGCTAGTTGAGTTAATCTTTGGATTGTTTTGTTATAATCATCTGTACCTTTAGTAACAAGATTAAGCTGGTTAACTGTATTTTCGTATGCTCTTGCGGAGTTTAAGATAGCATTTGTTGTTGCTACAGCGGCAACACCAAGTGCGGCAACACCTATTTTTGCGGCGGATAATCTACTAGTTAATCCACCTAAGGCTCCGGCGGCTGCTCCAGAACTCACAGACAACCCACCCATTCGACCATTAAGACCGTTGAGTGCTTTATCTATGTCTCTTAACTGGCGGGATGCTTTGTCGTCCAGTTTGACTACGAGTTCTACTGTTTCTTTTGTTGCCATCTGCTTTCTCCTTCAAGAATGCTAACCAATAGGTCACAATGGTGTAGTCCATTTCTAGAACTTCTTCTATCTTGTAGCCGGTTTCGTGTGCAAGATAGAATAGGCTCCAGAGGTGCCTATCGGCTTTTAGTTTCCCTCAGCTTCTTCTATGCTAGGGGTCTTGTTGCTGTTAATCTCTGTAACTGTCTTTAAGATAACAGCAGGATCAACTGAGTTCATTAGTTCGGCTTTTTGATGGTCTGAGAAAATCTTTTTCCCATCTTTATCTAAAGCACGATTGATTAAAACTTGTACTAAGGCTTCTGCTGATTTACCACTATTTTGTAGTTCAATAACTTTAGCCTCTTGTGCGAAGTTAGTACCATTTCTATAATAAATGGTAGTATCCCATTCAGGGATTTCGATTGATTTTAAGTCGCCAATAACATGCTCGTTAAAGTGTGCTTTGGCTTTCTTTAGTATGTCTTTGCTCATTTTAAGTATGTTCCTTTTGCAAATCGTTGTTTTATTGTTTGCATCGCAGGACGTGTCATGCCTTGCGGTGCTTGGTCAGAACCTTGCATAAATGCCTTTTTGGCACCTTTACGTGTTCCAAGTTTTCTTCCTCTATCTAATACAGCTATATATGGTACTGTGTTTTCACTACCAGTAGCTGTACGTTTCCACCCATCTTGGGCTCGACCAGTCTTTCGTGGAGTACGAGATTTTACTTCATCATGAAAGTCTTGTTCCATTTTATCTATCATGGACTTGACTTTATTTGTTAAAGTATTTTTTCTTATACCTTTAGAAAGACTGGTCTTTATCATAGTTTACGCCGCGTTCTCAGTAGCGATTGCACTTGTACCAATAACTGATACAGACGCTTCAATCATACCATCAACTGATGATGAAATAGTTCTTGAAGTGATTAGTGCGTTACCTGTGTAACCAAGATGATATGAGTTATCACCATTAGGCCAGAAGTGTAAAGTAACTTCTGTTGAACCTGGAGTTAGTGATGCTCCACCTTCTGTTACATTTGAAGATAGCGGGTCTGCATTCTCGTCTACTGTCCAGAACACATCTACTGTGCCTGACCATGATTTGAATGTAGGTTTGTTAGTTCTAAAAGCAACACCTGATGTATTCATAGTTGTAGCATCGATTGTTTCTTGTGTTTCTTCTAAAGAGAAAGAACGAATAGATGCAATCGCTGTTGAACCAATATACACAGTGCCTTGAGAACCTGAATGTATTACATTTGCCATTGCTGGTCTCCTTTAATGTTAAGTGTTTCCTCTAGAGTACGTATATTGAATACCTACTCTTATTGTTTGGCTTACAGTGGGATAGTCTGTAACAACCATCTCACCGACTTCTAATATTTCTGTTATTTGAGCCTTACCATCTCTTGTTCTGTCACCTTCAAGTTTTTCTTCGATAGCTTCTACGATTTCACTTAGTTGTTCCTCAGTCTTTTCAGTTTTGGATTTGCCTTCTAGATGAACTGTGATATCAACTTCAAGAGTAGATAGTCTCCACTCCATTGCAATATCTTCTTTAGTTTCACCTGACACATTCACTTGTACAAGTGGATATGCTGTTCGGGCTAACCTTGTAAAATCACTTGGCTTCTCACTCACTTTTCCAATACGTGGTGAAGTTATCGATTTTAGTTTCTCAACAACATCATTGATTATATCTTTACGAACAGATGCCATTATCTATAAAGCCTTTCTGTTTTGACATAATCTATTTCTGTTTGTGAGTATACACTATCACCATCATCATCATAAGAGATACCAGCATTAAGAACTGCCTTAAACTCTTCCTGATAACGGTCACGATAAAACTGCATTTGGTTTTGGAAAGTATCGTTTTCTTGAAAGTTACTCAAGCGAGGTAAGATGTAGTATGCCAACGCATGATAGATTACAGTACGAGTATGTTCTGATCCTTTCAACTTGGTAGCATCAAATAAGTTTGGATCATGTTCAATCATCCACCAATCTGTTTTGATACGTCTTTGAACGTCATCTTCTGAACGATTAAGTTCAGCCGTAAAACTTTCAACACCGTGGTCAAAAATATCTGGAACAATCGCTACTAAATCTTCATCTGTTGCATATGCTGACATCTTACTCTCCTAACTTCTAATATTATTATTACGCACTTTCGTCAATGATTAGTACTGAACGACCGGCATCGATTGCGCCAGCTTTTGCGTGTAAAGATGCAACAACATCATTACCTACCGCAGCCGCTCTACGCTGAACTTCGATGTTTACGTTAGCCTGCATTGCAATACGATATGCGTCTGCACCAAAGATTGCACACTGAACATTGTGAGATGACAAACCTGCGTTAGCATCTGTTAGGTATGAAGATACAAACATTTGAACTCCACCAATGTTACCCATAAAGCCAGTTCTTAGTGCTTCAGTTTGGAAATCACCACCAGCGTATGATGTTGAACCAATGTCTTTCATTAGCTCTGAGTATACGTTTGTTGATACGATACCATATAACTGACCCATTTCACCGTTACCACGGATTGTACCAACTGCTTTGAAGATTTCATCTACAGTTAGGTCACGTGAACTTTCAGTGTTTTCTTGTTCAGTTGTGTTTGCACCGATAACTCCGATTACATCTTCGTCAAATGCTTTTGCAACTGCGTTACCTAGTGAACGACCGATTTCTTGTAGGTCGATGTTCCCTAAGTCTCTCACAACACTCCTTGCACCGTATAGGTTACATGTGATTGTGTTTTTTGTGTCAGCTGGAAGACGTGATTCCAAGTCTGCGTTTGTTTCAGCAGATACAGTTTGTGCTGTTACTGCCGCTAGTTCTGGAACCTGTAGAACACCGTTTGGTGCATTAACTACAGGAATAAGATTACCGCCCAAGAATAATGATGCTTCGTGAGCCGCATATACTGTTGCCGCTTTTAGTGGGACGAATAAAGCGTCCGAGTTAATAGCGGATACATAGTTTTCATTTGCCATTTCTGGTCTCCTTTATTAATACTACGTTATATTTTGCCTTCCGCTTTCCATTTTTTATATTTCTGGCGGTCAGCAGGGTTTGTTAAATCAAGAGAACTTAAATCTTGTTTTGTAACAGTAGATGCAACATTACCTGTTGCTCCTGAACTTGCTACTCCACTTGGGCCTGAACGAATGAAATGTGGATTTGCATCCAAGAACTCATTCACCAATGACGCCAATGATTTAGGCTCTGCTGTTTCAGGGTCGTAAATGACTGATTTATTTTCGTCAAATACTACTGGACGACCTGTCTCATCTAACCCAACTTTATCTTTTAATAGTACTGCAACTTGTTCTGGACTAACAGCATTACGTTTTGCCGCTACATCTAGTAAAGTTCCATCTACTTTAAGTCCGGTTAGTTGACTACGAAGTGTGTTGATTTCTTCACTATATTTTGCTTTCTGTTGAGAAAGGATAGTGTCGAACTCCTCACGCTTTTTCATCGCCTCTAACTCACGTTCTTCCTCTGCTTGTTTAAGACTTTTATATTCATTCATGTCAATATCGGAGAAACGTTTTTTATATTTCTCTAATCTTGCTTGAACGATTTTGTCTACATCTGCTTGAGTAAAGTTACGCTCTTCCTGGTCTTGTTGATTTGTCGATGCAGTATTAACGTCAGCGCCAGTATCTGTAGCGTTTGCATCACCCGAAGTCACACTCTGTTCGGTCATAGTTATAATCTCCTTTATGTTCCTTTTTAGTATTTATCTTAGTCTAAATCACCATTATCTTCGACGGTATTTAGGTCTAGTTCAAAAGCATCAGCAATCTTTTTTGCCGCTTTTTTGCTTTTAACTTTTTTACGGATTTCAGTAAGTTTTGCTTCAATCTTACCTTCATCCCAACAACAACACTTCCAACCTTCTGGAGCATTGTCGTAAATCACGCTTTCATCAACTATTGTGCCATCATAATGAACATCAAACTTCACTTGACCAATAACGTTGTCATCAGCGTCATGATACATTGCTTTTACTTGTTTCATTTCTTTTTCCTTTTTGACATCTTTGTGGACTTTGATTTATAACCGTATCCAGAAGATGATTTGGTTGATTTCTTTTTCTTTTTATGATAAGGCATTAGTTATTCTCCAATAGTTTCGCTTTTGCTTCATCTAAATCTGCTTGTGTTAGTTCTGGATGAAGTTCAAGCATTTGTGCATCAGTCATACCTTCCATAATCATTGCTTCAATATGTGGCTGTTTAGTTTCTGGTGTAACAGTTTCATGTGTTAACTCTCCACCATCAATCTCTGCCATAATATCATCAAGTTTGTCTCCATTCTCAATAACAATACGTGCAATCTGTTTATGGATCTCTTTTGTGAATGTATCAGAGTTTACACCAACTTGTAGTGCTTGATTTAATAAAGATAGGTCTGCATGTTCATCACGTAAGTCAAATGTCTTTTTGTAAAGTACATTAAACTCTGGATCCATTTGTAGACTTGACCATTTATAAAACAGTTGCCACATGTTGTACTCTGCTTGTTCTAGTTTGGCTGACTTGTCTGCTAATCTTGTGTTTAACATTTCAAACTCTGTAGATAGGGCAATACCGGACTTGATGCTCATACCTTTTGCCGCCATAATAGCACCAAGATGTGTCATACGTAAGAATGCTTGAATGTGTTGTTCAATCATTGATACGATACTATCAATGTTAGTACCATTTGGTTCAATAAGATAAGGACGTAAGTCTGCTGGCATATTGCTATCCATATTGATAACTGCACCAGCACCGGCTGTTGCTGTAACATCTTGTGTTTTCACAAGTGTAGGATGGTTTGAAATACGAATACCTTGTTCTGCTTCTGATAGCAAGTTGAATAACGCTTGTTGTATTTTAGCAACATCACCAATATCACTTGCACCAATACCTTTGTACTGTGATGGATTTGCTTTTAGTTGAACAAACGGAACTTCACCAATAGCATTCATTTGTAGTTCAGTCATTGTTACTTCGATTTCTTCACCGTTATCATCATACAGTACTTCGTATGTTTTGATATCTTCTGCTGTCCATTCGATATAACGTGTTTGTCTTGGGCCTACATATTCTTTTGTTTTTACATATACTAGTTTCTCTGAACCGTTTGGCATACGTTGATATTCCCAATCGCATACATTTTCTGGTGTAAAGATTTTAGCATAAGGTCTAATATCGTTTTCTATTTCTTGTTCTAAGGTAATCACACCTTCTTGGAATCCTTTAGTTACTAGAATCCAAACTTGACCATATACCATAGCCATATCGTTTGCTTCTTTCATAAAGTCATCTAGGTCTTTACCTTCAAAGTCTACATCATACATAAATCTTTCAATAAGCGGATTACCCTGTAAGTATCCAAATGTTCTTACTGGTGTGCTTCTGAATAAGAAACTTCTGTATGTGTCAACTGTTAGTTTACATAAGTTGTCTAAAGCTGTATATTCAAGACGCTGACCATATTGATTACCCGGTGCATCGTGTTCGAAAAGATACTCTCTAAGCATCCTTAAGCTATGGTGCCTATAATCTTCAGCACCTTTGTAACTTGCCGAGTAATAGTGCCAACGGCTTAGATAATGCTCGTATAGTGGATGTTTATAATCTAAGTTCATGGTTAAAATACTCCAAATGTTTTTGTGTTGTTATCTAGTTCGACTTTTTTAGTCACCGGATACATGTATTCAACAGCGTATGAGGCGCTATCAAAAATATGATCCCATTTGCCTTTATCAGGGATTTGTGTCCCGGATTTGTAGACATATCTTTGTAGAGCCTGTATCAAGTTACGACACTTTGGATCTACAAAAAATCTTCTTTCACCGTCTGCATTTTTAAGTAGTGAGTTCATAGAGTTTATTCTATCTCGTACTGCAGGATGTCTTGGTCTATGTAATACTTTGAAGCCTGCATTCTGTAATATAGAGATATCTGTTCTACCATTAGCACTAGTTTTTCTTTGTATCCCACTAGGATCTGGAAAAACAATGATGCTTTGATTAGGATATCTTGCTTTTATTTCATCACACATTTCATTAGTATTACTTCCATATATTGATATTTCATCTATAGCATGTAATGATTTTCTGTCTGCACTTTGAACCATTACTGTTGCTGACATTGGATCTACGTTAAAGTCCATGCCAATCAATATATGTTTCGCTGGGTGCGGCTTCCAATCTACGATATTGTCCTCACTAAAGTTGTAAGCGATTATGCCTGAATATGTTTGGAACTGAGCCTCATATTCTTGCTTAAACGTTCTTTCATCTAAGTCACGCCTAGCGGCATCAATCTCACTTTGTGGGACTTGGCCACCTTGGATCGTAGTATATTGGAAACTCGCCCAGTCCGGATCACTACCTTTACCAAGGTCGTATAGATCCTTAAACCAGTTGAATCCCTTTGGAGTACCACAGAATAACACAGAGCCTGGTGGCTTCTGTGCAGATAAGGCTGGACGAACCACTTCGTAATAAACTTCCGGGTCAATGTCGGATACTTCGTCAAATACGGCAAAATCATATCCACCGCCTCTTAACGATTGTCCAGCATCTCCTGAACGTAGTGCTATTGTCGAACCATTTATCAACTGTAACTCCAATCTACTTTCATTTGTTCTTGATATCCAGTTAAGTTTATCAAGACGTTCCTTCAAATCTGCCCATATAATGTCTCTACACATTTGATATGTAGGTGCTATATACAAGCATTTTTTGCCTGGGTATCTAGCAAATCTTGCCAGTTCCCTAACAGCTAAAAACGATTTGCCTACTCGTCTCCCACCGCATAGTACTCTAAATCTTGCCGAACTTGATGCTACGGCTTTTTGAGCATTATTCAATGGCATCGTCAGACCATGGCAGAATGTTTTTATCTTCATCAGATACTGGTGTATCACTTTGACCAAGCATCTGTTTTCCTAAAAAGATAAGCATTACTGCGTTACCTTGCATTGCGACTTCGATTTGCTTACGTCTTAATCGCATTTTGCCTTCTGCCTTCCCTTTGTCTATAATACCCGAAAAACGTCTTTTCAGGGTATCTTCGCTAACACCTAATATATCTACCATTTCTTTCATAGTACAATGTATCTGTGCTAACTTGTACAAAAGTTCGGTGTCAATCTCTTTACGAGGTCTTCCACCTTTTTTCTTCTTTTCGTCTTTTTCCTCAGACATGAGTGTGTCTCCTCCCATTTACCCTTGGTTAGGTATTAGAACATATTTGCTATCATGGGTGCTAATACACTTGCTATAAGCAGTCCCAAAATAGCCCAAATCCTATTATCAATCTTATCTATTTTTTTATCTAACTTGTCTATATCTTCAGCCATATGTGCTAAATGGTTATCTCTTATTGTTTCAACATCACGCTTTAACAGAGCGATTTCTGTGTCTGTGTCTTTAGTCATCTTTTCGATCCTCTCTGTCTTCTTCGCTGTTTTAATCATATTATGTTGCCGATATATTTGTTCCTGGTGCGTGTGCCCTTTTCCAGTTGCTTCCATCATAGAAAGCTAAACAAGGCGAACCAGCATTACCATCCGACACGTAGGCTTGTGCTCCTGTATCGATAAGACCCAAGCCTGCAAGATAGTTAGCTGTAGCTGTATCAAATGAAGTATTTACGAAACCATTTACCGCTGTTAGTTTTGCATTACATGTAATAGTATCTGTATTAGCATTACCTAATGTAGTATTACCATCTACTGTAAGATTATCATTTACTTTTAAGTTATCATCTACAGTTACATCGCCTGAACTGTTAAGAATATTGTTACCATTTGTATCTAATCTATCATCTAACTTTAAGTCACCACCATTTGCTTTAATAATACCGTGACCACTTTCATAACCACTATCACCAATCTGAAGTATGTTACCCTGAAGTTTTAATGTCTCTCTGATTGTAGTTTGATTTGATGGTGTCGTTTGTAAGATGAACTCCGAACCTCTGTTAGTTCCTGACTGGAGCCCAACCGTTTGTCCAAGGATTCTAATGTTTGCTAAACCAGGTAGTGTTGAACTATCTGCCGCGTTACCATTTACAGCAAGAATACGTTTTGCATCACCTAATGCCGCTGGAGCACTTGGTGTGCCACCAAATACTTCTGTTTGAAATCCAGGGTTTGTAAATAGATTGACTGGTTTATTACCACCACCATCTGTGCCTGCATATTCTTTGAATGTAACATTTGGCCAAGCAACATCTCCTGCATCAATCTGCATACCCGTTTGTGCGTAAGCCGAAGCATCTGAAGTTGTAAAGTCACCAATAGTAGTTATTTTACTTGAAACATTACCTGTTACTTTAATACTGTCGTCAAAATCTACTGCTGAACCTTCATTACCAATGTTGCCTGTTACAGTTAAGTCATCATCAATCTTTAAGGTTCCATCTGTAGTAATAGTATGACCTTGTAAATAAACACTTTTGTTTGTGTGTGCTAAATCTGCCGCACCTGCTTTATTAGTATTTTCTGTTGTTGAAAACTCAAGTTTTGTTCCCATACCACTTGCACTATGATCCTCTGTTGCTATACCATAGATACTTGCTGACGGTGTTAGCCATTCTGTGCCTGTTCTGTATCCTGAATATGGTGACCAAAGAACAGCACCAAAGCTATCATTATTGTTTAAGTAGTCATCATTGTTTGACCCATCTAAACGACCTGTTTGTAGATTTAATAAACCTCTTGGTGCTAAGTTATAAGGAGCACCTAATCCAAAATCGTGTTCCCCTCTGCTACGAATGGTTAAGGCTGCCCAACCTCCTTCTTGTCCTGCACCCATAATAGTTGTAGGCATATCTGTGCCTGCACCGTATGGATTAAAAGATCCAAGCGTAAAGCCGTCATTGATTTTAATAAGACCTGATACATCTAAGTCCTGAGACATAGTTACTTGACCAGTTAAATCTAAGGTGCTTTCGCCTTCTACTGCCGAGATTGCTCTTGCATTTGTAAAGTATTGATTAGTTGAACCTTCTGATAAGTCGTCTGTATCTTTAGTGGCTAATCTTGTATCAAATCTGCTGTCTGTGTAATATAAGTTTGTTCCTTCTGATAAATCTGTTGTTGATTTACCAGAAAACGCTGTATTAAATCTTGCATCTGTGTAATATAAGTTTGTGCCTTCACTTAAATCTGTTGTAGATTTACCTGAGAAAGCAGTATTAAATCTTGCATCGGTATAATAAAGATTAGTTGAACCTTCTGCTAAATCGTCTGTTGTATTATTGCTTAAATCGTCTTCTGTGTCTGTGCTTGAGATAGTTAAAGTATTTGCATTATCATCATAAGTTAATGTAATATTTGATCCAGCTTGTAATAATGTGTTAACTCTATCATCTACACGTTCATCTGTATAGTACTTGTTTGTACCCTCTGCTAAGTCACCAGTATCATGATTAGAAATATCTGATACTGTACCTGTTACATCACCTGTTAGATTACCTGTTACTGTTAAAGTACCAGCTGTTACTGAAATACTATTTTCATCAATCTTTACAGCACCTGTTAATGGCCCTACATATAAGTCTGCTGTATTAATATGTGTATAACCTGTGCCATTAGTTCTTATTTCAAAGTTACCATTTGTTGTTGTTTGATTGATAAGCTGTGCATCTATTTCTAAATCACCTACATGTGTATCAGGTGTTTCTAAAGTTCCTCTAATATTAACTGTTGCACCACCTTCTGACGGGCCCAAGTTAACTGTTGTATCGTTAATACTTGTTGTATCACCTGTATTAGAGATTGTTAAGTCTCCACCAGATTGAATGTTTAGATTTTGTGAAGCATCTGTTGTGATATCGATTGTACCTTCATCACTTGATACAATCTTTTGTCCATCTACATAAAGAGATCCAGGCCCAACATACAAATCTCTCCATGCATTTGTAGTAGAACCCAAGTCATATGTAACATTTGCTGACGGGATAATATGTCCTGAATAAGAACTTAATCTTGTTCCCATTTCAGTTGTTAAACTTGCAGTTGAACTATGTCCTGTGCTATCACCAATGAAGATATTACCTTCATTTAAGTTTGGTGTTGCGTTTGTTCTGCCTGCACCACCTACTTTAATACTTGTATTAGTGCTTGGAGAAATACGCTGAACTTTACCTATGTTTTGAATAAGATTAGTTTCAGTTGCTGGTGTGGCATTTGTTAGATGTCCTGCTTCTGTGGCTGATATATAAAGAACATA
>Ga0213858_10000491_pt1 | contig 18897 bp, 15 predicted proteins | sample PICome_FD_160122 | JGI IMG/M metagenome (GOLD analysis project Ga0213858, IMG submission 160122) | Coastal seawater microbial communities near Pivers Island, North Carolina, United States - PICO245 | ecosystem: Environmental > Aquatic > Marine > Coastal | place: USA: North Carolina | collected... | reverse complement strand
AGAGGCGCATCTGCACCTCCGGAATGACGGCCCGTCATTCCACCCTGTTCACCCTCTGATCAGGGCATTCGGGCCTCGGGATTTACACCACGCAAAGGGACGCGGCCTCAAGGGTGGCAGAGGCAAGTATGTCTACGAAGTTGAGATGACCAATTGTTGTTGTGCAATCAAGGAGTCAACGCTATAGGGCGACGCCACAGAGCAAGAGAAGCAACCCAAGCGAGGAACACTCACTATAGGGAGTCACTAGCACAAGAATGACAACAGTCAATACCAGCGGGAGGCAGTTCGGGGGAAGGCTGATGGCTCAAGAGTGCTGCCAATAAACGTTTCAAACACTTGGCAGTGGTATAAACCGATGGCATTATTGGTGTGTCGGTCGCATACCCATGGCCAAAAGCGATCTGAGTGGTCTGACAGTTCTGGTCAATTGTGCAGCCTGCCATGGGTTGCTTGCATGGTCCGAACGACAAGGGTTTGTATATGACCACCAACTGGTTGGACCCGCACGGGATGGCACATATGAGCGGAGTGGGAACCAATACCAGACTCTGCTAGCGACAACAAGATGGGCTGTGCGATGCCTCGGTGTGAATGATCAAGACCAAGATTTCTGGAGGGGCTGGGCCGAGGATCGACAACAGGGAACCCATACTCGGTCATGGAAACTGGTGCGTTTATGCCGAACTGCTCCAGCAATGCTCAGACAGAACGCTAGGAGTCTTGAACCCGCGCGTCAGGCAGCTATGTACCATTGCTATGAGGAGTTACTACTGAATCCAGACCAAATGCGCGGTGAAGGGGTGGATGGCCATGTAGATGACAGGAGCGGTGATCTCGAATTAAGCGAGGCCGTGTATCGACACAACTTCAGACAACCCCTGAGATTATTACTCGATCAGCTCATTTCAAAGCAGATGGAGGCACAGACTCTAACAGTTATCGATGTTGGTGCTGGTAGTGGCGGGATGCTTCTTGATGTCGCCGAAAGCATTCTAGAAAGGAAAGAGAAAACAGTATTCGTTGCATTCGATCCCAGTTCAGTATCAAGAGAGAGCTGCCTACGCAAAGCGCAGGCAAACCGATCGATTGCCCTACACGTCGCCGACGGATCAATAGAGTACCCCGACCAGATCGCAGAGACACTTAGAATCAGAGATATTCAAAGCGAGAACTGCATAGTCCTAGCGAAGGCGGCGTTGCACGATCGAAGATTAAGCCACAGGACACGGCATACTATTAGCGAAAGAGTTTCCCGACAAAACGAGGTCGAAACACTACTAACCGCAGATGATTACGTATATAGAGACGTGGATTGGAAGCGAGTCGACAGACAACAAGTAATCGAGGACATGATCATGACCTTAAATAGGTGGAGACAGGTGCTGCCAAGTGCGAAGCTTGTAATACTCGAGTCGCATCTGCTTCCTACGCAGACAATAACCGGACAAATCGAGAGAATCGCGCTCATGCCGACTTACGTGTCTCACAGCCTATCAGCACAGTATTTACTATCGGGAGATGACCATCAGAAGGCAACTCAACAAACAGATTACACGAGTCATCACTTCCTTCCAATCCAACTGATGCCAGAAAGAAGCGCACTGATGTCAGTAACACTACTGGAGGACTAATGGAAGAGCGGAAAACACCAGAAGAGCCTTCATCAGTATACAAAAGTCAGAAGACCATAAGCACACATCAGGCCGACGATTGGGATACGCCTCACATTCTTTCTCCACCAATCACGATTGCATTAACGATACTTGCAGGCGGTGTTGGCTCTCTTCTGATCTGGTCTGTAGTATACGAACTTCCAATTACGGCATCAGGCACAGGATTGATTTATGTGGCACCACGACTGGTCGGGGTGAGAGCAGCCAGTAGTGGGTTGATGAAATCACTCCACGTGAAGGTTGGAACGACTGTTGAACCGGGGACGAATCTAGGGTATTTAGATGTGAAAGATCAGGAAGTAATGGCCTCAGAAGCATCCAGGCAAACGGAACTGGCCAGCTTGAATCGAGAAGTCGCGATAGAATCGATACCAAGCGAACTTGCCGAACAAATCATAGCAAACGAGAAATTGCTATCAGATATCGGACGGAACATAAGGCAGCAACAGGGAGTTTTGGCTGCACAGACAAAGAATCTCAATGCCTACAAAACGCTTGAGGGCAAGGGTTACGTCTCTTCGGTTGAAGTACTTTCGTATCAAGAAAAAGCGGTGCAGTTACAGAATTCAATAGGCCAGACAAGATCACAATATAACAAGCTATTAGCAGAAAGAGAAAGCACAAAACGAGAACTAGCTAGCGCACTCAATGAAGCACGATCAAAGTACATTAGCGCCGAAGCTACTCAAAGGGTTAGACAGCATAAATTGAAGCTGGCCCAGAATTTGCGTTCACCAATCAGGGGGCAAGTATCACAGATAACCACATGGCCTGGAAGCACAGTTACAGAAGGACAAGAACTATTTGTAATAAGCCCAAGCCGAGGGTCACTTACAGCAGCATTCCTGGTTCCAGGATCTGATGCTGGTGGAATCAAAATGGGAGATGCAGCACTCATCTCACCGGCATCAGCCCCACCGCAGCGTTATGGATATCTTAAGGGCGTGGTAACAAGCGTGACGCCATATCCAACAACCCAGGCTGCATATGCGTCGCTGATCGGCTCGGAGACTCTGGCGAAGCAGGTATTTGATAGTCAGGAATCAAAGATACCAATTCTGGTGATGGTGACGCCGACCTACCAAGGAGGTAAGGTGCAATGGAGCGGTTCTAAAGGACCCAGCTGGCCCATAACCTCAGGATCGCTGGCCAAAGTGAAGGTGATCTATCACAGCAGAAAACCAATCAGTTATGTCATTCCGTGGCTGCGGAAGGTAACAGGCATAAGCGACTTTTGATGAAACTCATTCCGTGGATCGGCCGACCAACTACGGTCAGGCGAGTTGCGTTTTCCCAACTCGAACAGGCAGTCACTTGCCTAGCGATTCTTCTGGAAGCAAATGGTTACATGATAAGCGCATCAGAAATAAGAAGAGGACGCCCACCAAGCCAATGTCAGTTCGAGAAGCTAGAAGCGCTTTCAAAAGAGCTGGGTTTTACTCTTGTCAAGACAACAATAGATGAACTGAGCAGACGAGGGGAAACTAATATAAGCAGTATTGTCCATCTCCAAGGCCATGGATCAGTAGTGCTAAGCCTTGAAGGAAAGAGTCTCTGGATTAACAATCCCTATGTTGGGATCAACAAGGCAACAGATCCATCCCAAGACAGACAACTGCGACGAATAGAAGGACTCAGCATCGATAAGAGAGGACAAGAAACAAGACTGCGACGAAAGAAGCCTTCACTGTTATGGAGCCTGTTGCTGTCAGACAAAACGCTATATAGCGTAGCGGGATCGATAGTGCTCATCTCAGCTATCCATGGGCTCGTAACGCTGCTAGATCCGATCATAAAGAACGTATACTTTACAAATGTAGTCCAGATGGGAATTACAGACTGGGCGAGAACATTGGCGATACTCTACTTTTTAATTGCAGTCAGTGGAGGCTTTTTACTATTGGCTGGTTCAGCATTATCGCTGATGCTGACAAGTCGCCTTGCCCTTAAGTGGTCGTTTAATACATACACTTCCTTGTTAAGACTGCCAGTAGATTACATCAGGATGCGCAGCAGTGGAGACCTAATGAATAGGGTTCGTTCGAGTGAGAGAATTGGTACATTTGTTGGCAATGACGAGATAATGCTGATTGGCAGCACCCTGAATTTAGGGTTGTTATTCATTGTGCTGTTGTCGACGTCAGTTCCATTAGCGATAATGCTTTTGTGCATTCAGTTAATCGGCATAATATTTGTGGTGAAGACAAATAGTGGTTGGAAGACACGTTCGGATCATCTGCAGCAACAATCGGCCCTAGAGTCGGGCTCATTTGTAAGTCTTATCGGCACTGTCCGGTTGCTAAGGCAACAGAAGATGACTCGGAATGCATTCCGAGTTCACCAGCTTGTCGTGAATAGAAGGACACGTGCACAACAAAATATGAGTCTTTATACAATATTAGTTCGTTTTGGCTCAACGTCTATTGACACAGTGCAGTCAGTCGTGCTTTTAACGATGGCGGGACTACTGATTATGGAGGGACAAATCACACTTGGACAGTATATAGCATTTCAAGCCATCCTTGGCTCAGTCATTGCACCAGTCAAACGGATTTCAAGCTTTATCTCTAGCCTTCAGACACTGCGAGCAACACATGATCGGATTCTCGACATAATCGAAGAAGCATCACTCCAAGAGAAGCATGGAATTGGGGACAGACTAGCTGACGAGTACATCATTACAATTAGCACAGGATCATCATCCAGGGAAGAGGATAGCTCAACAACACCTGAGGATGGATCACTAGACCATCTAAGAATCAGCAGAGGTCAGACCGCGGTATGCCTACGAGTTCGGAATGGGGAACAAAAAGAGTACTTTGAGGTCGCTGTTGGTGGCGGGCGTTTGCTGGCAAAGTCAACTCAAATCAACATATCACACAAAGAAGGAGTACGTGAACTGCTAATCGCATGCGCCAGACCTCACTTGTACTCAGGCACAGTTTGGGATAATGTAACACTTGGTTTTCTAAGTAGACATATGGATCCGAAAAACAACTGTAACGAAATAGCCGAGTTTGTAGGGTGGCCGAGCGAATATATGTCAAAGAATGTAGAAGAATTGGCCGAAGATGAGCTTGATCTCAAACGGCTTAGCATCGCACGAGCAATGTGGAGGGGAGCAAGTGGGATACTTGTCAGTGATCTGGATTATCAAGGCGACGAATCAAAAAGATCAGCGTTGATGTGCCTAATCAGAAAGATTAGTAATAGGCACACTCCGATTATCTTTGTTACGACGAAGGAAGCGTGTGGAGATGTGACATGGAGCCAGGTTTACGATATCTCCAGTCTTGTTGACCGAATGATGTCCGCTGATGAGCAATGGTTAAGAGTATGAGAGAAGGTGAAATGCTGCCACTGTCTACAGATCAAGCCGAAAGGGCACGATTAATTATCAGCAGTGAAGAGGAAAGACTCATTCGAAGAGCATGGCCATTTGATGAGAAGAAGAGAAAGAGTCTTATCACGGATACAAACACTCTGCAACAAGAGATAATTCAATATTTTGGGATCGATGGCAAAACTCACGAGTATGTGACAACAAGTCTTGCGGAATGCGTGAGAATGCTAAGAGAGAAATACAACATTATAGATATTCCACTTGAAGCAGGGCAGAATTCGGTCCAAGGGGACTCAGGTTTAATAATAGTAACACACTCAAATGGAGTAGAGCTTATAAGACCAGACCAGTGGAGAAGAATGAAAAGAGGCTCCTTTATAGAAGGACAAGTCATCATGCTCTTTCATGGCCTTCCACAGGAACCTGCGAACATTAGCACCTTGCTCCAGCGTGTTTTAAGAGGAAGGAGCAGTCAGTTGCTAACGATTGCTGTCGTAGCACTAATAGCAGTGCTGATCAGCCTTGGACCAACCTGGCTACAGGCATATATATTCAATGAAGTAGTGCCCAATGGACAAAGATACTTGATGATTCAGATTGCAGCATTCTTGTTATGCATTAAGCTCACGAGTAGCGGACTTAAGCTCTTCAACCAACTCGTTGGCCTAAGACTTGAACTTTATCTGGCACTCAATACTACTGCACTCCTCGTAGATCGTATATTGTCATTGCCAGCATCCTTCTTTGAGCGATTTAACATAGGAGATCTGCAGCAACGTGTCAATTCCGCGCATGCTCTAAGGAGGGTATTGCAGCAGTCGTTTGTAGCAGTTATAACAGCCCTGTTTGTAGTAGTATTAAACATAGCTCTTGTTTTCTTTAAGACGTATTCGCTCGAGCTCTGCCTAATTCTAATTATAGCAACATTATTTGGCCCGATAGTTGATGCAGTAGCTGCGATTATAGCGACATATATCCGCCTAAGACGACTGAACTTAGCTGGCAGATTACAGGATTCTATTCTATATCCAATGGAGTCCATCGAAACAATACGGTGTCTTGGGCTGGAGAGAGACGTCTCTATCAGATTTTCGGGCATACGGCATCGAATAGCTCGGCTAGACATCCAGCTGGGCTTGATCAGTACATCATTGCGAGCGATCACTCTTTGCCTAAATGCTGGGGTGATATCAGTTTTGTTCTACCTATTCTCTTCTCCGGAGACATTATCATGGATTGGTGCTGATAACAATGGTGCTATGCCGACACAGGGACTAGTAGTACTTCTCTTGTCAGCCTTCTCAACTATAAATGGCGGCGTCAGGAATCTTAGCACGAGTATACTGACACTTCTTAAAGTAATTCCTGATACTATTCGATTCAGGCCAGTCTTGAGAACGAGTATCGATACTGGTAATATAGGTCAAGGAGGATATATAGAGGTAAAGAATATGAAGTTAATAGATACTTTTAATAGGGGTAAAGGAGACAAGTCTGGCTCAGCAAAGACGGTACTAATTGGGGAGACCCTAGCAGTCTTGCACAACAATCCCAAAATAGCCGCTGCAATTCTCAAGACAATTGCAGGCCAACGTGACAGTAATGATCGTGAGATTCCTGACTATAGAATTATCATTAATGATGATATCATAAAAGCTGACATGGTTCAATCGATTCTCGGATCAAATTCGATACTCATTAGTGGCTCTCCAGTCTTTACCGCAGGTAGCATAAAAGAGTTTATCACAGATTATGATACGTTTCCTGACATGGAACGGTTAGAGCAGTGTATCGATGCCACGGGAATTGAGATGGCTTCATTAGACATGTGTAAAAGAATTGAAAGCGGTGTTTGGGGAAGAAGTAATCTCAGCAAGACTGAGGCCTTAAGAATTCATATCGCCAGGGCACTATATAGTGTATATCCAATTGTTGTGCTGGACGGAGTGATAGATCAGCTGGCCAATAAGAAGGCTATTTTACGCCTCAGGGAATACTGCAAAGTTATGAATAGAATATTGGCATTCTCTACGGTCACAGAGGACATAGCTAAGATTTGCGACAAATATTATGATGCAAGGGAAGGGGGGTATCAATATAAATGATGAAAATGCATAGCTTTAAAAGTTACCCCATTATTCTATTCAGTCTACTGTCAGGATTCACAGGTTTGCTTCTCATTGGAATCGAGAGGACTGAAGCATTGGAAATGAGCAGCGACGGGAATATTGAAAACCGCTCTCTTGCACTGAACGATCCAACGATTCCAATTCGCCAGAAGTTATTAGACCTAAAAGAGAAGATTGAGCAGAATGCGGTTCGCCGTTCTCTTAGCGAATGCTTACAGATAGGGATTCAGCAGAATATGCAACTATCGGCAGCTTATGCGACAATTCAACAACAAGAATATACGTTGATAGGTGTTAAGCGCCAGTACCTACCAACCCTAACCCTTACATCACTCCCTCCATTCCTGGGTGCTGTCGAGACTCAGAGCTCTGAGACTCAATTTCAACAAGTCATCGTGAATCCGAATGGTAGCACTCAAGTCACGAATAGACAGTTATCTAATAGTAGCAGTCAGAACTATAAACAGTTTGCGCCATATCTTACTTTTACTTGGTCATTTTTTCAGCCATCACTGAAGGCATCAATCAACGCGCAGAAAGCTCAGGTCCAGCGACAGAGGTTAGCTTTCGATGTCACAGCTCGCTCTGCCGTACTATCAATTCAGCAAGGCTATTTTCAATTACAAGCAAGTAAGTCGTTAATAGATTCGTTTGAGCGTATATATCGCATAAATCTTGAACAAGTAGACTATGTAGAAGAGCGCCAGAAGGCTGGGCTAACGAATATTGGAGCAGTGGAACAAGCAAAGGCGCAATTGTATGCACAAATGAATCAGCTAATCAGCTTCTATGAGAGATATATGCAGAGTGCGTCGAACCTAGCTTTAGCAATGAATGAGCCAACCGACATCATTATTATCCCCGCTGATGAGTTACAGACCAGCGGCAATTGGTCAGCAAGTCTACAGGAAACCGTTAGCCAGGCGTTAAGTCTACGGGAAGAGATTCAAAGCTATCTGCAGACTTCAGCAGCTCTGAACTGGAATGCGCGTGCAGCAATTCGCCAATATTTACCAACGCTAATGTTGCAGGGGTTTTATTATGGCTTGTATAATAGAGGTAGGGCTGATGCGCTAGTTAACTACGATTCAAGCTACACATTTAAGGCTCTAGGCCTGGGAGTTACATGGAATATCTTTGATGGCGGCGTTGCTGCTGCGCAGTCGCAGGCCTTTAAGGCTGGATCAAGAAATGCACTCTATCAGGCTGAATATGAGAGATATCAAGTCCGTGAACAGATCAAGAGCACATACGCAGCATATCAGACAGCGGCCTTAAGCCTGCAAAACGCAAAGGCCAACCTAGATGCAGCAAATAAGACAATAAAAGTGAACCGTGCGCGTTTCAGTGTTGGATTGGCTGACATCACGTCAATTGTTCAATCAATGCAACTACTAGGCCAAGCATCAGAAGCCTATAGCAACTCATTGCTGCAATACAATACAGCTGTTGCTGAGCTGTATCGCTACTCAGCAAAGTGGCCGGAGAGTGTAGTACCTGCATTGCAGAAAAAAGTCAAGACTCTTAAGCAGGAGTAATGAGCAAGTTGCAAATATGGTCAAACCTAAAGAATTAGAGCAGTGGATCAAACAGCGAGGCATCCCAGGTGCGGCATTGAGTCATGTCAATGCAGCTGGTGAAGTCACATCATTTGCAGTAGGGCATTGCAACATTGAAGATACCAATAAACTACCTGTTACAATTATGACGCTATTTCAGTTAGCGTCAGTCAGCAAGTTCTTAACGGCATGTCTTCTCGTTGAACTCTCGAACAAGGAGATGATTGACCTGAACAGCGAGATTGAGTGGACGCCAGTTGGTTGGGAAAAGCCCACAACGACGACATTCTCAGCTCTTTTACAACATCGCGGTGGTTTCAGCAAGAACATCGGGTTCACTGGTCAACCAAGAAAACAGAGGAAGGAGAGTCATACTCATGAAGTACAGCAGTGCGTAGATTATTATCAAGAGTATATGCATGGAACCTATAGATACAGCGGTTGTAACTATTGGCTGATACAGGATCTCTTGGAAAGAATACTTGGGTGTTCATTCAATTCACTACTGCAGACCTGGATCTGTGAACCAATGGGTCTAGAGAAAACATCATGCGAAGCACCCAACCCTTCCCTTTCCAGCGTGGCTTACGGCCATGATGGAGAAGGCAGGGTCATCGAGGGCGGTTGGCGCACGTTTGAAGGGGTTGAGGCGGCTGCAGGAATTTGGTCAACGGCCAAAGACATAGGTCAGCTCCTCAAGCAACTGATTGCTCAAACCACTCATGCCAGCGCCGGGCGATCAATGCTTAAGATCACTGATCTTCTCATTGAGGGGAAAGGAACCGGGTATCACTATGGTTTGCTGATCAACCAAGCACGTGAAAGCTTGCAACTCAGTCATCGTGGTGTGAATCCCGGATATCAGGCGATGATCAGAATCAAACTCAGCAGAGAGGTCGCTACCGCGCTCCTGATCAACAGAGAGCATTATGATGCACTACCAAATATCACAACACTAAAACCAAGCTGAACCGTTGATTGCCAAAACAAGTGGCATGGCTAAGCTATGATTGTTCAATATTTCACAGCGGACGGAGGTCCTATGGTGTCTGCTTACAACCCGGGATCACGGAACCTGCAACCCCAGGCCATGAACTGGGAAGCATGGCGAAATCCGCAGAATTACCATCCTGATCTCCCGATTCTCAAGAGGGGAATCGAACGCTGGGTCAATGACTTTCATTTTCGCCGTGAGTTTGAGGCTGATCCAATAGGCAGCCTACGAAATCAAGGCCTCGATTTGGAATTAAAGTCGCTGCAGATAATGATTAACCCTGAATTGGCTCAGAGTTATACTTCGAGTGATCCAAAGACACCACTGCTAGTACGGCAGTATAGGGACTTTATCCAGAGTAAGAGGCAACATTGTATCGAAATCAGGGAGAGTCATCCAAAACATTCCAGATGGCATCGCTGGCGGCAGCGCATGCTGAATGCGACACTCTGGCGCGATGGGCCTAGAAAGCACGCCAAGTTAGTACATGCTCCCTTTACCATCGAATTAACAAAGGGTTGTACTGTTGGATGTTGGTTCTGTGGGGTCGATGCAGCCAAATATCAAGGCCCCATTGAGATCAATGGTCAGACTGAGCAGCTCTGGAAAGAGTTACTCATCAGTCTACGCAACATTGCTGGCGTCAAATCAGCACAACATGGATTCTGCTACTGGGCTACTGATCCATTCGACCATCCTGAATATGAGTGGTTCTTAGAGCACTTTCATGACATTCTAGGCTATTGGCCGCAGACAACAACAGCGCAAGTCATGAAGCATGCTGAACGCATGAGGAAGTTGTTGACTCATATAAAAAGCCGCAATGCTTTTGTGCAAAGGTTCTCAATGATTCGATCTGGAGACTTTGATGCAATACATGACTACTTCTCGCCAGAAGAGCTTTTTATGTGTGAATTAATCCCTCAATACGATGATAGACTGTCGCCCAAAGCAACCGCAGGTCGTGTGCGTCAGTTGGTACTAGAACGCCAAAACACCAATAAGCCTATCCCGATCCATTACAATCTTGAATCCACGGGTTCTATAGCCTGCGTGAGCGGTTTTTTAATTAACCTAGCAGAGCGGTCAGTGAAGATAATTACTCCTTGTAATGCTAGCGAGCGCTGGCCCCTTGGTTACCGAGTCCTGGCAGAGGAGACACTGGAATCCTCTAGTAATATTGAGCAGATACTATTGAGAATGCTCAACAACAGTCTAAATGATAGACTGCAAGCCGATGACAGACTAGTCGCCTATAGTGGCATTAAGTTTACAGCCACCGATTCAAATAGTCTGTGTGCAACCAAGAACGGATATACGTTTAGTCTTCCAAATATTAGCAATGCCGGCCACCTAGCCGAACTGTTGCAAGAAGGCGAGATGAGCGTTGCAGAGATCTGCGCGAAACGGAGCAAGCTCGGCGTTGAGAATCTTTACACATCAATCACCTTGAACCAACTGTTCGACCAGGGCTTGTTTGATGAAGATTATATTGACAGTAAATGATAGTATCATAGGCTAAGGTCGACACAAAGTCTCTCCCGTCATGACAACTCGTAGCAAGCTCAATTGGTTCGGCAGAAAAAGAGTAGGGATTGGCATCAGGCCAACACATATTATGGGATGGCTTTTTACTATTGTGCTGATATTTGCTGTCATCATTGGACTGCATCTAATCGTAGTAGCGGGATCAATACTCCAGGGCGCCTTCATAGTGATTGCGGCAATTATTCTTTACTCCATAGTTGTCGCGTCCACGTTCGCAGAGTAGGCGGCATCGACAATAGATGCAGCGACAAGAAAAGCGGCCCTTCAATAGAAGGGCCGCAAATAAGTTATTGCTGAATCGGGATGAGATCAGGTCAGAACAACAACGACTTCTGCTTCTGCCTCCGCGGTTGTAGTTGTAGTTGTAGTCTGCACCTCTGCCTCTGTCATTTCAGCTTCGGCAACTGTAGTGGTGTTAGTTTCCGTGTACTCAGTTGATCCGTTGTAGACAACAGGTTCACGTAGACGAGGGGAATCACCGGTTTTTGCAAATGACGCATTCGGGAGTGCTGTCGGAATCTGGCGTATAACCGATGGGAGATCTGCAGTGGTAATTATCAGCTGGATGCCGTCTGGAATGGCAACACCATGAACCTTGCATGCATGGAGCGGATCATCAAGCAATAACGTCCTCAGTTCCTGATCTAGAGCTGCACGAGCAATCAGGAGGTCGAGTGCAAGGACCCACTCGTCATTGCAATAATCGGGGGCAGTGGTGTTCTTCATCTAAGGTTGGGTGAAGACTAAGCCAACTCTAGGTTGATGTTTGAAAAGTGTCAACCTCGAGAAGGGATAGATTCGAAAGATTTTAGAATCAGCCACAAAGCAAAGAAACGATGACATTGACAACCGAGCAGACTACCAGGGAGCAGTGGAATACGTTCCGCAGTGCTCTCAATGAAGACGATGGAATCGGGGTGCTCAAAGCATTTCGGGATCGCTTGATCTGCGACGGATCATTCAACCGAGCATTCAACATTGATCCAGAGATGACACTCAAGAGTGAATACAGTATATTGTCAATTAGCGACATCTGTATCTTTATCCCGCAACAGCTGCAGGAGAAACTAGGGTGGGATGGCGAGAAGAGTGATAGGGCAGAGTTATTGAAGAAGACTCTTGATCTTGATCGCCTACAACGTGAACGAATCAAGCAGTTACAACTAGTTCATGCAGGTTGGGATGTGTGGCGACAGAAGCAGATTACTCGCTATCAAAACGAAGACCGTAGTCCAAGAGGGGTACAGATCACACATATACCCTTTGCGATTGAACTAACGCAAGGTTGCTCTGGCGCATGCTCCTTCTGTGGGCTATCCGCGCCGCAGTTGAGCGACAAAGGCTCTGACGCAAGAGACCTGGGGGCAGCATTTGAGCGATTGCTCAAAGAGCTCCACAAGCACAGTGGAGCATTGGGGGAGTATGGGGTGCTCTACTGGGCCAGCGATCCGCTGGATCATCGACAATATGAAACTTATGCCGAACTTTTTGCCAAGGAATTTGGCGTCTGGCCAGGCACGACAACTGCGCTGGCAGAGACCCAACTCGAGCGTGTAATACAAATCATTCATTCCGACGCCATGGAACGTCCATGGGGTCTGCGATGCTCGATGCGTTCGGCATCTGCTTATCGACAGCTGTGCCAAGGATTGACCGTAAATGAAAGAGCGCTTCTGCGCTTGCTACCCCAATACAGACAATCAGGATCAGTGCAGGCTTTAGCAGGGCGCGCCTATCAACCAGAAGCCATTGATCGACAACTGGAAGCTGGAGGATCTATTGCCTGTATGTCCGGGTTATTGATATCGCTTCCTCAGAATGAAATAAGTTTAATTACACCCTGCCGAGCTGAGCCCCTTAATCGCAATGGCTATCGAACACTTGCATCCACGCAAGCAGCAACATCCGATGAGCTAGCTGATGCCGCAAAAAGAATCCTGATTAATTTACCTTGCCCAGTCATCAGTCCCGGACAGTTGCTGCGAGTAAACATCGACCGTAGTCAGTACTCACTATATTGTTCACAGGAATTTCCCGACTTATTGAGCCGCCTTGAAGAACAACCAATGAGCCTGGTTGAACTCTGCAGGCAACTCAGCCCTGCAAGTAGCCCGCAAGAATTGATTGGCTATTGCGTTACTTTGCTGCAAGTTGGGGCTGTTCGTTCGGTTTAGCGGGTAATAGCCGACCACCCGGCCATTCGCTTTGCGACAGCTGTTGATGATTAGAGATCTGAACAACAGAAATCCATTGATTGCTGATCTGTACAATCCATCCACACTCGAGAGCCTCAGTCAACAAACACATTAGTTGCTGATCTGAATAGATCGGACCATCAACAGTCACAACGCGCTGCAACAGTGACTGGGAACGGCGTTGGCGGCAATACAGCAGAAGGCAATACATCGCATCCGAGATGGAAGTCCGCTTCATTGGCTCGTTGGGCTTGCGATCATCACTGATCGTCCAGCCACCGTCAAGATTCAGAAAGAGTTGTGGCTGCTCGTGTCCTAATTGAGCACGTTCTGACCAGAATTGCTTCCACTCGTTAACCATCTCACGGCACCGCCAATGAGTCTGACTCCATATAGAAAGCCCGTCATCCTCTAATTCATCACGACCTTTGCGCTTAAAGAAATAGGCGATATCGTCATGCTGGCCATTATAGGGAGGATAAAGATGACGATAAGCTTCAAAAGGCTCAAGCTCAAGTCCCCATGACTGGGGGTTATCGTGATATGGACTAAAGCGATCATACCGAATTGGGATAAATCCATTCGGCGGACGCAAGTGAAAGAGCTTGGGTAATAATTGCAAGATTTCCTCATACCATTGATCCTCTTCACCGGGAAATCCGGAGAGGATTGACCAGGCCGGATTAATGCCATACTCTCTGCAGAGTCGCAGGCATTCAATATTCAGAGCTGCCGAAGTACCCTTCCGCATTAACTTCAGAACAGGATCAGAAAGAGACTCAATGCCAGGCTGAATAAAACGAACACCACTCGCACGAAAACTCTGTGCATCAGATTCGCTAAAGTCGGCTTTCGTCTCATAAAAAAGAGTCAGACTATCTTCTTGCAGCAACGGCAAAAAATGGTCAAAGTAACTCTTGGCAATAATGTTATCGACAAATTCTATTTTGTTTATCGCATATCGACTCGTAGTGGATCGAACAATCGATGCCATCGCCCTAGGATCACGCGCCCTGTAGGCCATGCCATCTCCGTTGAGACCGCAAAATGTACAGTGACTGCGCTGCCCCCACCAACAACCTCTTGAAGATTCAAGTAAGAGGCCTGGATCGATGCTAATCGGACTTTCAGCGACAGCTTGGAAGAAATCATCAAAGCAAGGCGCCGGACTCTGATTCATGTCATGCAGCGACGCGCGTGGAATCTTGCCATCAGTCAGTCCAGAAAAGCGATGCAGATCACGTTGTCCGATAACACCAATAGGAAGCTGTGGAGGAAGTGAATGATTCAATAAGTCTTTGCATAAGGCAGGAAGCGTTTCCTCGCCTTCTCCTGCACAAACATAATCGAGCCAGGGAGCACGGCGCAGCAGGCCAATACCAAGAATTCCCTCAGTATTGGGGCCACCCATGATCGTGGTGACATTATTGCATCTTTCTTTAACACCACGCAAAATAGCCAATGAACCAAGGTTCTGTTGAAACATTGAGCTACATATGAGAATTCTTGGTGGATTCTCAGCAATTTCAGCAACAATCTCCTGAATCCAGGCTTCGGCGATTTGAGCTGCACGACGAATATCGCGAGTCGCCCACGGATAAGGGCGTCCCACATCCTCCTGGCGTTGAGTAATAAAATCAGCGCCAAAAGCTGCTTGAGCGAAGGTCCATTCAGCCTGTAACAGTGGTGTCCGTGAGTTCAATAACGCGTTATACAATGAAGTGCCTATTCGTGATGCGTAGTCCAGGCCGAAATAAGCAATCCGTGTACTGATGCCGGCCTGCTGTAAACATGATTTTAGAATACTTGCGCCTAACGCTGGATGAGTAAGGCGGTGGTAGGGCATATAGGCAAATAACACATCTTTCTCACATCGGTTTGGCTCCAATGGTGGAAATACAAGTTCGGTTGATGGAGGAGCATGCAGGGTGGATGTCATTCCGCCACGGAGTCTGAAGATACCTGCAACTTTTTTAGCAAGAAACCGCTTATGTGGCGCACAAGATTCGTCGAAGAAATGGAAGAAAAGGTTTAAGAGATGCTGGATCGTGGAGGAAGGACCCGTGTCCGTAAGCTGATTCACTCACCAATAGGTGACTTTCAAGGCCGAGTTGAAGCATTTGCTGATGAATCACCTCCATCCCCTCAACCGGATAGCGCCAGTCCTGAACGCATGGGATTTGCACTGTCTGAGTGCGTAGCTTTTTCCAGCGGTTCCATAGATCTGGAAAGGATCGGTACAAGTCAAACAAGGCGCTAGAGCGGATCAAGCAAAGAAAGTCAGCTGGATCGAGCCCCTGAACAGACTTTGGTTCCCCAAGAACAAATGTATCCACCGGTGACCAGGGATCGGCAAATGATATTTGCTGAGCCTGTTGAGGATATCGTTCGTCAGGAGGAAACTTCGATTCTAAGGTGGCATGGCTAAATTGAAGCAGACGGTTCAATGCAACCATACGCTTGACACCTGGCATATTAATAATGTCCTGATCGCGGTAATTGCCATTCGACCAAGTCGGATCGGCACAAATCAACTCCCTAGCCAAAGCAAAGAAAGCAATAGTATGGGCACTACATCTTAGAGCAGATTGAAAAATGAAGGCGACGTCAAATAATTCTGGCTCCAAGGTCAACCACGTGTAAGCACAGAATCCACCAAAACTTCCGCCAATTAAAGCCCTGGCGCGGACAATGCCCAAAGAACGCAGAAGTTGACGGTGGGCGTTGATGGAATCAGTAACCGTAACGGTGGGGAATTGCAGTCGCGCCTTCTGTCTTTGAGCAACACCCTGGTTAGAGGGACTAGAGCTGCCATGCCAACTGCCGAGGGTGGCCATAGAAATGACACAAAAGTGGTTAGTATCGATCAACTGATCTGGTCCAACAAACCACCATGTACGAGAAGACGCTATTTCGATTCCACCGGTCAAGGTATGACAGATGACCACGACGTTTGAGCCATCCTCATTTGGTGTGCCAGTAATTTGATATGCAATGTCTACCGAGTCGAGAATCTGTCCTGATTCCAGCCTTAGAGGCTGCATGAGTTGATAGATTGGCATCAGCGTTCAATAAAGTCTTGCCAACGCGATGAGGGAGGAGTGATGCTAGGGTCTCCCAGGCCTGATTCAATATTAGAAAGTCGTTTCTGAAGAAAATCAACTTTTGCCTCAAGCTGCTTAATCTGAGCAACTTTTGTCAACCAGAGGTTTGCGATCAAGCGTCCAACTCTTCGCAAATCGGCCTGGTCAAATGTTGGTGTAGACTGAGAACATTTGGCTTCATAGTTAGGCTTGAAAAGGTAGGGTCGATCGGGGAAGAAATGATGACGTACCCATTCATTGCTTTCCGCATAATGTTCATGATACAGTTGAATCTCTTCGATGCTAGGCCGAAAGCTTGCACCCCCTCTCATGTGCTGAAGAACGTGGCAAGCAAGCAGCCAACGGCTTTCAATTAAGGTTCCATCAATCCACCGCCGTGGTACGTGGCGATTGATTTCCTCCATTAAAGCAAGTCCAGTTGCTGACAACGACGTGTTCTGATGGCGTGGGATCCGATAAGTGATTTGGTCCAATTGGCAAAATGTCATGAAATCCAGCATTACATCTCCGCCAACAAGCGTGTCGGGGTCGAACAGCCTGATCTGAAAGCTGTCAGGACCCATCAGCGATTGCCATCTGGCAACGGTTTGCCTATGATTACAAATATCAAAGTCCAACGGCGAAGAGGGAGGCACCGGCAGTGAGACAGGACATGAACTCTTTGCTGCTTCTGTCAGACGTGATATCGCCAGCGAAAGCGGATCACGCAAATAGACAAGTATCGTAATCGTATTGAATAGTGGGTACAAGATCTGCCTAAGCCTTTCAAGCTCCGAGTCACGTAACAAACGGCTGTGAAGCGTCTCACACGAAATAATCCAAGTACGGGCCGAACTACTAATCACCTCTTTGTAGAAAGTATCCCGCCATTCAGCCAAGGTTTGTTGGCGAAAAGCAGGATCAAGATGGAGCCGCAGGTTCCTTGTAAAGTCGTCGTTAACATCTGCATCATTAGCCATCAACTGTAGGCGAAAGTGAAGCGTGTCTCCCAAGCAGGTGGGTACTCCAATGCCGTTGGCGTTTAAGCGTCGATGGTTGACCCGCAGAAACGTCTGGATTGACGTTGAGCCTGTTTTCTCAGTACCAATATGAAGGATAAGCCTGCGCTCCGCTGACGCTTTAGCCTGCATGCTTACTCAAAAATTAAGTTCATTCCATGAGCCTAGCCAGCTCAATGGAAAAGAGCACAACTGTTGGATGTTGCAACGTTCATCAGACCGTATTTGCAACAAGACACCAGTTCAGGCAATGAGCGGAACTCGTTTCGGCAAACCAAAATCGCTACCACTTGCGGCTGCTCTTCCTCGCATGATCTTCGAACAAAGCAACGCCTGCACGCTGGCTACCTTCTCCTCCAGGATCTGTTCCTTGTCGGTGCGGGTGTTGATCTTCACCATGGTGTACACGCGAGGGCAACCAATAGAGTGGACCTCCTGATGGCATCCCTCGAGAGCGCAATAAACCAATCCCACTGCCCTTCAATCGCGGTGCCGTTGGGGTGAAGCTGAATCTTGAAGCCTGCAACGCTGAGCACCTTCTCGGAGACAGCGATGTACGGAGCTGACGTGACCCCCTCTGCTGGTCCAGTTCTTCTGAGAGCTGGTGGTTAGTCAGGCCGCTTTCCATTGCTGGATGAACTCCAGGGGCGTACGCCCCTGGAGCGCCGAATGCGGTCTGTAGGTGTTGTACTCGAGTCGGTGTCAAGCGACATCCGCTTTTGGTCCCGCATTGCATCTTTAATTGTTACCTCCAATTGGTGTCGCGACAGGATTGCTCGTTTTCTCTGTCGCCATCCAGAGCCACATGGCCCAGGCTCACCATCCCCGCTTTCTGGCACAGCCGCAGGATCTGAATAAACAGACCCTTGAGGGCATCAAGGTTGCGGCGGCGGAACTCACTGATGCGGCTGTGGTCCGGCTGCTGGTTGCCGGTCAGCACCCGGAAGGCCAGATCCTCGTAGCAGGCACGCTCGATTTTGCGGGAGGAGACGATGCCGACGCAGTAGGCGTAGAGAAGCAGCATCGTCATCATGCGCGGGTCAAACCCCTTCTCGCCGCGGGGATCCTTGGACTGAGCTGGAATCAGGATCTCGGAGAGATCCAGCTCATCCACCAGATCGAGCAGGAAATACACCTGGTGGTCTTCTGAGAGCCACTCACGCGGTGACGGCGGCAGCAGGGTGGTCTGCTCCGGCTGCCAGGGGCGGAAGGATTTGGGCTTCTGCATGACCCATTCTATCGCCCAGATCCATTGCAGTCACTAGGATCTGGGCAGACACAAGGGCGTCAGTGGAGAACAGGGAAGCTGTTCTATGCGCAACGGGCACCTAGGGGATGGCGTAAAAGTCGA
>Ga0213858_10000489_pt1 | contig 18938 bp, 12 predicted proteins | sample PICome_FD_160122 | JGI IMG/M metagenome (GOLD analysis project Ga0213858, IMG submission 160122) | Coastal seawater microbial communities near Pivers Island, North Carolina, United States - PICO245 | ecosystem: Environmental > Aquatic > Marine > Coastal | place: USA: North Carolina | collected... | reverse complement strand
CATTTGCTGACGAATCCATCCGACCGGGGCTGCCAACGAGTAGACCGGCACACCGCCAATCGCCGAAGGCACCAGCCGCCGCTCGGGTGGGAGGCGGACGTTTCAGGGCCGCGATTTCCACAGACTTCCCACCGGCTGCGTGGACTGATCAACAAGCTTCCACGATTCCTTCAACAAGTTATCCACACGTTTGAACGAGTGTCGTGACTGTGGTTCAGACGGAACTGATATGTCCGACCGATCACCACCGGGCAGATTCCCAACCGGCAACAGCTGTGATACCGCAGGGCGGCGATGCCGGCTGCAAATCAAACGTTTTTCCCACAATCTGCGAACTCGTTACCCCCGTCCATGCCGGCACCAGGCAACGGGCTATCAACGGGTTTTCAACAAGCTTTCAATACGTTTTCGCCTTGACGCTGCGTCTCGCGGGCAAGAAATGCGAGATCGTCCGTCTCCCGGGGCCTCGATCCGACTCCACGCAACTCTGCGTCGGTATCCTTGCGGCAATGCAGCGATTGAATCAGTGCGAATTCTCGAATCTTGCGTATCGGTGGTCGGCTTCCGGGCCGAACAGCCCCGCTGCTCTTCTCAGGAACAGGCAAAATTCCTGCGTTGAAGTCCGGTTCGAATGAGTGCCCAGTTGATACACTTCGCGGGCTGCACAACAGAAGTCAGCGCACGTATTTGCAACCGCAGAAAACGAACCCGAGGGAAACACATCGATGGAAGCCGGAATTGTCGGCCTGCCGAATGTTGGCAAAAGCACGCTGTTCAATGCCCTGACCTGCTCGGCAGCGGCCCAGAGCGCTAATTACCCGTTCTGTACAATCGAGCCGAACGAGGGGGTCGTCAGTGTCCCTGACGATCGTCTGGATCGAATCACCAGGTACATTCCGCCTCAAAAGATCATTCCGGCCACACTGAAACTTGTCGACATTGCCGGAATTGTGAAAGGCGCCAGCGAAGGCGAGGGGCTTGGCAACAAATTTCTCAGCCACATTCGCGAAGTCGACGCGATCTTACAGGTGGTCCGATGTTTCGAAGACGACGACATCACGCACGTGGCTGGCGGGGTCAATCCACTGGCCGACATTGAGACCATCGAAACAGAGTTGCTGCTGTCTGACATGCAGACGCTGGAGAATTCCATGCCACGAGCGGTCAAGGCAGCACGCTCGGGGGACAAGGACGCCAAAATGCGTCTGGCGGTAATGGAGAAGTGTCAGCAATGGGTCAACACGGAAAAGCCGTTGCGAGTCTGCGAATTTTCTCCCGAAGAACTGAAGGTTGTTCGCGGTCTCGGCCTGATGACCGCCAAGCCAGTCCTGTTTGTGGCGAACGTGGCCGAGGACGATCTGCTGGGGGAAGGCGAACTGGTTCAGGCAGTCCGCGAATACGCGGAGTCTTCCGGTGCATCAGTGGTCCCGATTTGCGCAAGTTTCGAATCGGAACTCGCAGAACTGGACGAAGCCGATCGCATTGAAATGCTGACATCATCGGGGCTGACCGAACCTGGGCTCGCCCGCCTCGCCAGGGCCGCCTACCGAACGCTGGGACTGCAGAGCTATTTCACAGCCGGCGAAAAAGAGGTTCGCGCCTGGACAATTCCAATCGGGGCGACGGCGCCTCAGGCTGCCGGCGTAATCCATACCGACTTCGAACGGGGTTTTATCCGCTGCGAAGTCTACTCGTTGGACGATCTTGAAACGCACAAGTCTGAAAAAGAGATTCGTGCCGCGGGAAAAATGAGAGTGGAAGGCAAGACCTACATCATGCAGGACGGAGACATCTGCCACTTTCTCTTCAACGTTTAGTCGGCGCAGTTTGAACAGTCACCAGCGCGCATTTGTACACACCCAACTGTGAAAGTCATGGTTGATTCCACGCGATGCTTAGGGTTGAATACCGGGGTTTCCGCACCGTTGCAATTGCAGCGTGCCATCCGTTCCTGCAGCAGTTCCAAACACATCAGGCGTGGTCACTGAATCTCTGACCTCCAGTCCTCTCCGGACCTTTGGCTGAAAGCACATCTCAGTGAACAAGACTCACCATCGCTCGCCGTCGTGGCTCCGGATCCGCTATCTGCTTCTCATCGCATCGTTTTTCGGCCTGCAGTCAACTCAGAATCTGGCTGCGGATGAAAAGTCTGCAGCAGAATCTGACTTGCTGATGATGGTCCGTTCCGGCGGCACGGGGCGATTTGTGTTTGGCCGCTGGGGCGCGGTCAACTCATCCGTCAGAAATCTGAGTGATGAGGCAAAAACTGGCCTGATGGTCGTTACTCCATCATCCGGAGCTTTGCAATTTGCGCGTCGTTTGGAAGTTCCGGCACGCACATCATTTGACACAACATGGCCGGTGTTGGTGACGGGGAAGAAGCCGGACGGGCCGGTGGATTTTCGCTACCTGAATTTCCCGAACGGTGAGGATGACGGCACGATTCGCAGTCGTTTGGGAGATTCTGATCTGCCATCGTTTGCGGTGCTTGCATCGCAGGGTCCGCTGGGGCTTGCCGGTTACATTCCCGACCCAAAAGCGGATCGTGATGGCGAAGACTACTTAATGCGACTTACGCAGGCGTTGCGTTATCAGAAACTTGCCGTCACCGGAATCGCCTCCTTCCTCGCTCGCGACATCGGGCACCACGCTGATTGCCTCGATCCACTGGACGAACTCACGGTCGGCGACCCGGACCTCGCCGGTCACCCAATGGCGATTGACGCAATTCAGGCATGGTTACAACGTGGCGGCCGGGCCCTGTTACCGCTCGACCTGATCGGCGAAGAACCGGTGCGTGCATTGCTGGGTGACGGGATGCCGTTCACAGTGGTCGGCGAATCATCCACCAACCGGGTCAGACTGGATCTGAATCCGGACTATCCCGAAAGTCAGTACCCGGACCGATTCGTGGAGCGGGATTTCGACGAACCGGTTCGTTACCTGCGCATGGTTCCTGGTGCGGGCGAAGTGATCTGGACCATCGACAACTGGCCTGTCGCGGTTCGTCTGCCGGTGGGTCGGGGTTACGTGATCGTCACGGCAATTGATCCGCAGGTCTTTGCCAAGCCCCCGGAAGATTCACAGAATGGTGCCGCGGCATGGTCTCCCATCGCATCAATGCGGCGCATTCTGGATACACTTTTTGAACCGCGTGCGGAATCACTGGTGTCACAGGAGTCGGCGGCTCAGCATGCCGCGGCGTTCGTGGGCTACTCCATTCCTGGCCGTGGCACTGCACTGCTGCTGCTCAGCATTTTTCCCGTTCTGCTGGGCATCGTTGGCTTCCGCATGTTGAAGAAATCACGCGGCGAACAGTTGATTTGGATTGTTCCGATCCTGGCCGTTGGCTCTGCGGTTCCAGCCCTGGTTGCCGGGCTCACCACACGCGCAGTCGCTCCTGAAACGCTTGTGGAAACTCGCATCATGATGGCAGGGGCCGGATCATCAACCATTGTCTCCGATGGGTTCTCAAGCATTTTTGTTCCTACTCCCGGTGACCTGCCGATTTCGGGCGAAACCGGTTCGATCCTTGCTGCCCAGTCTGACGGCACCAACATGGACTATCACCGACTGGTTTGGGATGGAGCTATTGAGAACCACTGGGAGAGGCTGAATCAGCCCTCGGGACTGAAGACATATCCCTTGCGCGCGGTCGCCAACCCGGGTGGTCAGTATCGCCTGACTGGAACATTTGATGAACAGGGCTTCGTCGGAACATTGCAGGCGCCGGGGATTGAAAACGCGGCCGACTTTTTGATCGCCGGGGCAACGCCAGACAAGATGAGTGCAAAGAAGACGGGCGAAGCAACACTGCGATGTACTGAGACAGACCTACTGGCCCCCGGTCAGTTTCGAGACACTTCGATCGTCACGGAACAACAACGGGAACGCGAGCGTATGGTGGCATCGGTGTTTGATTTCGGGAATCGTCTGGAGGCATTTCCCCCGGAAACGTCGCTGATGTTTTGGGAAAGCTCCGACAAATCGCTGCTGAAATACGACTCCGAAAATGTCCGCATTCACCAGAACACCCTGGTCATACAGCCGATCCAGTGGATTCCTCCGGTCGCGGAAGAACGGGTCCGAATCTTCTCACCTTTTATGAGCATGCGAACTGTGGAAACGGCCACCGGCGGCATTGGCGGTCTGTACAACAACCCTCGCCGCAAATGGATGCCCATGGAGAGCAAGTCCACAACATTGCTGGAATATTTGTTACCGCCGTCCTGCCGCCCATTTGTGCTTGAATCAGTACAGATTCGTCTTGATATCCGCGCAGGAGGTCGCACGCTGATCATCTCCTGCGGGGATCGAGAAAACCTGACAGCGGCTGAAACTCTGGAAAACCCACTGGGCGAATTTACGGTTGATCTTCCAGTAGAAGCCTGCAAAGCAGCAGCCGAGGATGGTCGTTTCTACCTCCAGCTGGCGGTCAGTGATGTCAACGGCGGCGCCGATCCAGGCAGCCTTGGTGGTGAGCAGGATGACAATTACAGAATCAACCAGTGTCTGGTCATCCTTGATGGCCATCGCACAGAGAATGTGACCGAGTGACCACCGGACTCACTTTGTGTCCGCATCGAAATTCAGGGCTGTACGCTGAGCATCGCCGGCCGAACCACGACTGAACGAAAGTCCAAACCATGGCAACAGAAAACCCGGTTGTTGAGATTCAAAATCTTTCCAAGCATTACGGCGAATTCGTCGCACTCGACAATCTTTCATTAACTCTGGATCGCGGCAGCATTCTTGGCTTCATCGGCCCCAATGGTGCCGGAAAGACCACAACCATTCGGATTCTCGTCGGGCTGTCGCGTCCCACGTCGGGTTCTGCCATGATCGGAGGCGCAGACTGTGTCCGTGACATTGCCAAAGTCCGACGTCTTGTGGGCTACATGCCGGACAAGTTTGGTTCCTATGACAACATGCGAGTCCGCGAGTATCTGGATTTCTTTGGAGCGGCATTCGGGATCTCTCGAAAAGTTCGCCAGAAGCGGATCGCAGAGGTTCTCGAACTGACCAATGCGGTCTGGATGCAGGACCGCTATGTGGAAAGTCTCAGCCACGGGATGCAGCAGCGAGTCGGAATTGCGCGAACACTGCTGCATGAACCCGAAGTCCTGATTCTCGATGAACCGGCCAACGGGCTGGACCCGGAAGCACGAATTGAAATGCGTGAAATTCTGCTCAGACTGGCAGGCGAAGGGCGAACTTTGATTGTCACAAGTCACATTCTTCCCGAATTATCACGAATCTGTGATCAGGTCGCGATTGTCGCTGGCGGAAAGCTGCGAGCAATGGGCAGCCTTGACGACGTGACAAGAACGCTGTCCCAGCGTCGCACCATTGAGATCCAGCTGCTGAGTGCAGAGGGGATCGATGCTGTCGGCGAACATGTCCGCACCGCACTCGGTGCAGATTCTGACATTACCGTTTCGGCGGCGGAAACGACGATTCGCTGTCGCACAGCCGCCGACGATCAACAGTTGGGTGGACTGCTGCGAACACTTGTCACCGATGGAGTTGCAGTTGGACAGTTCCGCGAAGTCGCCGGCGACCTTGAAGAAGCCTTCGTCAGTGCAGCTCGCGAAGCGGAAGCCGAACGCATGGGCACAGCCACTCAGGAGGTGAGCCAATGATTCATGGAATCACGGTCATCCTTGGGCGCGAACTGCTTGCCATGCTTCGCAGCGCCCGAGTTCTTGCGATTTTGATGGGGGTCGCTGTAGCCGCCGCTTTACTGGTTCTGCTGAAGTGGCCATCCACCAGTATTACTGATCTCGATGGTGCTCGCGGTCGTGACGTTTTCCGCTGGATCACGTGGGCCATGTTTACAGCCGCTATTCTGGTGGTCCCCGTATTTCCATCGACACTGCTGGTGCGTGAGGTCCGTCGCCGGACTCTGGAACTGCTGCTGAATTCTCCCTTGTCGCGCAGCTCGATCTATTTTGGCAAAGTCCTGGCCATGCTGGGATTTGTGGTGTTGCTGCTGGCGTCAACGTTGCCGGCAATGGCCTCTGGCTATCTCATGGGCGGTTTGTCCATCACAGAAGACATCATTCGGATGTATCTGATGATGATGCTGATCTGTGTCCATTTGATCGTCATTGGGCTGCTGGTCGGAACCTGGACCAGAAGCACAGAATCCGCGCTGCGGTGGAGCTACGGGGTCACCTTTGCCCTGATGGTCCTGCCATGGTTTCCGGACGCATTGTTCCCAGGCGGAGACAGCCCGCTGGCACGCGGCATGCAGATGCTCAAGCTGATTTCGCCCATCCCAGCGGTGCTGCAGATGCTCAATCAGAACTCGCTCAGCGGTACCGGATTAATGGAAACCCGCGACGCGGTGATGACATATCTTAACTTTTCCGCGGTCTTTCTGACTGTCGGTTCTTTTGTTTGTATTCGGCGACTAAGTCATTCGCTGCTGGATCAATCCCGCTCTCAGGGGTACATCACGGACGATCAGGATGGCTGGGTACAGGCCAGCCGCAGAATTCTCTATCTGGTTGACCCGCAGAAGCGATCAAAAGGGATTCCACCGCTGATCAATCCCGTCATGGTCAAGGAATTCCAGTGTCGTCAATTCGGGCGAATGCACTGGCTGCTGCGACTGGTTGCCGGTTGCGCAGTGTTGTCCCTGTTATTGACACTGGCATCTGCTCGAGGAACGGAATCCCGAGGCGTGGAATACACCGGCGCCCTGATTATTGTGCTTCAGGTGTCACTGATTGTGCTGCTGACCCCGGGGCTGGCGGCCGGAATGATCGCCGGAGAAATCGAAGGCGGCAGCTGGAATTTGCTCCGAGCAACTCCCATGGGCCCTGGGCGAATTCTGTTTGGAAAACTCACCAGCGTCCTGATTACACTGGCCCTGCTGTTATGTGCGACACTGCCGGGCTATGCGGTGATCATGTTCATCAAGCCCATTTTGAAACCTCAGGTGGAGCAGGTTCTGTTTTGCCTGCTGGCTTCTGCCATCCTGTCGATGCTGATCAGCGCGGTCACCAGCAGCTTTTGTCGAGCGACGGCAATTGCCACGACGGCAGCCTACGGCATCCTGATCACAGTGTTCGGTGGCACGCTGCTGGTTTGGGTGAATCGCGACGCCCCATTTGGCCGGGACCTTGTCGAAAATGTTCTGCGGCTGAACCCGATGGCTGCAGCACTGAACGCCATTCAGGCTGAGGGATTCACGGACTACAACCTGCTGCCTTCCGCGTGGTGGATCGCGGGCGTTTCGTCGCTCCTGTTGATGGTTGTGCTGTTCGCACAGACTCTGCGTTTGACCAGACCGGACTAGGCGAACACAGGGCTTGTCCCCGCTGTCGATCAACGGGGACACGTGCGCGGCGGCCTGCCACCACAGGACAGTGCGTCAGGACAGTGCGTCTGAGGCACCAGTTCAAATGCGACAGTGAGCAGCCCGCTGAGTTGGTTGATCCGCCGCAACCGCTTCACTCCAGTCCTGCTTTGAGGACAGGCAGCATGGCCCTGGCGAGCTCACGATGTCCGTTCGGGTTGGGATGACACTGGTCGGTGGTCCAGTCTCCCGGATCATTGCCGGCATCGCGATGCTTCGTCCACACACGGTAATGATCGACCAGCGGGATCTGCAGGCTTTCCGCCACGCCACGCGTAGCCTGCATGTACCGTCTGAGTCGTTCATCCGGATGCTCACCGAGACCATTTTTGCCAGCGTTGTTACCCCAGCAGGGTTCTGTCATCACCACAACGTTGACATTAGCCATCGTCAGGCGAGAGACAATCGCACGCAAATTCTTCTCGAACTGTTCTTCGCTTAACCGGCTGACAGTTTTTCCACGATCAACATAACTGTCGTTCGTTCCGTACATGACTGTGACCAGATCAGGACGGAGCGACAGAATATCCTTCTCCAAACGATGCAGCGCCTGATCAGTTCGTTCTCCGCCGATTCCCTGATTGACGACAGTCAGCCCGGGAAAATCATCGCGCAGTTCGCGTTGCAGCAATGCCGAAAAGGTCTGTTCGGCAGTCACCCCGGAACGTACCCCGCGAGTGATGGAATCACCCAGAGTGACCACAACAGGACCTCTTGCCACTGTCGTTGCAGGCTGTAAGTCTGCTCTGCCTGGCTGCTCATCTGCCTGAGCAGCCGGTGGATCCGGGGAAACGGCCCCGGAAAGCACAAGAAACGCCGTGATGAGGGACAAAGACAACATGCTTTTTCTCCGCAGAAGTAAGTGGCGGGGATGGAATCCGGCTGTTTCCTTAGTGTGCTTGGCAGGAGCGGATCTGTCGACCCTGAGCAGGGATTCCGATCGCCGCGAGCTCGAATTGACTCCAAAGACAGATTCCCTGTAAAAACGCAGTCGCATGACTGTTCAGATCTGCAGGAAGGAACCTGCAGCGATCGGCCGGATCAGCTCTGGCCAGCGAATTTCAGATGGAGCTGTATGATGCGAAGACTGTCCCTCATTCTGCTGCCTGCATTGCTCAGCATTGGCTGTGGCGGAAACGAGGAGCCAGCCTCCTCCCAGGAAACAGCTCCTGTTTCCCTTGCGATTCCCTCCCCGCAACCGGCGGAAAAGATCTCCACGCCGTCAACTCCCGAAGCGGCAGCAAGCGGCCGGAAGAAGTACTCACCGGAGATTGTGATACTGCTGCAGCGTGCGAGAGCGGCGGTCACACAGGGGCGACATGCCGGAGCCATTGAGGCGCTCAGCCAGGCCATTGGCTCGACCCCTGATGACTCCAGCCTGTTTCGCATGCGCGCGGATGTCTACGCATTAGCGGGAGAGAATGCCAACGCACGTGCCGACTTCAGCACCGCCATCCGACTTGCGCCGGATAGCGCCGACCTGCTGAATGCACGCGGGTATTTTTTGATGACGCTTGGCATCCCTGCCGACGCGTTGCAGGACTTCGATGCGGCCATCAGCAGGAATCCACAGCATACAGCTGCACTGAATAATCGCGGGCTGCTGCAACTTGCAGCCGGCCATTATGAAACCTGTGTGAAAGATTTCTCGAAGGCCATCGCCGCCGATTCTGAATTCATGGAAGCGTGGAATAATCGCGCGTATGCACATCTCAAAAGCGGCAACCTCAACGATGCGATGAGTGATGTCAGACAGGCCATTCGGATTCGCGAGGACTACCCCACCGCATGGAACAACTGCGGCCTGATTGCAATGGAGCAGGAGGACTACCGCGAAGCATCGAGGGCGTTCACGCGGGCGATTGAGCTCTCGCCGCTGGATATTCGCCTGCTGCAGCATCGTCGGGAAGCGTGGCTGAAGCTGGAGCGATTTCAGGAAGCAGGACAGGACGCTGCCAAAATTCGCTGGCTGCAGGAATTGGAACAGTTAACGGCAGCGACCGGAAAATCCCGAGGCAATCCAGCCTTGTGGATCCGCCGCGGAGAACATCTGATGGCAGGAAGTGAGTTTGGAGCCGCTGTGCAGGACTTCACTCGCGCGATCCTGCTGCAGCCGAAAAACCCGCCAGCTCTGACTGCTCGAGCTCGTGCGTGGCTGGCAATGGGTGACACCGAAAAGGCTCTGCTGGACTGCGACCAGGCGCTGAGCATTGAAGACTATCCAGAGGCAAGATCACTGCGAGGCGACCTGTATTTGGCCGCCGGAAAAGCGGCGGAAGCAGTAGCAGACTTTGAAACAGCCGGCCGATTTGATCAGGCAGTCGCAGCGGCCCTCACGTTGCTGGCTGAACAACAGACCGAAGCGGGCGACACGGCAGCGGCTGCTGTCAGCCGGAGAAAAGCTGCCGGTATCACCGACGCACTGACGCAGGAAGCAGTACCGCAGCCAGAACCACCATCGGCGGAAGACAATGGATTTGATCCGCTGACTGATGATCAGGCGAAACCGGAATAACCATCGTGTTCAGAAGCAGTGATTGGTGTCACTTTTCACGGCTGACTGGGTAAGATGGGGACAGGAAAGCAAATCAAACGCGGGGTTGTACAGCCTGCGAACTGTCACCCTCCGGTTTCAAAGCAGCATCGCCGCAGGAAAACTGCCCACAGCTGGAATCTCCGGACGAAAACAGGTTCGGTGACCAGGTTTTTCGGAGCTTTGCACACGAACACAGAAAAATTCGGAACCTTGTGTCACGCTGGCATCGTCAACAGCAGACAAACAGCGCTGATTTCTTCACTGGTGATTCCATGCAGACAACGATCGACAATCCGCCACTGCCATGGCGTCGCATTGCGACCAGCAGCCTGCTTTCCGTGACCGCTCACCTGCTGGTCCTGGGAGGTCTGGGACTGTCTCTGCGAGGCTGTGTGACGACCGGTCCCGGACAATCCGGGGGCGAAGTCTACCGTGACGTCGGACTGTTCATGGTCGACGGTCTTGAGGATTCCGGAGGAGAAGACGGGCAGCAACAATCCGACGATGCGTCACCAGTCACAAATCCACAGAATCAAACCAGTGACGAATTTACGGAGCCCCGGACTCCTGTACAGAACCGCGTGCCCAGTACCATTCCGAACGATACATCGCTGATCCAGCCGCTGGAGCAGACGGCTGACGGTGCAACACAGAAATCGCCTTTTAGCGACCTACTGGGGCCAGGAAGTGCCATTGCGGGGCTGGGAGGAAGCAGTGCTGGCGGAGGAGATCTGATTCGTTCCGGCGAATCCGGCGCTGCTCGCAGGACGGGGGGAACCGGTGGAGAAGGAGACACCACCTTCATGGACATCGCCGGAACCGGCAAGACCTTTGTCTACGTGATCGACACCAGCAGCAGTATGGATGGCGCTCGATTGCGAGTGGCCCAACAGCAGCTCAAAGCAAGTCTGCGACTGCTCCGCCCGGAACATCAGTTCGCCGTCATCTTTTACAACGAGTATCGCCAACGACTCAAACTGCGACGGCAGGCCCCGAGGCCGATGTATTACGCCAGCGAAGTGAACCGAATGCTGGCCGTTCAGGAAGTGGATCGGGTCGTCCCGGACGCCGGAACGGATCATAAACCGGCCCTCGAAGAAGCACTGGCACTGAAGCCGGACGTGATCTACTTCCTCACAGACGGTGACGAGCCGAGTTTGTCTGCTGGCGATCTAAGAGATATTCGTCATCTGGCGGGCAAGACATCAATTCACGTCATTCAGTTCAGCAACGGCGCCTACACCAGCCGCACTGCCAATTGGCTGCAGAAGCTGGCCCAGCAATGTCAGGGCGAATACCGCATCATCGCGGTTCAAAACCGATAATCCCGAAATGCTCGATTGTACTTTTTACACCGACAATCCGGTTGTAAATTCTGCAAAACCCAACTAAGCGGGCTCGCTTTCCGAGGGAACACTCGATTTTGTGACCGCAAAATTGCGTAAAACCCTTGCGAATTATCAACAAGACAAGATAAATCGCCCACAACAGCAGTTTTGGCACGCAATCTGCATTACAGGACTCATGAGAGTTAGAGGGCTCGGCGTGAGAAACCGAGTTCGTCCTGGTCGCCCTGAGAAAGTGACCAGGGGATGAGAGACAGGCAATCCGTGTGAGAAGCGGATTGGCCAGGTGGTTGTCCAAAGGGGGGCACCGCCTAAAGATAAGAGCCTGTGTAGCCCGTTGGGTTACACAGGCTTTTTTCATGGGCGGTCAATCGGTGACTGAACAATCGGTCGCTGCATCACGCTGGCGTCTCCTGCACGAATACCGTTGACGCCAGCGGCCGACGCGAAAAGAATTCGGCCACGGCTTCAGGAACGCTGCAAGGGCAGCACTTCGCTGGTGAGCAAAAGCGGGCAGCAATCGATGGAAGATCAGGAACAACTGGTGACTGAGTTTTCAGCAGCGGCCGTTGGCTGCCTTCATGATGGCATGCAGCGAATCCGACACTGCCATGACCAGTTGAGTGAAGACCAGTTGTGGTGGCGTCCAAAGCCGGACATGAATTCCATTGGGAATCTGTTGTTACATGTCGCTGGCAATCTGCGTCAGTGGATCATCGCTGGTGTCGGTGACGAACCGGACACTCGTCAGCGGCAAGCCGAATTCGACGCGAATGGTCCTCTACCAACGGCAGCGACACTGGGAGCGTTGGAAGTGATCGCGGAGCGGGCAGAAGCTGTGATCCGCAGTGCGACTGGCGAGGATCTTCTGCAGGCGAAACGCATTCAGGGACGTGACACCAACAAGATGGCAGCCATCTGGCATTCGTTGACACACTTCCACGGTCACGTGCAGGAAATCATCGCGATGACTCGCCAACAACTTGGCGATGACTATCAGTTTGCGTGGTCGCCGTCGTCCCCGGAAGAAGGTTGACATCTGCGTTTGAGATCTGCTGCGGGCAGCACTGGCATAACAGCAGCAACCCAATCACAACACATCGTCGGACAACTGCGTCGCAGCGGACTCTGGCGGGGCACCGCATGGTTAATCGAGAGAAAAAGACCGAAGGCACTAACTGCCCGACGACTCTAATCTGCAAACATTGCGGTGAGATCGATATCGTCGTCGGGCCGGCGGCGTTTTCGCCCCTTCTTGAGCGGACGCTTGCCTGGCTTTGTGGGTTTCCCCCGCTCGTTTTTTGAATCGGCTTCTGGTGGCGTCCCTGCTTCCGGTCGAGCCGGTGCCGCAGGCGGAAGTTCGATCGCTGCTTTTGGTTGTCCAGCCGGAGGTGCAGCAGCACCCTTTCGTTTTGCAGCCGCCTCCCGGGCCAGTTTGACCAGTCTCACTTCCGCTTCGCGAAACTCCGCCACCATCTCAGCCGCGTTCGACCAGCGATCATCCGGATTAGCCCGCAGGCCCTTCATAATCGCCGCGGCGATCTGAGCGTCGATCCCGGGGAGCAGTTCCGTGATCTCTGCAGGCGGCTTATTGATGTGCTGCAGCACCGCGTCAATTGTCATCGCGGCGTCCCATGGGAATCGCTTCGTGTACATTTCAAAGCAGGTCACAGCGTAGGAAAAAATGTCCAGCCGCTGATCTGTCGTTTGTCGCTTGATCAATTCCGGGGCCATATAAGACGCTGTTCCGGTGCGATTTCCGGGACGGCGGAATTCGGGCAGATTGGGAACCACCAGTCCGAAGTCGATCAACTTGACACTTTTGTCATCCGAGATCATCACATTGCGTGGGCAGATATCGCGATGAATCCAGTTCTGCTGATGCAGGTAATTCAGAGCTTCACCGATCTGAATCATGTACCGCAGGCGGAAGCGTTTCATCTCGTCATTTTGCAGATCGACCAGCAGGGACAGGCTAACCCCTTCGACAAACTCCATCACGAGGAACATTTCGTCCTCGGTGGTCCAGCCAAACTCATTTGTCACAGTAATGCAGGGGTGCTTGAGTGAAACAGCGATCTCACCCTCTGAAGGCTTTGACAGTCCTTTGAAACGAGATTCAAAGCGGGCGGTCTTTTCCTTATCAAGAACTTTGACGGCAACTTTATTTCCAGTCTTCAGGTCCGTCGCTTTCCAGACCCGGGACATACTGCCCTGTCCAACCCGCCCAATGAGATTGAATCGCCGCTCAATGTCGGTTTTTTCATGTGCCGACTTTTTTCCAAACAGCTTCTCGAACATCGCCAGTCTCCACTAACCGAGGCCAGATTCTCTGCAATTCTTGGTTACGTCGAGAAAATGAGCCATATGAAACTGCCTTAGGAGCGGCATTCAACAGGGATTTCCTTTGGATATACTCGTCACTCACTGCACATTCTTACACTGACAAAACAGCCAATGTGATGAATTTGCCAGCTTTTTCGGCAATTTGCGTGCGGTCGGTGGTCCTTGACACATCCGTGTGCAGAAAAGAGTTTGAGTAAATTGCCAACAATCACGCGATCGTGATCCCTTGTTTTCGCCTGCGGCGGGGCAACAATAACGGAAGCCAGCTCGGGAAGAGATCTTCAGCGAAGTCCCCCGGGCCAGCCAGTTGTTTGAGTCCTCCGTTGTGTCGGAGTTCAACTCGGGGTTCCGTCTTTGTCTTTGCAGGAGTGTCACTCAATGAAGTTCTTCCAGACCATCGCTTTGACCTTGTTTACGCTTGCCGGAAGTGTTGCCATGGCCGCAGATACAGCTCACGAATTCTCACTCAAGTCGATCGATGGCGAAAAAGTCAGCCTCGAAAAGTACGAAGGCAAGGTACTGCTGATCGTCAATGTGGCCAGCCGATGCGGCCTGACGCCGCAGTACGAACAGCTGCAGGCAATGCATCAGAAGTATGCCGGCAAGGGTCTGGTCGTGATTGGCGTTCCCTGTAACCAGTTCGGTGGTCAGGAGCCGGGCAGCGAAGCTGACATCAAGCAGTTCTGTTCTTCAAAGTACAGCGTGACCTTCCCGATGATGTCCAAGATCGAGGTCAACGGCAAAGGCGAAGATCCGCTTTATTCATGGCTGAAGTCTCAGACGGACAAGAAAAGCGACATCAGCTGGAACTTCGAAAAGTTCGTTGTCGGCAAAGACGGCAAGGTTGTTGGGCGATTTTCGCCTCGCGTCAAGCCGGATGCCGAAGAAGTGGTCAAGGCAATTGATGCCGCTCTGAAATGATCAGTGGCAGGCGAAAAAACGCCTGATGCACTGAATTTCAAAACAGTACGGAACAGGGTTGCGGTATCGCGACCCTGTTTTTTTTTGCACTGTGTGTCACCTGCCGATCAACGGATCGGCCACTGCCTGCTGCTGGCTCCCCTATCTACCACAAGTGCCAGTTTCCAGTCGTCAATACGTAGACTCCAAGAACCAGATTAGTGCTGGCGTGTGCTGCGATACACGCCCACAGGTTGCGGTTCCGAATCCACAGGAGATTGATCAGGCTGCACCAGACGAAGGCGGCCAGAATCTCGGGATGCAGGCTGGTGAAAACTCCGGTGACGATCAGGAAGCTGCCCCGCGTCATGTGTCCGGGGGACACGGTCTGAAAATCTTCATTGACCAGAAACGGCGACAGGAATCCTCTCCAGCAGATTTCTTCCGCCAATGGAACAATCACTGTCAGCCCCAACAGTCTTACCCCCACAAACGCCGCCTGCGGAAGACTCCAGGCCGTCCCGTCGATCTGATAACCAGCTCGCTCAGGGATCCACGCTGCCAGCCCGACTGCATCCAGCAGACTTCGCTGCACGGCATCCAGCACAACCCAGAGAACACACCCGGCAACTCCAAGGCCAATTGCTGCTGTGATGCCGCTGCCGTTCCAGCGTGGAAAAGCTGTTCGACAAAGGAACAGGACAAAGCCGCAGCACAGGACCTTGAGGGTGTAGACCAGTTCGTAGGACAGGGCGGACTTGAGTTCAGTTTCCAGCATGGTGAGCACCAGAAACGTCGTCAGCGGTGCCACGAACGGCAGACCTGGCCAGTTCAGCCAACCGATCATTCCAGCATCAGTTGTCGCGTCAGCGGGCGAGGATTTCGCTGCGGGAATGCCAGTATCGGATGTCTCTGTTTTCGTAACCGTTTCGTCAGCCATTCTTGTATCCCACGCAGGCTGTTTGCCGTGACTGCCGCTGCCCTTGCACCATGAATAAGCCGCGTGTCAGCGGAATACGACAGTCAACACAGCAACGATGATTTCTCCTGCCCCCAAATCTCCACGTTTCACTCTGTTCCTGACACCGTTTTCGTCATATTCTGGAGTAAAATCGAGTCAGGTTCCTGCAGCGGTCCGTTCTGCGGGTTCTGCGGACCAAGGAGCGAGCGATGGTCAATCCTGTGCCGGATATGTCAGTCAGCTTGCAGCAGTCGACTCGCCGTGCACTCATTGGGCGGTCGGCACATTTGCTCAGCGGTGCTGCAGCCATCTCTGGATTCTGGTCAGGTTTGCCGGCTGCGACGACCGTCCCCCGCAAGCCCGGCACGCGATCGGCAGGGCGGGCAAAATCCGTGATCATGATTTTCAACTGTGGAGCCCCCGGGCACACAGACCTGTGGGACATGAAGCCACTGGCAGCGCCGGAAATTCGGGGCGAATTTCAGCCGATCGACACTGCGGTCCCGGGTATTCAGATCTCAGAGCTGCTTCCGGACCTGGCCCAACGGATGCAGCAGCTCTCCATTATTCGCTCCGTGCATCATCGTCATGGCGGCCACAATTCCGGCATGCACTGGTCGACGGTTGGCAAGCCCTACCGTATCGACAGCACTTTGATAAATCCCGGCCCGGCTGATCTGCCCAGCCTTGGGACCCTGGTCGGCTGGCTGGCCCGTCGCGACGGTTTTTCGGCTTCGGTTCCCCCCTATGTCATCACACCGGCACCGCATTGCGACAGCACAAAGTACCTGACGCCCGGACAATTCGGCGGCTGCCTCGGCAACCAATTTGACCCTTTCGTATTGAACACAGATCCCGGCGCAAAGGACTTCAAGGTTCCCGGACTGCGATTGAACGAAGCGATCTCCCCGGAACGTCTCGACGGCCGCACGGCATTGCTCAGCAGCCTCGAAAAAAGTGGCACACAGATTCACTCTGATCTCACCGCAGCAATTGAAGAGCAGCGTTTACGAGCGTTGAACATGATCAGCAATGGTGAAGCATCAGAGGCTTTTGATTTAAGCCGAGAGCCGACCGAAGTTCGCGATCGCTACGGACGGCACAGCTGGGGCCAGTCTCACCTGCTGGCTCGCCGCCTGATCGAATCCGGAACGCGATTTGTCACAACGGTGAATGGCCCAAGCATCACATGGGACACCCACAAGGACAATTTCAATCAGATGCGAAATCGTCTGGTGCCACCAATGCAGCAGGCTTTCACCGCACTGCTCGACGATCTGACGGAGCGAGGTTTGCTGGACGAAACGCTGGTCATCTGGATGGGCGATTTTGGACGAACACCGCGCATCAATAAGGATGCCGGGCGCGATCACTGGCCGCAGTGCTATTCCATGGTGCTTGCTGGGGGCGGGATTCGCGGCGGGCAGGTTGTTGGCAGTTCAGACAAAATTGGCGGCGAACCATTTGAACGCCCTGTGACACCGGCAGATGTCCATGCCACTGTTTTTGCGGCGTTGGGTTACCAGGCCGACCAGATTACTTATCATCACTCCGACGGAAGACCAGCGCCTGTCTGCGATGGCACTCCAATTCGCGAACTGCTTTAGTCCTGCAGCCGGCGGACTCACCTGTCCGACAATCGAGGAAATAGTGCGTCCGCGTAACACGGCCTCGACACATCACGACCTCAACACCTGCTGCTCGAATGCGGCGGAGGATCTCATGAACTGTGCCACGCGTATCACCTGTTGCCTGACGTTCCTGCTTGCAACACTGGTCATCCCGCAAGCTCTCAGCACCTGCACCGCCCAGCAAAAGAAGGCTCCTGCAAGCAAAATCCCACGCGGCACCGGACAGATCCCGGGACCGGCTGTCACGCCCGTCAAGGCGGGAAACCGACAACAGGTACGCCGGGCTGCTGCAAACATTGACCTGCTGATCTCCACATTGCATCGAGCCAACGGGGTGACTCCAACAAATCAGCTTGACGACGATCTGTTCTGTCGCCGAGCGTTTCTGCAGATTGCCGGCAGAATCCCAAAGCTCTCGGAAATCAATCGTTTCCTGACATCAGAGGACCCGCAGAAGCGAGAAAAACTCATTGACCGTCTGCTCTCATCACACGACTACGTCAGCTCAATGTTCAACTTTTGGGCGAATTTGCTGCGGCTGCAGGATCACCCTGTCAACAACAATCTGATTGCCCAGCCATTCCACGAATGGATCAAGAAATCGTTGGCGCAGAACATGCCTTATGACAAGTGGGTGCGGGAAATGCTGACCGCAGAAGGTCAGGTCTGGGACAATCCCGCGGTTGGTTACACATTGCGCGACACGGGAATGGATCTTGACCACGTGGACAACACCGTGCAGGTCTTTCTGGGAACTCAGATCGGTTGCGCACAGTGTCATGACCACCCATTCGATCGCTGGACGCAGTTGGAATTTTACCGCATGGCCTCATTCACATTCGGTACACAAATGCGGGCTCCGGCAGGGAACAAGCAGCGATTTCCAAATGGACCACCGCTGCAGCGTCTGCGTGAAGAAATGAAGAAGCGGGATCCGGCTTACAACACGAACGGATTCTTCAGTCGCATCATCAATGCCAATCTGTTTGAAGTTGACGCCCCCCGCAGACAGCGACTGAAACTTCCACATGACTACGCGTATGACAACGGCAAACCGAATCAGCCTGTGTCACCACAGCCAATCTTCGGCAAAGCGTCTGCTCCCAAACCCGGCGAGAGCCAGCGCGATGTCATGGCCCGCTGGCTGACCGCTCCGGAAAATCCACGGTTTACCCGTAACATCGTGAATCGTCTCTGGAAACATGCGTTCGGAGTAGGCCTGATTGAGCCGGTCGATGACCTGAATGACGAATCAAAAGCAGCAAGCCCGGAACTGCTTGCGTTTTTGGAGCAGGAATTAAAACGACTGAACTATGACACGCGTGAATTGCAGCGAATCATCTACAACACGTCCGCCTGGCAGCGAACGGCGACTGCGGAACAGATTGATCCGGATCAACCGTGGCTGTTTCCCGCCCCGATCCTGCGGCGAATGACAGCGGAGCAGATCTGGGACTCATTGCTGACTCTGGCGGTCTACAATTTTGAATCCTTCACGCGACCTTCCATGCAGGGTGTCGCCGCCGACATTGATCTCGAACTGGACAAGGTCGGCCCCGCCGAAGTTCGCAAAGCGGCAGAAACATTTCAACAGAAGTACAGCACAGCCGCTCAGAATCGAATCACCCGGCAACGCAACTCATACAAAGGAAAACTGGTGCTTGCCCGGGCATCGGAACTGCCCCTGCCACTCCCCCCCGGCCACTTTTTACGGCAATTTGGACAGGGCGATCACGAACTCATCGATTCCGCTTCGACCGATGGCAACGTGGCCCAGATTCTGACGATGTTCAATGGAGAAATTACTCACATGATGCTGGAAGCAGGTTCCGTCATTTATGACAACCTGCTG
>Ga0213858_10000487_pt1 | contig 18987 bp, 20 predicted proteins | sample PICome_FD_160122 | JGI IMG/M metagenome (GOLD analysis project Ga0213858, IMG submission 160122) | Coastal seawater microbial communities near Pivers Island, North Carolina, United States - PICO245 | ecosystem: Environmental > Aquatic > Marine > Coastal | place: USA: North Carolina | collected... | reverse complement strand
AGTCAAATCCTGCATCCTGACCGGAGAAGGAGGAATCGACTTCATCGAAGAAGGTCTCGCTTCTGCTGCCTTCCTTGAGGCGCTGTGAGCGCATCGCAAAGATCAGGCCAGTAGGACCAGACATTGGTTGAACGCCAGCCAGATCATAAGCGATCAGGTTAGGCATGGAGCGTCTGATCAAGGAGATCAGAACGGGGTCGAAACCTGCGGTAGGACCTGCTTCAGCAGAACCACCTTGATAGCCATCATTACCAACAGCGTTGGTAGGTGCTTCGTTCAGGAGACCTGAGGATCCAAAAGCATTTTGCTCATGGAGGAATTTTTCTTGGTTTTCGAGCAGGACAGCGGTAACAGCTCTACGATGGGAATCTTTGATTCCACCCTCATGATCGAGGAGAGGTGCCCACTTTTCCTGCAGATGCTCAGAATGGAACATTTGCTTTTCCTTTAAAAGTGTGGATGTTTACAGTTTGAATTAATGTTAAATTCAGGACTTGCTAAAAGACCCGAGAGTCTTCATGTATGCAGCCATTGAACCTGAGTAGGACTCATGTCCAGACTCTACACCTTCTGAGAGAGTCTCAGTCTTATTAGCGGTTGAAGTGGTTTGCTTACCAGAGAAATATGCCTCTTTCAGCGACTCCAACTTTTCACGATACTTTGCTTCACTTTCAAACTCAACACCCTCTGCAAGCGAGGCGAGTTTCTCTTTCTGGGTAGCCGCAAGGCCTTCAGAAACGTTATCGAGGATTCTATCAGCAACCGCCTCGGAGAGACGCTTGTTAAGTCCGATGTTCTTCTCAATCTGCTCGTTGAGTTTTGTCTCCATGTCATCAAGTTTTTCTACCATGCTCTCAAGCACATCATATTTTTCTTCAGGGATTGATACATAATGTTCTTCAAAAAGTGACTTCATTCCGCCAAGGAATGATTCAGTCATTTCGGTCTTCAGACCTGCTTCAACTGCGAGTGCGTTCTCTTCGAACCACTCATCAGCAACATACTCAAGATAAGAATCAACACGCTCTGCGAGTTGCTCCTTAACAGTAGCGAACTCCTCAGCGATCTTCTCTTGCTCTTCAGCGATCTGAGCGTTGAGTTGCTCTTCCATCTCGACTCTGATCGATGCAACTTTAGCATTGATCGCGGTCTCGAAGATGGTGCGTGCTTTCTCTTGGAATTCTTCGGAGAGTGACTCACCTGCAAGAAGTGCGTTAACATCTTCTTCCATGTCGTACTCAGCAACTACTTCCTCTTCAGCAACGACTTCCTCTTCAGTTACTTCCTCTTCGGAAACAACCTCATCGGTGGTCTCTTCTGCTTCTGCAACTACTTCTTCGTCAGAAAGATCTTCTTCTTCCTTGACGCCTTTCATTGCTTCAGCAGGCTTAGCACCTTTGTTAACGACATCCTTAACTTGCTTAAGTGTGCCGCCAGGTGTCTTCAGCTTAGCTGAATCGTCGTCTGACTTGTAGTTTTCGGGGGTAGGACCGCCGAGATCCTCAACTGCACCCAGTTGGGAACCGTCTCCTTGAAGCGTTGGCATGGGATCCGCTGCTTTTGCACCAGCATTAACAGCGGTCTTGGATTGCTTCGTGCCTACTTCCATTTCTTGTAATTCGTTGCCACTAGACATTTGAACTCTCCGGATTTTTCCTTGTTAAATCTATATTTATTTATAAATTAAAATTTTTTATAAGTTGTTGAGGAAGTCATTAAAGAGCCCTAACTTGTGCTCATCAAGGACTTTTTGGTCAACATAGGTTTCAATTCTCTGTTTGGCTTGCGATGCAAACTTTTCACGGAGAATTCCACCTTCCCAGACCCACTCTTTTCCTTCCATAATTCCTTCAACAAAAGCATCAGGAGCAGAAGGATCAGCAACGATATCAGCAGCAGTTGCTAACATGAAATCGTCACCAACGATATTGACACCCTCTTTGGTGGTTCTGAGGGAACCAATACCACGGGAAGAAACACCGAGTTTTACTCCTTCTTCAATTAATGAAGAAGCGATCTTGCCCATGGGAGTATTTAGAATCTTTGCCTTACCGACAAAGTTAGAACCGCTCTCTTTCAGAGATACGATTTTATGAGATACGCGGTCGAGATTGACAGTAGGACCATCGGGATGGCCCAGTTCGCCAAGTGCTCTACCAGCTTGAACGTGTGCTTCGTTATAACGGTTAACTTCTCTACGGAGAGTCTCCATAGGATACATACGACCATTACGGTTTTTGATCTCTCCTTGAAGGAAAACACCTTCAATATAAAGAGACTTCTTACCGCTCTTGGTTGTTTCTACTAAGAACTTAACTGATTCGATTTCTTCTCTAATGAGTTTCATCATACACTCCCTGATTCTTGAACTTGCTGGACATAAAGAGTTCCACTACCAAGTCCAAGAGCCGCAACTCTGAACGTTCTTCTCAGTTCTGCAAAAGTTCCAAGACCATCTCTTGTCTGGTCTGGAGCTCCTGAAGAAGAGTCATGGAATAATTCAACTTTTGTTTGGAAAGGTTCAACAACTGTTTGAGTGATTCCCTTAACCAAAGCATTTGAAATATTAAAACCAGATTGACCTGTTACAGTCAATCCAACAGAATCACCTACAGCAAATGGTGATCCAATGATACCCTCTGGAAATGAAACAGTTGTAGTTGCTCCAGTTTCAATACCAACAACCTGTTGAGCATCGACTCTGCCAATAGCAAGAGTCTCTGCTTCGCCTTCATGAACAAAGAAATTTGCTGGAGTTGCGATTGGATCTGTACCGCCAATCGTGACGTGAGCACTCTTAGTTAAAGCAACAACTCTTACATAAGCACTCTGCTGAGAGAATGTTGTAGATTGTTGCGAAGAAGTACCAATAGTTATGGCAGTACAAATGCCAACCGGTTTAAAAGCCATTATCCTTTAGGTCATTTTAGTAGTTATTTATTTATTCTTCCTCCTCGGAAGATACCTCGTCCCCAGCTTCCTCTACTTCGGTGTCGTCACCAAACATAGTTTTTGCAGCAACGGGGCGATATGCGTCTACTCTTTCTGCAGATTTGCCAAATAGAATGTCTTTGATTCTATTGCTGATATCCGCAGGAGATTCATCCGCTGAAATCGCATCAATTAATTCATCCATTGTTAAGTTAATTTTATAGAACTATGGGTATTTATATCTCCCCACCACTAGGAATTTCTGGTGCCTCTGCAGGAGAACCATCAACTTCAGGTTCCATTTGAGGTTTTCCAAGATCCATACTTGCAGTTGAATCTAATGGTGCTCCAGTTTCTGGATCGATAGGTGCATTTGGATCTGGAATAGCCCCCGATGCAATCTCTTTCTTGATCAGTGCATCCTGCTCAATGATTTCTTCATCAGTCTGACGCAGAATCTGACGACGAACATAATCCTGAGAGTAATACTTACCAATATAAGGTTCTGCAGCCTGGAGACTATTCAGTCTTTCATTGAGAAGTTCGGAATCCTTAAGTTCAGAGAAGTGATTGTCATATAGGAAGTCATACTGAATATGCTCCGACATCATCTCCCAATCTTCTGGAGTAATTATGTTCTTCAGGAGTAATTGGGTCTTCAGCATGTCATTAAACATGCCAGAGAATCTCTTTCTCAAACGTCCAACAAACTTAGTAAACTTCAGTTCGTCTCTGAGAATTTCTGAGGATCTACCGAGATTAAATCCACCTTCGCCATCCATGCGAGACGGCGGGACGTTGAGGGATCTATATAACTTTTTCTTAAAATACTCAATGTCTGTGATTTCTCCAAGGTTTTGTCCTCCTGGAAGAGTAGAAATTTCAGTACCACGTCCTCCCTCTCGTCGTGGTAACCAAAAATCCTCAAGCATTGACATAAATTTTTTGTCATCACGGATCTCTCCTGTAGATGCGTCATATACAAGTTTGTTACGATATCTAGTCATAACATCACGCAGATATTGTTCTGCCTTGACTTTTGGAAGATTGCCAACATCAATATAGAAAATTCTACGTTCTGGTGCTCTACTCAAACGATAGATAACCAGCGAATCCTCAATCATACGGAGTTGATTGAGTGATTTAATTGCTTTGTGAAGATATGAAAGGACAGTTCCTTTATTTCTATCTACAAGACCAGAGGTGCAATAGGTGATGGAATCTTTTGCCATCTTAATACCTTTATTTCCACCAGTCATTGCACTGGGACTACCAGTTGGATAGACTGCCTTAGGATTATAGATGAAGTATTCTTCGATCTCTGGGAACTCATACTCCAGAGGATTATCAGAATTCATGTTTGCAAGGCGGAGTTTATCACTCTCTTTATTCTTTTGCTGCCTTACATAACGCATTTTCATTGCGTCAATATAACGAAGCTCTTGAATACCTTCCTGAGGATTCTTCAAATCAATGACTTTATGGTAGTAAAGTCTTCCGTCAACGTACCAATTCCTATAGATTTCGTGTGCTTTTTTATCAAAGTCCAATAATGAAAGGATATATTTGAACTCTTCACGGATCTTTCTCTTAATACCATCACTAGCATTAAGGTTTGAAAGTTCAATTTCAACAGGACTATCGTTAGTATCTGAAACAACTGCTTCATTTACAATATCTTCAATGGCACTATCCGCTTCAGGATGAAGTGCCATTTCACGATAGCGTTTAATTAAATCAAACTCCGTTCTAAAAACGCCTTCGATATCAACATATGAACCAAAAAAACCGCTAGTCAAGTAGTGGTCAACCCCGTCCTCATTGTTAGGAGGAACGGGGGAGACTGTACTCTTGCTTTGCGGTTCGTTGTCCTCAATAGAGAACCCAAATAATTTGGACGACATTATTACTGGTTGAACTAATCGCTATTATTTAGTCGATTAGGCCTCGCCTGTAAATGGTGCCCAGTATTGAACTTGGAATTCTACAGTGAATTCTTCAATGGTATCTGCAGAATCATAAGAGAGATCAATTGCAGAAATGTTAGTTGGGAAGATGCTGTAGAACTTATACTGTTTAGCAACTTCCATACCAGCACCCTCAACGTTATTAAGTGTTGAAGCTGCTCTTGTGAACTGCTTGACAACTGCATCGACTTGATAGTCAGCAGGGTCGGTGAAACCAGATCCATCAGAATACTGACCGATGCTTTGCATCCACGATTCCATTGCGGTGCGAATTCTGAAGTCCGCATCGTTAATAACGGTAACAGTCCAGGTATCAAAGGTTCTGTCTCCAGCAACCTTGAAGGTTCTACCTCTAAAAGGAACATCGATTGAAGCGATGTTTGATGCAGGTAACTGAGCTGCCTTGCAGAGAATTGAGAAATCCTCTGCATCATAATCTCCCGAACCTGGGAATTCGTTAGTAAGAACTACCTCAAATAGATTGGGGCGTGCGCCGCCCCCAATGAGGGTTGATTTGAAGTCCTGAATAGTGTGTGGCATTTTTTAATCCTCCGTGTTGTTATTTATTATCAATTAGATCAAACTGTGCCGACGACTTCTTCAAAATTAACGCCAGTTCTAGTTGCAACGAACGTCAGGGTGACGTAGTTGATAGACTTGGTTGGTTTCAGGAAGATGTCTGCTCTGAACTCATTGTTATCAATGACATCAGGTGTGTTGTTTGTAGCGTCACAAACAACCAGGAATCCGTAGAGACCTCTCTTTGCCTGGACATCACGGAGATATGGTTCAACAATGTTCTTGAAGTTTGCTCTCGTCAACTCATCATTGAGTTCGAAGAGTTGTGCTTCTGCTGCTCTTTCAAGTGCTTGCTCTACCGTCAAGAACAGGCGGCGAACATTGATTCTATCGAATGCGGATGCATATCCGAGAGCAGTTTTGTCTCCGAAGAGAAGTGTTCCGATTCCAGGTTTCGTAACAACTGGGTTGATTCTTGCCTGATAGAGACGATCTCTTTCTGCCTTGCTTGGGTTGTATGCAAGTTTGACTGCATTATTGATGATTCCTCTCTGCTGACCAGCAGGTGAGAACCAAGGATATGCTTGGATCGCGGTGCGAACCATCAAACCAGCAATGTCAGCGTTGGTTGGAATGTAACGGAACTTGTTATTGAAGCGATCATAAGTGTACTTATAACCAGAATCAAAGATACCGTAGGAGGAACTTGAGATGGTGCTGAAGTAGTTGACCAGGTTATTGGTCTGTTCTGTGGTGTTGGTCTCACCAACCAGATTTCCTCTGTGAGGACCGACAACTGCAACACAATCCTTTCTTGCGTTAGCAAGAGAGATCAAGTAGTTTGCTTTTGCCTGTGATTGTGCTTCAGTATCACAACCAGGACCCATGATCAGGTAATCTGCTTCTACCTCATCTCCGTTAGAGAAGAGTCCGTATGAAGTAATCAAGCTTGCCAAATCTGCCTTCATGCCTTTGTTGACAGAGTAGTCAACGCCGCCACCCAGACTATAACCTACGTTTCCGATTGCGTTGTAGGTTACATCCTGTGCATCGAGACCCCAGAGACCATCGCCAGTTGTGACTGCGGTGTAGTCGGTGGAGAATCCAGTTGCAACTGGAACAGTATTGTGATATGTATCCTCAGCAGAACCAGGATTAGATCCAGAATAGACATAATCGGAGAAGTCTGCAACGTATCCTTCGTACCAGATTTTGGTTGGGGAGTTAACGTTGGAGATTGCGTCCTTAGCCTTAGAGAGACTTACGTGCTTCTCAAGGAGTGAACCTGTGGTTCCAGTGATCGTTCCAAGATCATCAACGACTGCAACGTGAAGAGCATCGTTATAACCGTTTCTATTGGTAACGTATACGTTAGAAACAGGTTTTGGAGCGATGGACTTCCAGTAAATCGTGCTGTTGTTGATAGGCAGAGTTTGATCATCGTACCAGTCAACTACAGATGCAGGTGTAAATCCTGTTGTGGCAATGCCTCCAGTGTTAATACCTGAGGAATTGACAAAGAATACAGTGTCGGAAGTGTCGAAGGATCTTGCTGCATTACCTTCTGCATAGGTAATCTTGGTCTCGGTTCCTGCTGCAGAAACTCTTGAGACAACCTTAACTTCGATTGTTGATACTGAATCGGTACTATCAGTTGAAATGCCTGTGATAATACCCTTCAGGTAACCATCCAATGTTGAAGTTGAACCAGCACCTGGATTAGTTACGCCATCCAAGGAAGCGGTAACACCTGCTCCAATCAAAGCACCTGAAGTGCCAGGATTAGTCGTGGTAATACCGATGATTTGGTCTGCTTTATCGTCGATGAAGCAAACTCTAAGTCCGTTTGCCCAGGTTCCTGGGTTCTTAGCAGCCCATGTGTAGTCGGTGTCTTCACCGTCTGCATGGTTCTCAAGATAGTCGTCGTAGTTGTTGATCTTGAGGGTTGTGGTTGAAGCAATGCCTACACCAGCATTCGCGTTTACCATAAGAGTGCTGGTTGTTGAACCAGTTCTTACAACCTTAAGAACTCCACCATATGAGAGGAAAGATGATGCACTCATCCAGTACTCATACTGTGTATCTGTTGACAGGGGCTTACCAAAGGTGTCGATAAGTTGTTGTTCGGTTGTGATGTTGTATACTTCATCAACAGGACCAATTTCAAAAGGTCCAGCAATACAACCGATATTATCAAGAACGTTATCAGCTCTTCCTACAGTAAGGTCAACTTCCCTGATTAATACACCAGGAGATAATTGAGGAGTCGCCATGTTTCTCTCCGTTTGAATCTCAGTTTATCTGAAAATATTTATTAAAAACTATCTTTTCACAGGGGAAACGTGACGTGAACTACCAGTCTGGATATGCCCAATCGTTTTTACATTTTTTGTTTTGCATTATCCTTTCTATCGTACAATCCTTACATTCATATGAATAAGACGATGCTACTGGACCTCTATCTTTTCTAGTCCTGTAAAAACCATCAACCAAATTCTTTATCTCCCCACAAGTTCTACACTTCCTATCTTGTAGGAGTAGATGACCTAGTTTAAGTTGTCCGTCTAAATCATCTAACTCCATTTAGTACTTCCACATATAATCCATACCACCAGCAGTCTCTCCATACTCAGATGCATTGAACCATCTATCACCATCATCATCAACGAAACTTGCTTCACCTAGTCCGTCATCCATAAAACCAAACGGTGCCATGTCCTGTTCGATTTGATTCTTCTGTTCTTCATATAATCTCTTTCTGACATCCTGGTCAGTCAATTCCTTGAAGTAATCCTGTGCAACTAACCATGCATAGATGACTAGACACATTGCCAAGTCATCATTACATCCTTCTTCTGCTTCAAAGGAATTGTGCTTTGAGATAAAGGTAGTCAGTTCAGAAATAATTTCATAGTCATTGAAGATAAGTTTATCTTCTTCGATCATCGTCTTGAGGTTGAGTGATCCAACCTTCTTCACAGTCTTGGACATTTTCACGCCTAACTGTGTCTTCTTACCAGAGAATCCCTGTCCAACAATCTGTCCTGCTCTACCTCTCATAGAACACATCAACAGATTCTGATACTCAAGATCATACTGCAGAATACTTGCAACCTGGTCTCCAATATCATTCACCTCACATAAGATGAATGCGCTATTATAACTCTTCGCTACCTCATAGATGATATTGGGAAACAACATCGGTTTGATATCGTTGTTCCGATACTTCGCAACAATCTTATGAGGGAACTGTGTGATGTCAGCAACAACAAATGCAGAGTAGTCTTCTCCGACACCTCTAGCAACGTCAACTGTCATTACATAATCGTGACCTTCTATTGATGGTTCATATACATCCAATCCAGCATTTCTTGTCTGTGGATTGTCGTATACTAATGTTCTTAATTTACTTGGATTGATTAGTGTATCAACGGAACCAAGGAATTCGCATTCAAACTCGACTTTAAACTGTGCTTCTGATGTGTTAGCAATCGTTTGTTCTTTCCAGACCTCATCTCTACCAGGGACTTCTGACCAGTGAACGTCTGTTGGAATATATTCATTCTTCTGCTTTTCTGCATCGTGCCACATACGGTAGAAGTGGTTCATACCGTGTGGAGTAGAAACAATAATTACTTTGGTGTTTTTACCAGAAGTAATAGTAGGATATACAGATGCAAAGAACGAGTCAGCAACGTGATTTGGGACAAACGCGAACTCGTCGAGAAAGAGGATGTTGAACGACATACCTCGGACAGCACTTGCAGACGTAGAAGCTGCCAATATCTTACTGCCATTTTCTAGTTCCAAGGATCCTTTGTTCCAGGATATAATACCTTGTTGCATCCATTTAGGCAAGTTCTCGTAAGCAGTCTGTAACCTACTGAGAAGTTCTCTAGCAGTCGCCGCCTTGTTTGCTAGGATACCAATATTAACACTATCGTTAAAGACAGCATAATGCAACAGATAAGATACCACAGTAGTAGACTTACCAGTCTGTCGTGGCATCTTACAGATATTAAATCTATTATTATGAAAGTTGTGAATCAGTTTCTCCTGGAAGTCATAAGGATGAAACTGTGTTAGACCTTCATCAAGAGAAACGATCTTGATGTAGTTGTTGGCAAAATAGACGGGATCTTCTTTACACTTAACAAATTCAAGAACCTGCTCCTGAGTAAACTCAATCGCAGTATTCGCTTTCTTTAGATTAGGATTACCAAGATATACTTCACTCATAAAAACTCCTATCAGGTAGTACCAATTCCAATAGAACCATTGTCAGCAACTAAAATGTCAAATGTAGAAGAAACGGTGCAGTTGCTTCCAGTATATGCTCTTACTTCAATATCAGTTTTCTCTGAAAAAAATACTGGATAACTATATGGTTTAATGAAATTACTTCCATACAGATTTAATTCGGTCACTAAGCGAAATGGTTTAGTTGCACCCTCTTCATATTGTCTTTGAAACATTCTTACAGCATTTTCTTGGTTTTTATTTTGAGTCGCTGTAAACTGTTTTAAGAACGCTGATTTTCCTGCAGGAACCGTGTAGAAAGCAACTTGAGATTGGCCCATATTTGCCGCGATGGCACAATGAACTGTACTTCCAATAGAAACTGTAATGTTTCCTGCATTTGTGTTTCCATAATCTACAAATGCTCTGTTGGTTCTTAGGAAACTGACAGTACCAGAAACTCCTACAGTTCCATTCAGTGTAATGCTTTCTTGTACTTCATTATAGTCTGCATCAAGACCTTGAACGATGATTGATGATGCTCCTGTACCAACTGATTTATCCTGAGCACTTCCAGACACTACAGTAATTGTTCCAGCAGATTCTGGAAATTCATATGCTCCACCCTCAGTCCAAACAGTATCATAATCTGCTGATGTAGAAACTACTGAACCAAACTTATGAACGTTTGCCATCTCTGTCATAATACCAGCAGAGACATTCAGTTCAAACTGAGTATTGCCTCCACAAGCACCAATGTTGCCAAACTGATCCGCACATATAAAAACTTCAAATAAAGTTCTACCATCATTGAGGTAGTCCTGAATATTTTTATTCCACTGAGCCATTAATTAGTCACTCCAACTTAATCTTTCTGGTTGATATCTTTTAATTCCAGTAATTTTTAATGCACTATTGGAATTATATTGTGCTGGATAAATGTTATGAACGACAGCACCTGGATATTCTGATTGAATCTGTTCTCCAAGTTCTTTTCTATTGGGGACTTCATCACAACAGACTTCCATTCTATAAAGTTTCCCTTCCCAAACAATATCAGCAACAAACTCCTCTCCCACTTTCTGAGGTTGAGGTGCTTCTCCACCAATATTTAGAGTGCCATTAAAATCTCCTTGAATTGTGACACTCTCGGACATAAATTGTTTAAAATTTTTCATCAGCAGTTCCACGCTCTAAGGGACTTATTGATTCTGCTATCGGGATCATTAGCAGTTTTTGCAGAAGTCAGTTTCTTCTTCATACCTTTCATTCTCGCACAAAAACTTTTTCTACGAGGGTTCCCAACTTTCTTTGAAGGTGCCTTAAGATCGCTTCCTGGGTTTTCACGTTCATACGACTTTCTACCTTTTTCATTCAATCCACCTGATTTAGATTTACCTTCTTTTTTGGTCCAAGCAGCACCTTCTTCTAGTGCCCCTTCGGAATCCACAATCTGTCCTTTTGATACTTCTCCGTTGCCACCATTAACTCCAATAGTTTCTGCTCCTTCGATTTCTCTTTCTTCTGAGACTCTGAGGAATGATTGTCCTGGTTCATAGCTTGAGACTTGAAAACTTTGTACTCTTGCGCCAGGGTATACCTTTTCGATCTGATCTTGAACATCAGATCTACTAGGCATCTTGGTATTTGGGAAGAACATTCTAAGGTTGAGGTATCTACCTCTCCAGTTGAACATTACAAAGATTAAATTACCAGTGGTTGCAGGAATTCTGACTGCCTCTGATACTTCAGAAGGACACTCTTTCTTTCCATGCACAGGGCATTCTTCGCCCTTATTATTATGCATACATTCTACTTCTTCTTTCTTCGTCTTCTTTACACAGTTTGGATATCTCTTTCCAAACATGGTTTTCATTCCTTTCTTTTCGTAACCAGGCCAACACTTTTCCCCAAGGAGTTCACTTCCAATACCTTGAGTGGGTTGTAATGGTTCTGGTTTAATTAAATCGATAAATTCGACATAAGTTCTTCCCGATGCATCTTCAATTGAGACGGATTCTTTCCTTGTTGAGTTGCCCCAATTTGCTGCACCTTTTTTACGACACTTGACCAGTGCTCCTGACGCATAAGCACTTGGCCAGACCTTATAGCGGGATTTGACTTTATGATAACAAGCATCTTTAGTGCCTGCTTTTTCGGCAATAGTTTCTTCAGTCTTCACGTTAATAGCCTTCCCTCTTCTATCTGGATTTGGGTCTTTACGATTTTTACGGCGGAACGCTGCCTCTTCCTCATCTTTGGAGAGATTACGCTTCATTTTGGATGAACCACATTTTGGTTTTGTGGTTTGTCCTGGTTGTTTGGCACAGGGTTTTCCTGCATACTTTCCACCCAACTGAACCCAGCCAGGCTTGCCATCACTAGACTTACTCTTGCCAAACCAGTCACGCAAAGAAGAATCACCACTCTTGTTCCCCTCCGAGACCTCACCTCCGTTCCCGTTTCCGTTCCCGTTTCCATTACCATTTTTCTTGGTTTCAGATTCATCATCAACAGAGTGACCGTTTTCTTTCGCAAGCATTCCTCTAGGATCCACTTTGAATCCTGCAGGGATGGGTTTGCATCTTTTATCTGTATAGCAGTAGTATGAACCTGCTTTACAGCGACCATTCTTCGCCATTTAACTGATTTAGAGTAATCCACCTGTTATATTTATAATTACTCCGTGTCAAAGAAGAACATGTGGAAAAGTCTAGAATCGTGTTTATCGTAACCAAAATATTGTGATGCAGCATGAGGACAGTGACCATCCCAGATAACTAGACGATTATATACATTAGCTACTACGTCAATATGATCCCATGGAGTGGGATCAAGGTGTTTATTCTTCCAGATAATATCTGACCCTTCGATATCAACGTGACGTATCCCAGTCTCTTTATGTGCTAGTAGAGAGGTTCCACATTCATAAGGAGCATCTGGAGTTAGATATACAGTCGCCGCCCACTTTTGACTATCTGCATGGTAAACCAAAGCATCCTCACAAGTGCAGTGTTGAAATCTGCCACACATACCATATGTCTCCATCCAGTTGGTAATCTTCATACCCATGATGGATTCAAATGCTTCTTTAGTTCCTGGGATCTCAAACTGATTCTCAGTTCTCCTACCTCTGTGATAATCACTAAAGTGAAACTCCTGCCTCAATGCATATTCTCTAATAGCATCTGGATTGTCATAGAAGTTATCGATAACCCACAGAGTTGGTTTCTTTCTAATTACTTTTGGGCCTTGAATATAGTACCTCATGGATCTACAGCGTTCTCACAGAATTTGCAAAGATTGAAGCAAGTATTGTTCTCTGGCATAATCTCATCATATGGTTGCTCGAACAGATTGCCCAGAATATGCTCCAGTCCATAATCCATACAACAGAGAGATACGTCTCCATTGGGAAGCATTACATTGTGATATAACTTCTCAAGACAACCACAAGTCATCTCTTTGTCACCATGATAGACGGACTTGTATTCGTCTTTTCTATTCAGGAGTTCAGGTTTCATAATACTTTCTCCCAAGAGATTACCTGCTCTAGACCACATTTGATATGTGGGTGCTTCTGGGAATACGTGACGAACAGATTCGTGAACTGTTCCCATGCACATCAAAGTGAAGTTGTGAATGTCTTTATGAACTTCTCCAAATCTTTCAATAACTTCAATATATCTCTTGGTGATTGGATGCTTTGCTTTTCTCTCCTGATCTGGTAAGTGAAGAACGAATCCGCCATTGGGATTTCCTGCATATTGGACATCCTTGATTCGATCAACGTCTTCAACTTTCATACCAATACCAGTTGTGAAAACTGAGATTGGATGACCTTCTTGATCCGCATAAAGAAGCATATCAGTTGCCTTTGGATTTAACCAAGGTTCCGTAAATCCGGCAAAGGTAACTCTAACCTGAGTTGGAAGTTTGTCTACAGACTTCTTAAAGTTATCCATAGAGAGGAATCTCTCTCCCTTGTAGACTTTTTGTAGAGTTCTTTGGGGACAGAAGACGCAATCAACTACACAACCATTCTCCACATCAATAGAGGTTGTAAACTCCATTGTCGGAGCAATAGAATTCTCCCAATGTTTTCTTGCTTTGTTCTTATGATAAACCTCATGAAGACCGACCTTTTTGCTATTAAGTATCTTGAGATTCTTAATAACAGATTTTCTATGGGTATCATCAAGAGGGTGATTCTCCAGAAGATCTTCAAACATTTCTCTAGACTCATCACAAAGACCAGTCCACCAAGAACACACGGCTTTCTCATACTGGAGACCCCAGAAACCTGGATAATCTGTAGGTATTGACAGCGAAAAAGAATCTTTAACTGCGACTTGATGTCCAATAGAAGCAATCAAATATCCATCATGGTAGTTTTTTTCTCTCTCAAGAAATCTACTCAGAAAGAAATATGCCTCTGGTCTAGTGGGTAAAATTGAAACAGCATGTTGAAGCAATCCTCTGACAGTAAAGTTTCTACAACCTTGCTTATCAAAACAGAATGCTGCCCGCAACAAACACTGATATTGTTCGATCTTTTCATCTACTCTTTCAGCACATCTCAAGTAGTATGAAATTGCAGAAGCAGTCTGTCCTATATCATCATAATAAAGAGCCAATCTCAAATTGTTTTCTGGATCTTCGGGAGCGAAGATGAATTTTTCAAGTAGTTGTGTTAAATCAGACATCTAAAATCTCCTCAACGATTGACTGTGGGAATCTCAACAGATATGCGGCATTATCTTGGAATCCCAATGACAAAACAAAGTCATCTCCATCTTCAATTATACCAATAGCAAATTCAACATGTCCACTCATAATTGAAAAGTCGCTAGTCCACTTAACTAAATTCCAGTCTTTATCCCATAGAACAATCCTGTGCCTATAGACTGCATCCTTTCTTTCTACTTCACTTTTGAATAAATCAACCTCGTGAGTGACAGCAAGATAATATCCTTTCCAAGAAATCACTTGTGTTCCACCACGTAGATCTCTACCAATATTTTGATATTCGCTAGTGGATACAGTCTCTGATGTTTTATTCTCTACATCAACCTTAACAATCTCTGTTGGATTTCCCCACTTAACAAAATGGTATGGTTTATCCAAGATTGGCATCCAATTCTTTTCACAATATGCCTCTTTTGGGGGTTCAATTCTATTTCTTGATACCTCTATGACCTTATCATCTTCTACTTGAATCTCGCAGAGTTCCATTCTGCCTGTGCCGATAGTATCCAAGTCCCTGCGGACACCACAAGTCCAAAGTTTATCTTCCCATCTGAAAAGACGGGCATCTTCTAGACCAACAAACTCCCATAATTCTTTCTCTGGAAACTTTGACGTGTCGATTTTATTATGACGAACAATATTATAATCACTATCCATCTCAAGATAGTGATTCCAAGTTCTTAAATGTTGATCGTTCTCAGGATGGACATATGTCAGTGGTCCATACTGATGTTGAAATAGTTTCTCTTCCGAATGATAAAAGGTATAGTTTACCGCTCTTAAAATGACTGCTGTCTTGTCACCATCTTTATAAATGGATGGGTTCATCAAACCCAATCCATTATTTTCTTCTGCTGGAATAATGAGTGGATATATCTTACCACCTCTCTCCAATGCCACTTTGGCAAGAGAATTGATAAAGTCCATAATAAAATATTTTCTACTATTTAGACTGTGGTGGCAACTCCAATGTGAAAAAAATCAACCAATTTTGACAGCAGAAAAATACGTACAAGTATTATCATAATCAGCAGCATCACCAGAAAGAGTGATGTTACCACCCATCATATGATTAACATTATCTTCTACAGTATAATTATTACCATCGTGTGTATTACCATAAGCACCAACTCTCAAGTAATCTCCAGCATTTAAATTATATGGCAAAACAATATGGAAAGTAGTGCTGTCTGTATCTATGTTAGATGTAGTACTTGCTCGAATTGCACTTGAAGCAATGGGAGTCCAATTTGATCCAGAATCAGTCGATCTTTCAATTGAAATAGCAGCATCCCTAAGTTCATTGGCAGTATTACTTGTCATAGCAACATTTGTTATGAGAAGAAAAAATCCACTGTTTTGAACTGTATATCTATTATTTGAACTGTCCCAACCACTCCCAGTGTCATAAGTGGCAGCACCAAAAGTAACTGCTGCATCAGCTGTGTCAGCTATTGATTGGTTACCCGTTTTATATGCAATAAATCTTTCTTGGGTTGGTAAAATAAAATCTCCAGTAACCCTTGCATCACCAAGTACGTGTAATTTTTCTGTTGGATTGGCCGTCCCAATACCAATGTTGCCACCTCCTTCGATGATGAATTTAGTATCCGCATCAGAGGGGGTTGCTGTGGAGTTAGATCTTGCTCTTAGTAAAACATCACCTGCTTCATTGTCGCCATCAATAATCAAACCAACTGTAGATTCGCCATTGCCAGCCCTGACATGAACTGCAACATCGCCTCCGCCTGTTCCCCCTTGAATATCCAGCGATGCTTGAGGACTACTTGTCCTGATACCAACGTCGCCGCTGTAATCGATAGTTAGCGCATCAGTAGAGTCAACACGGAAATTCCAAGAGTTGTTTGTATAGAAAGTGAACGGGGCTGAAGTGTTATCAGTCTCAGGAGCAAGAAGGCTGACATTTCTTAGATTGGCTCCCGTGTCCGCGCCCCAGATCTGAATCGCCCCTCCAGGAGAGTTATCGTTATTTTGGACGTGAAGAGGTCCCGCAGGACTACCCGTACCAATACCGATGTGGCCATCGTCAGCTTTGATTCTTATTCTTTCTTCATCTATGTCAGTCGCCAATACCAAATCTTCATTGTAAGAAGCAATTACACCTTCATCTACAATTATTTTTTTGTTGAAATAATATCTGTCTCTATCTGTATAGAAATGAGAGTATGATGTATTTTTTGGCCCAATTTCAGTATATCCAGTTGAAGAAGTTATTCTTAGTATAGAACCACTAGAGGCATTTTCTAATACTGGACCACCGTCAACTTTGATATGACCTGCAACATCAAGTTTTTCTGCTGGTACTTCACTTCCAATACCAAGGTTGCCAGTTATATTGCCACTAGCTGCAGTAATGATTCCAACATTAAGGCCTCCAGAATTTACGGGACCAGAGATAGCAGACCCAAATCCAGCAAAACTACGAGTTCTTGTCATTTCATCTACTTTTTAACTATTTATCCACACACTTCCATTACAGTGATGAAACTTGCACCTCTTCCATAATAATCATTAGATGTGCGTTCAGTCTCGTTTCGATTACAATATACTGCATAAGTATTGCTGTAACCTCTTAAAGCAATCGAATATGTGACTGCACTTGTGGTGCTTGGTGAATCGAGATAATTTACAGTCCCGTGATACATCTGATTAACATTTACTGCTCCCGAATATTGAAGACTAGTGAATGTATATCGAGGTGCGGAACCATTCGCATCTCCAATTGCTCCATCTACAATTGCAGCACCACCACCATCTATTTCTCTATAAAGTGCTCCATAACCTTGAAAATATGCTGTAGAATAATTAACTGATGCTGTGACTAAAATTTTACTATCAGATCTTGTCGGAGTAATCGTGACATCTAATCCAGTGACTTGTGAATAACTAGTGTATGGACTTGGATGAGTCCAAGTGTCAGTTTTTGTTGTATGTTTAACTTGAATAATACCACCAGCACTACCAGAAGGTAATCCATCTCTTGGGACGATTCTATTTGTTCTTAATTCTGACATTATGCTGATATCTCCATTAATGTAATATATGATGACCCTTTATCAACCGTACTAGTATTATAATGAAAGTTCATAGTACCTCCACTATACATTCTAGCTTGTGGTTTATATGTTACTGCACTTGTGGTATTTGGAGAATCTAAAATTTGTGGCGGATTAATTCTAGAATACCAAGATCTCGTACCACTATCCGTATTTGTACCAAATTCATATGATCCAGTAGAATTTGCAACAGGAGTAAAAATTGTTGTAGAATCTCTTACATATCTAATACCTACATAAAAATCTGCTGTATGAGATCCAAAAGCCTGAAGACTGACCATCATCAGTATTTTGCTTGTTGAAAATCTTGGTGTTATTGTTGCAGATAATCCAAGATCAGTATATGTCGTAGCAGTAAGTGATACTTGAGTGTCGGTAGATGCTTGAACAACCTGAACAACACCACCCCCACCACCAGTGGGCACACCATCAACTGGAACTATTCTATCTACTCTAAGTTCGGATGCCATATCAAGAAGGTTCGGTGGGCCAGGTAACGTTAGTAATGCCGGATCCAAACGGATCTCCACTTCCATCTAAAGTTGGACTTGCTGTAGATGGAAGATCTCTTAATGCTTGGCGATATGTTGCCCATTCGGAAGAAAGTGTGAGATCAGAACTTGCTCTCCAATCACACGCTGCAAGTCTCTTATCTCTTTCAACACGAAGAAGTCTCATTGGTTCTGCAGCATTAAGTTCGGCAACTTTTGCATTTAGTGCTTCTTCAGTTGGTTTCTCGTGTCCGTGACCATCAATCCACGTTAACCCAGAATACTCAGTACCATGAAGAACCCATTCTGCCCCTGGTGCTAATTTTTGTAGTGCTTGAGAAATATCGTAATTCATAGCAATAGTTGTTTTAGTTTTATTTATAGTTTATTGTGCAACTTCATAAATGAACATTCGCGAAAATGAAGCCATATCACTAGTTCCTCTATCATTAATATAAAGTGTATGTGGTCCACCATTGCTCCAATCAGCATGAGCACGGATATCGTATGTTCTTTGAGTGGTACTCCCAGCATCTAATGTTGTTATAATCGGTACTTGAGCTAAAAATGTTGTTAGAGTTGTAGGTTGCCCTTCGTAACGAGTTATATCTAAATTAGGACCATGAGTATTGGTATATCCGGTAGTAGATGCTGTTGCAGAACCATCTTGAAATACGCCAAAACCACAAACATGAACAACACTAGATGATACAAATGCAGATATTACAATCTTACTGTCAGATCTCCTTGGAGTAAAATCAACTGATAACCCAGTTATTGCTACTGGACTTGCGGAAGCAATTGTTTGTCGTGCAGGACCTGATGAGGCACTTGCCATTTGAATAACAGTTCCAGCAGGAGCATCAGTCCAAGAACCAGTAAGATTTAGATTTGCACTACTAGTAAGTGTATTACCAGTAAGATTTAAGTTTGCTACATTAAGAGTTCCCATATTACCTCCTTATACGATTACCCAAGTTCCATCAAGATGCATAGTCGTGTCAAGTGTCACTG
>Ga0213858_10000486_pt1 | contig 18999 bp, 18 predicted proteins | sample PICome_FD_160122 | JGI IMG/M metagenome (GOLD analysis project Ga0213858, IMG submission 160122) | Coastal seawater microbial communities near Pivers Island, North Carolina, United States - PICO245 | ecosystem: Environmental > Aquatic > Marine > Coastal | place: USA: North Carolina | collected... | reverse complement strand
TCTGCGACTCAGCAACAAATGTAATCTACAGTGTAAAATGTGTAGTGGCGGTTTCAGTGACCAAATAGCTAACCTAGCGTTAGAGCTAAAAGCCAATGGTGTAGAAAATGACTTGCTTCGTAGCATACCTAGCACTATGGACACTGATGTAGGACGCTTGCTGGATCTAGTGCTGGACTTGCCAGACCTACAAACACTGAGATTTGCCGGCGGCGAGCCTTTTATCATGCCTGAAGTAGAAGAATTTTTGTACAAGTTGGTGGAACGAGGCAAAACTGATCTTGAAATAGAATTTATAACCAACTGTACCAGTGCTAAAACTAGAATACTACAAACACTGGAAAAGTTTCGGCATGTAGAGCTTATGTGTAGTATAGACGCTGTAGGAGCAGCGTTGGAGTATCAGCGGTACCCTGCTCGTTGGCAAACCATTGAACGCAACTTCATTAGAATGTATAATAGTAAATGTATGGTAGGGCTTACACCTGCTATGAGTATGCTGACATATCACAACATGCCAGAGTTTTTTGCCTGGGCTAATCAGTTTCCTCGAGCAAGAGTAAGTTATAATGAAGTTGACTATCCAAGTTTCTTGGACTTTAGATTGATTCCACTAGATGCTAGAACAGAATTTTACAAGCAATTTGCTGCTGTTGAATTTGTAGATGTAAATCCTAATTGGAGAACATTCCAGACTAAAACCATGTACGAACACAGACAAATAAGTACAACAGAACAAAGTCTACTACAACATTACAGCAAAGATATTTGGGACTATAGATGTAATGTAGAGTTTTTAGCAGCATATCCATGGGCAGAACAATTACTATGAACACACTTGCTATACTACCTGTAAAAGGAAACAGCGAAAGAGTGCCACGCAAGAATCTGCGTCCAGTTGGCAAATACTCATCGGGTATCACAGAAATAAAAATGGAACAACTACAAAAAAGTCAGCATATATCTGAAATATTTGTCAGCAGCGAAAGCAATGAAGTGTTGGACCTAGTTAGTAAATTTCCTGGAGACAAACCTGTACATTTACACAAAAGAGATCCACAGTATGCTGGTACTTGTCCAGGTGATGTGTGGGTAAAACATTTGTCTCAACAAGTAGCAGATATACCAGCAGATAACATAGCAATGGTTTTTGCCACAGCACCGTTCTTTACTGAACATGACATTGACAATTTGTTGGAATTTTACGCTGACTCTGAATATGATAGTGTAGCAACAGCAAATGAAATTAAAAATTTTTTATGGAAAGACGGTAAGCCATTGAATTACGATCCTGGTGCTGTAGGATATTGGCCGTTAACACAAACACTGGAACCTGTGTACGAAATAAATTCAGCAGTGTTTGTGAGTAGGCACAGAGATTTTGTACAAACCGGATCAAGACTACCAGGTAAAATAGGATTCTATAAATCATCATGGATGGCAAGTTTGGATATTGATTATCCTGACGATTGGAAAAGATTTGAATTATTATGGCAAACTTATACAAAATAAAAACAAGAAACAACATACTGGTAGTAGACTGGATACTTAGCAATGTGTGTAATTTCAAGTGTACTTACTGTACACCAGACAGCAACGGCGGCGATATGTATTGGCCAGATATTGAACAGTGTGAAACTGTAATACGGCGTATCACGGAACAAAGCACACACGATCACAGAATATACACCATACTAGGCGGAGAGCCTACAGTGTGGAAGAACTTTACAAAGCTCAGTGAAATTATTAAAGAAGTTGATCCAAATAGTGTGGTAAACATTCTTACTAATGGTAGCAGAACAATCAAATGGTGGAACAGAACCAAGCCTTACTTGGACAAAGTAAGCATCAGTTATCATCACCAAGAAGCTGATGTAGATCACACAATTGAAGTTGCGAATACAATACAACAAGACTGTCAAACTAACATTCAAATGTTGATGGACATCAATGCGTGGGACAAGTGTGTTAGCATATACGAAAAACTGCGAGACAACACCGTGGTGCCCATACAGATCAAAAAACTACAAATTGAATTTGGACAGCGAGATTGGATGCCTTATACTGATGAGCAAAGACAGTGGATGGCTGAAGCACATCGCAGCACTGCTAATAGGCCCAGCACAAAACGCAACAAAACCAGTTTAGGAATCAACTGTTATTATGATGATGGTAGTGTGACACAAGAAAACAATCATGATTTGATACAAGCAGGTAAAAATCGCTTTGAAGGTTGGGCTTGTAATATTGGTAGAGATTTAGTTGTTATAAAAGCCAACGGAGATGTTGTTCCTGCTAATGCTTGTAATAATCGTGTGGTTATGGGTAATATTAAAACAGGACCCGAAAAGGTAAACCTGTTAACAGATCCGATTATTTGTGCTTACAAAGAATGTACCTGTGGAAGTGATATTGAGATAGACAAATATTTAAAAACACATATTTCCTAAAAGGTGTGAATTCCATATACACCAATATGCGTTTGGTGCAGAAGCTTGTAATTGCAAATCTTGGTTTTTTGCATATCGTATACTGTTTTCGTAAAATTCATGTACTGCTTTTACAACTCCTGGCTGGGTTGGTCTGTAATCGTCTCCATATAACACTGTTGCATTTCGAAAGTAAAAAAGTTCTCTTATTACTGTTTTATAATTGTGAGATCCGTCAAAAAAAACAAAATCAAATTTATTATCTTTTCTTGCCCTAATGTAATCATCTGAAGTCATTGAATTCATGGTGGTTATATTTTTATAATTTTTATGTTTGCTAACAAAAAAATTCCATAATTTTCTTTGATCTTGTATATCAATACCTGTATCTTTTAAAAGTTTATAAGAATGATGTTCGGTAATTGTTTTATTATAATCCGTATGGTTGCCATATGCCCAACTTTCGATTATATGATGTTCGCAATCTTCAAAGGCATCCATTAATGCCCAGGTGCTTCTGCCCCAAGCACAACCAATTTCTAAAATTTTGACTTTATCTCCTTTAGCATTATTTTTTACCACGTCTGCTATTTTGTAAATATTTTTTAAATTATATTCGGTTGTTTGTCCAGGAATGTCCATATATTCTTTAATCATAGAAATATTTACGTAAATAGTTTCATGTTAAGTTGTAAAACGGCTAATAATGGATTATTTTTAGGTACCAGCAATAATATTTCGCAGTGTTGTATGCAAGGCAAGGGTTGGAACGCACCTGATTGGAATTCTATTGAAGATTTAAACACATGGTACAAGTCTTTTAGTCCTTTTGTAAAAGTTAGAACTGATTTAGATAATGGAATACAAAATTCTAATTGTAATAGATGTTGGAACCTAGAAAAAGAGAAACTAAAAAGTTTTAGAGTCCCTGCTACAAACAATGATACTTCTGTTAAATCAGTTGAAATAAGATTTAGTAATAAATGTAATCTTCAATGTAAAATGTGTGATGTAAATAGTAGCGACCAAATACAAAACTTAGTAAATGATTTACAAAAGCAAGGAATAAAAAATCACTTTACACTACAACACAAACACTATCAAGAATTTGAAAATAAAAACAAAATATTACAGCTGGTTATAAACACCGATACGATTGAATATATAAGTTTCGCAGGAGGTGAACCCTTTGTTATGCCTGAAGTGGAATGGTTCATTGACCAGTTATTAAAAATTGGAAAAACAGATTTAAAATTAGGGTTTATTACAAATGTGACTAGTTTGAAAACAAAAGTTATGGATAAACTTGTGAAGTTTAAACAAGTAGAATTCTATTGTAGTATTGATGGAACTGAAAAATTTCTAGAATTTCAAAGGTATCCTGCACAATGGAGTTCGATACAAAATAATTTTGATAAATTATACAGATATAAACAACAATATCCAAACCTATCTGTGATTTTTTCTCCTTGTATTACACAACTTAATTTTTTAGGTATTGAAAAACTTTTTACTTGGATGTCAAGATACAAAGGTGTAGATTGTACATTTAATGTTTTACAAAATTCTTCTTTTTTAGAATACAAACTAATACCAATTAACTATAGACAAAAAATTATCGATAGTGTACAATACATAGATACAGATTGGATTTCACCTGTTTATAAAGATTCGTGGAGAAGTTTTTTTGACCATGGTATAAACTTGTACAGGAAAATTACAGAAAGAGAAAAGCTGTATTTAAAAGATTATGTTCAAGTGTGGGATATGAAAAGTTCGATCAAGACAAAGGAAGTGTGTCCGTGGATACCAGAACTCATTACTTAGACAAGCCTAAAGTTCTACAGTTTGAAATCAGCAGTAATTGTAATGCAAATTGCATAGGATGCAGTCGTGCCGATCCACTTGATGAGCTAAAACTTAATCCTGTGATAGTAAAAAACAAATTTTTACACATTGACATATTCAAAAAAATTGTTAATGCTGATTTTTTCAAAGACATTGAAGAAATACAATTTTGTGGTAGCATAGACGATCCGCCTATGCATCCTGACTTTCTTGACATGCTCCGCCATATAGTTTATAATACAGATAAAAGTATAGTTATACACACAAACGGCAGTTTACGGAAGCCCGCATATTGGGCCGAAATGGCAACAATACTACAAGGTAGTAGGTATACGCTGAACTTTAGTGTTGATGGCTTAAAGGATACTAACCCAATATATCGTAGGGGAACAGACTTTGATAAAATTATGGAAAACGCAAAAGCGTTTGTGGAAGCCGGAGGACGTCCGCAGTGGCAGTGGGTTGTGTTTCCTTGGAATGCACATCAAATAGAAGAAGCAAAAGATCTTGCTAAACAAATTGGGTTTACTAGATTTAAAGAACGCCCTGATACCTGCTTGGACAATAGAGAGCTAGACAAGTTATATGAAAGAACAGAATTAGAAAAGAAAAGATCGCAATGGGATTGGGATAGATATGTCCACAGCATGAGTGATGAAAAATATCACAATGGAGATATCTATTGTAAAACTTCAAACGACGAAAAGGCATACTTTGTAGCACACACAGGAGAAATTTTTCCTTGTTGTTTTTTGTATAATGTACGTTATCAAGTTGTACATTTTCCTGAGCACAGCAAAAGATACGAAGATGCATACGGAAAAAATTGGAACAATGCTTACTATCATGAAATTGATGATATTGTAAATGGCAAATTTTTCTCAAATGATTTAACACAAAGTTGGACAAATAGAAATCATGCTGGAAACAAGCCAACAGATTGTAATCCTATTTGTACAAATACTTGTATTAAAAGTCGGAGACAACGCTGGGAAAATAAACACATCTCTACAAACTTAAATACTAACACAGTAAATGTGACAAAAAATAGGTATGTAGAATGAATAATAAAAAGAACAAAATTCCCCCGATATCTCAAGGATGTCCGGTTTTAGATTATGAAGTTAATATAGAAACTAGTGGCACCTTTTATGGCTGTTGTTGGACAACTGATCATAGATTTGATAGTATAGAAGAATTAAGAAACTGGCAAGCAGAGCAAAAAAAAGTTTTTATCCAAAGACGTTGGCCCGAAGCTTGTAAAGTTTGTAAGACAAAAGAAAAGAATTCTAATTTTAGTTTACGTATAGATCGGCTAAGGACTTACTATCCTGACTATGATCCTTTAACAGCTACACCTAAAATATTACACAGTCAAATAAGTTTAAAAAATTTGTGTAATTATGCTTGCATTATATGCACACCTGGTAGTAGTTCAGGTATTTACGATTTAAGTGCAAATTTTGATAATCTACCATCCAACTGGCAAACTACAAACCCAAAATGGAGAAATTCAAAAGAAACAATGGCAAAGTTTACTAGTCAAGCAAAATTATTACAAAATCTAACTTTGCTAGGCGGTGAGCCATTTATGATAAAAGAATATATACCGTTTCTCAAAGAGCTTCCTGATACTGTAAAAATTTTAGTAGTCACAAATGCTAGTTTATACAAAGAAGAATTTGTAAAAGAATTGCAAAGATTCAAACAGGTTAATTGGGGCTATAGTGTAGATGGCTTTGGAAAAATAAACGATGCTGTAAGACTCAACAGTAAATGGTCAGATATAGAAAAAAATATAAAACAACTACAAAAAGACTTTCCTAATTCTTTTCATAATCTTTCTCCTACGTGGAGTAATTTTACTTTGCCGCATTGGAAAAAATTATACAAATTTGCTAAAAGAAATAACATGTGGTACGGACCAGAAGCATTTTTTCAACAAGTCATCCAATCTCCAGAACACTTACGACCTACATATTTAAGCGATAAAACCAAATCAGAAGTAATAGAATCTATGAGAAAATTTAGTTATCAAAAATATGTTCAAAGATACTTAACAGAGCCAAAGAATATGGATAAACACAGTATAAACAAACAATTTCAATACTTAAAAGATATTGCAATGTTTAAAGGTATTGATTACGAGAAATTATTTCCACATATTTATCAGGATAGTATATGACAGAAGAAACAAAATATCCATCAGATACATTTTGCTTATTGCCATGGGTACATTTAAGCACAAGACCAGATGGCAGTATGCGAGTATGCTGCACAGCCAATGCTAGTAGTGTAGGAGCAACTAATGATAAAGAACATGGCGGGCAAGTAGGCATCCTAAGAACTGAAGATGGCAAGCCTAACAATCTAAATGTTAGTGATTTTCAAACTGCTTGGAACAGCACCTACATGAAAAATGTTCGCAAGCAAATGCTTAATGGTGAAAAGCCACCTAGTTGTTTAAAATGCTACAAAGAAGAAGCAGCAGGACATCGTAGCAAACGGATGTGGGAAACACGCTACTGGGCACAACGAGTTGATGTTGATAAAATACTAGAACAAACAAACGAAGATGGTAGTGTGCCACCTAATCTAGCATATATTGATTTGCGGTTTGGAACAAAATGCCAGTTAGCCTGTGTTATGTGTAGTCCACATGATAGTTCAGGTTGGATCAAAGACTATAAAAAGATTTTTCCTGCTGTACAAAATGAGAGTCTCAAAGAAATCATGCAGTGGGACAACAAAGGCAGCACCAACGGTAGTAGCTACAATTGGCACAAACAGAATCCTGTGTTTTGGGAACAGTTTTATGAACAAATGCCAAGTATGCAACAAATTTATTTTGCTGGCGGCGAAAGTCTTATCATTGAAGAACACTATGAAATTCTTGAAGAAGCAATACGCCAAGGACTTGCTCCACAGTTAGAACTGAGATATAACTCTAACGGTGTAGAATGGCGTGAAGATTTGTTTGAGTTGTGGAGTCATTTTAAACTTGTAAGGTTCCATTACAGTATTGACAGCATCAAAGAAATGAATGACTACATTCGTTATCCTAGCAAGTGGAAAAGACAAGAAGAAGTGTTCCACATTCTTGACACACAAACCACAGACAATGTTGAAGTCACAATTGCTTGCGCAGTACAAGCACTTAATGTGTATTACCTACCAGACTTTATACAATGGAAACTAGAACAGGGCTTCCGCAAAATCAACATGTGGCCATTTGGCGCAGGCGGTATCAGTCAGCACTTTGTATACTGGCCAGCACATTTGAATGTAAAAGTGTTGCCCAAAGAATTCAAGGAAAAATGTAGAGCTAAATACGAAGCATGGTACCCTTGGTGGGAAGAGAATTGGGAATTGGGTATACCTAGTTGGCACAAAGGCAAAGTTGACTATGAACAATGGCGCAGTGCTGAATATGGTATTAAAAGATTAGATGGTATTCTCAGTTTTATGGAAAGCGAAGATTGGAGCCAGCGTTTGCCGGAAATGAAAGAGTTTTTGAGTTTGTGTGATCAACAACGAGGAATAACTTTTGCTGAAACATTTCCAGAAATGAAAGAAATATTTGACAATGCTTGATATGCTGCTTTGTATTATACCTAAAATAAATCCAGATGCTCCTACTGTAGGACCAGCTGTGTTAAAAGCCACACTGGAAAAAGCCGGGTATAGTTGTAAAGTATTAGATCTTAACATTAGATTGTTTAGAGAATTTGAAAAGCACGGAGACAAGCAATACTTCTTTGAAAAAGATCGTGTGTTCAAAAAAGACATTGATGACAACGACTTTTTTAGAGACGAAATCTTAACCAAGTACGAATATGTAATTGACCAATGGATGGAGGAGTTCAAACAGCTGAACCCTAAGTTTATTGGTATGAGCATGTTGAGCAGTTATAGCAGAGCTATTGCTACTATTCTTAGCTATAGATTAAGACAAGAAATGCCTGATACTAAAATTGTGTGGGGAGGAGCAGAAGTCACACATAGAACAAAAATGTATCTTGACAATGGTATGATTGATTTTTATGTTTGGGGAGACGGCGAACAGGCAATATTGGATCTAATGGCAGGCAACTACGATGCTCCTGGTATTAATAAGGATGCTACACAACTTGATGATTTAAACACTGTAGAAATACCAAACTATGATGATATTGATTGGAGTCAGTATCACGAATTAAAGTTTAAAAAGCCAGTGTACGTCACTGGTAGCAGAGGCTGTGTAAAACGCTGTACATTCTGTAATGTATACGAAATATGGCCCAAGTATACCTTCCGTTCAGGTGAAAGTATTGCCAAAGAAATTATCACTGTTAGAGAAAAGTATGGCAGAGAAACATTTAGGTTCACTGATAGTTTGATTAACGGCAGTATGAAAGCATTTAAAACACTGCTGGAAGGACTTAGTGAATATCGCAAAACACACAACGACGACTTTACGTGGGTAAGTCAATGGATTATCCGTAGCAAAAGACAGTTTCCAGAAGAATGGTATCGAATGATGAAAGAGGCCGGCTGTGAAGAAGTTGAAATTGGCATGGAAAGTTTTGTACAAAAAATACGCTATGACATGAAGAAAAAATTCACAGACGAAGATATGTGGTTTTGTTTAGAAATGCTACAAAAGTACAAGATACCTAGTACACTTATGATGATTGTAGGCTGGCCAACTGAAACAGAAGAAGATCATCAGCAAACATTAGATACTGTGAGAAAAATATATGAACTTGGTTGGGCAACCAGCAAAGCAGACGACGGAGAAACACCTTTAATCTGGTTCAGCTTTGCTAACACACTTATGTTAGATGAAACACAACCGTTGTGGCAAGAAATCAAAGATGACTTAGATTACTACAATGACGAAGTTGATTGGAGTTATAAGGGCAATGACTTGGCAACTCGCAATAGAAGATTCAAAGAAGTAAATGATTTGATCAAAGAATTGACAGGACAGAAAAAATCCTGGATGTTTATGAAAAAAGAAGCCGAAATACAGAATAAACTCACGGACGTAGCATGAAAATAGCAACATTTGGCTGTAGCTGGTCACAAGGACTAGAAACAGTTGACGATGGTTATTGTTGGCCGTTAGCAATAGCACAAGCCAATCCAGAATGGGAAATAGATAACTTTGCTCTTGCTGGAAGCAGTTTTAGCTTTCAGACATATTTGCTTGACGATGTGTTAAATAAAAACCAATATGACAAAATAATTTTTCAAATTACTTCTCCTTTTAGATTAACATACTTTAATGATCAAATTGACTATGGAAAATACTTCAAAACAATAAACAATTACAGATATCTAGACTGTTCTACTGATATCTACAGAAATTTTATATGTATTACACCGGGTCATATGTCTCTTAACAAACAAGACAGTTTTTGGCAATATCCAGATAAGTACGATTTCGCAAAATTACACTATAAGTATACTAACAAGCAAATCAGCAAAATTGAATATAAAGCACTTTTTGATTATGTAAAGAGTAAAACTGACTTTGTATTTCTACATAATGAAGATGTGTGTGGCATAGGTGTGCCTGTGCTAATGGATATAGTTGGTGACAAGTTTGTTGCTGACGAAGGCGAACATTTTAACGCTAAAGGAAGCCAGTGGGTAGCAAATTGGGTATTGGATAATTTATGAAATTAGCAATTTTTGGATGTAGTTGGACGCATGGGATACACAGCTTAGATAATCACAGAAATTGGCCATATTATTTGGCAGCTAAAAATCCTCAGTATCAAGTATATAATTATGCTATTGCCGCCAGTAGTTTACAATTCCAAATATATTTGTATGAATATGTAAAAAAACACATGCCAGCAGATAGATATATCTTTCAAGTAACTCGGCCTGAAAGATTTACCTATTTTGAACCTGGAACAAAATTTGAAGAATTACTAGAAGACAGAAAATTTTATAATGATCATTTAGGTAATTATAAATGGTTTAATTATGCCACAATCAACAAAACTGTACAGCCTGTCACAATTGGAAACGTAAAAAAGTTTTTTGAATTTGGCAACAATGGATTTACAAAAGACAGTATAGACTTTGCTCATTTATATTATAAAATAGCTAATGACGAAATTATGGAATTGGAATGGAAAATGGGTATAGAGTATATTAAAAACAAAGTTGATTTTTGTTTTTTACATACCGAAGGCAAAGAACGTAATATCGAAAATTTACACTGTATAGAAGACATGCTTGGAAAAGATTACTGTTCGCAAAATTATTACGAAGAAGGATCTGGAACACACTTTAATCAAAAAGGATTAGAATGGCAAGCTAATTGGGTATTGGAAAAAATATGAAAGTAGCAACATTTGGATGTAGTTGGACATACGGTCACAGTACTGTAAGTAATAATTTAAATTGGCCTGTATTTTTAAAAAAGTATATGCCTCATTTAGAAGTGCATAATTATGCCCAAGCAGGTACAAGTATTTTTTACAGTATTCATCAACTTCAATGGGTTAAAAAAAATAATCCGGCAGATTTTTATATTTTTCAAATGACATTACCTGCAAGACTTACATATTGGAAAGATAGTACTGATTGGAATAGTTATAGGGTTGATTTTCACAGCACAACTATGTATGGCTCTGAGGTATTTGATGCTGGACTTCAAATATTAACAGCCCAATCTAGACGACCTTCGTTGAATACTCGAGCACCGGCAGTAAAACTTGCCAAAAATTATTTTAGTCAAATAAATGACGAAGTGTTATCCTTACAGTATGACTTGGCTGTGGAGTATGTAAAAAAGAATGTGGATTTTTATTATATGCAAACTGAAGCTCGAGAACAAGGATATCACGATATTCTATGTTTAGAAGATGAATTTGGAAGAGAATATTGTGAAAAATATTGGGCAGATGGATCACATTTTGGAAAGACAGGACTAAAAAGAACAGCAGAATGGATAATACAAAATGCCAGTTTGTAATGCTTTAAACAATCATATGTGTATAACTGTTGCAGGAAGTTGGCGCCCGTGTTGTAGGTTCAACAACTTCCCGCATGTAGATATAACACAAACCAGTTTTACAGATTACAAACAAAGTGATTTTTATCAAGGTGTTATACATGATATGACTGACGGTTGGGCAGACGGTTGTAAAAAATGTATGAAAGAAGAACAACGTGGGCACAACAGTCTACGTGAACAAATGAACGAAAACTTTTCAGGCACAACTGATCTTGAATACATCGAAATTAGTTTGAGCAATAAGTGTAATCTAGCATGTAAAATGTGTGCGCCAACTTACAGCACATTGTGGAACAAATTAGTAGAGCAAAATTCTCAACTGAAAAAATATCATCATACTGTTGTACAGCCTGAGATAAGTGTGCCAAGTATTTTTGCTGATGTAGATCTTAGCAAACTTAAAAAAATTAAGTATTTGGGTGGTGAACCTTTTATTACACCAGAAACAAAACAGTTGTTTGAATACTTAGCAGACAAAAAAGTAATTGGTAATATTGAACTTGAACTTAACACTAACTGTACATTTTTTCCTAACAAATGGCTGAAGTATTTGGACCAGTTCAAAGCTGTCACAATTGAACTAAGCATTGACGGTGTAGAGCTTGTAAACGACTACGTGCGGCATGGTAAAACATGGAACACAGTAGATGCTGTGACCAAACAATGGGCAGAGTACAGTGCTAATACCAGTGTTGATATGGCGGTTTACAGCACAGTACAGGCTTATAATTTACATGATATGAAACGTGTAAAACAATATGCTACGGATTTAGGTTTTAAACATTACAGCAGTCTTCTTGTTGTTCCAGAATTTTTAAGCGTACATGTTTTACCGCAAGAATACTTAAATGTTATTAAAGACGATTACAACATAAAGTATTACAAAAGTATTGAGCAAAACAATTTATTTGACAAATTTATTGATTTCACTTATAATATAGACAAAGTGACTGGCTTACAATTAAAAGATGTAAATATGGAACTATACAAATATATGGACAAACTATGAAAGATTTTTTAAAATATAGTCAGTCAGAATTTATCGAAGCCTTCTCTAAAGATGATAATCAAGTTTTTTGGGTACCTTCTGATACTGAAAAACTTTTTAAAAAAAATTGTAAAAAACATCCTAAACAAATGGAGTATTGGATAAAAAACTCATTTAGCTATACAATAAACAAATATGGATTTAGATGTCCTAGTTTTGATGATATGAGTGATAATCCAAAACTAATGTCAGTGGGATGTAGTTATACATTTGGTGTAGGATTGCCTGAACATGGAATATGGCCTAGAATGTTAGCAGATGAATTAAATTTAGAGTTATACAACTTAGCAGTTCCAGGCGGCAGTGCAGATAGTGTTTATAGAACAATTAAAATATGGTTTCAAAAAATTAAACCAAACATAGTAGTATGGTTTCAACCACCCGGAACAATGTCAAGATCAGAAAAATTTACTGAAGAAGATATTATAAAATACGGACCGTTTTATCCAGATCGCAGCGAAACAGATAAAGACTATATCAAATGGATGAATAATAAAAATTTAGAAGCAATAAAATATCTAATTGGAGACACACCATTAGTACATCAAAAAGAATGGATAACTAATCACATCATAGATTATGCTCGAGATCTTAATCATAGAGGATTCGAAGATCACAAGTTGTTATACAAAGAAATATATAGAAAGGTTGAAAATAATGAATACACCTGACGAACCAGGGTTTTATATGTTGCCAATGGACCATCCAATTGCCATTGAAAATGTTCGTAGACATAGCAGCAAAGCACAATGCGTGGATAATTTGTTTGATGAAGATGAATTAGATTGGTTGTGGAAAAATGCGTTTACAGCAGGATATAATAAACCGAGACTAAATCGCAATGGCACTGTGATCATTGATGTTGATATGGAACCTATTTACAAAAGGTACAAAGAAAAGTTTGACAAGGCATTAGGTCCTGTAGCTGAAAAATCTCCTACAATCGGCGGCAACTATTTTATTACTCCGCAGCAATATGGTTTACACCAAGATGCTATGCGTGAAAAAGGCTACAAAGGCATGTGCGAAAGTGTGCCACTCAATCATCCACAACGCAAATACACAACTTGGAAAAATATTATTACACCACTTTGGATTGGCTCACACTTGGACGAACTAGATGGCGGTCAAATTGTTTTCTTTGAACAGCGTGATATTGGTTGGGCTAAAGTTTACAATGGTGGTGCTGAAACAAAAAACATTGCCAGCATTTATGAAATTGTGACTGATTACAGTCATTTACAATTTTATGATCGCAACGGAGATCCAATGCCACAAAGCAATGAACCGTTTGACAAAGAGTTTCATAAAAAATATATGAATACTCCTTATCGTAGATTAGCAGGACTTAATGCAGAAAGTGTGTTTGATTGGAGTACTGGCTCGCCTTGTATCTTTGACGCTGTACAATTACATGCTACAAACGAAGGATCACTTAACACAGAGCCTCGCAAAAAATGGAACAGCAAAATGGGATTGCTTATGACATTTATGATTGAGCTAGATGATGATTTGTTAGAGAGATGGCGTGAAGAACAAGCACAAATGTAGTGAACCTTACAAACAAATACATTTTGATAGCAGAGGTAATTTAGGCCCATGCTGTCAGTATGTCGGTGAGCGACCAGAAGTTGAAAGTTTTGAAGAATACTTAAAAAGCGATTGGCTTGAAGAATTTAAAAGTAGATTAAATTCAGGAGAGCGTATCAGTGGTTGTGATTTCTGCTGGCGGCAAGAAGACAACGGCGCAAAAAGTATGCGTCAAAAACGCAATGCTTATTACGAAGGCAAAGCCGACAACGGTATTGAACATATTATGATTACTTTTGGTAATCAGTGTAATACAGCCTGTAGAATATGTAATGCTAGTCGCAGTAGTCTTATCGAAAAACAATACAAGGCTATGAAGGATACAGTAGAAGACGCCGACCTACACAAGTTAATAACAAAAAAACACGACTGGAGCAAAAGCAAAACTTGGTACAGAAACATTATCAACGATATTGTAGACAGAGCAGACAACATTAGAAAATTAGAAATCACAGGTGGCGAACCATTCATCAATGTACATTTTGATAGAATGATTGATGCACTGCTTGACAGTGGTAAGTCGTTGCCTGGTTTGAACATCACAACTAATGGCAGTTTTACAGAACAGCAAATAGAAAAATTAGAAGCATTTGATCATCTACACATTAATTACAGCATCGATGGCAGCGGTAAAAATTTTTACGAGTATTTGCGTTGGCCGCTGAAATGGGACGAAGCACTTGAAAAAATCGACATTCTTAAAAAGTATCCTTGGTTAACCTGTGAGTTTGCTATTGTTCCTCACAACTTGAATATTCTCAATCTAGCTGATAGTATTAAATTTTTCAAAGAGTATACTGATTACCAAGATAGATTCAAAGTTGGTTTTAGTTGGCTCAACGGAGCACCTTGGTATAACTTAGATAATACACCTGTTGAAATTAGAAATCAAGCAAGTATAGAAATAAAAAATATTGACTTATCAAAGTATACCGAAGAAGAATCAGAACAGATTGTAGAATTGTATAACATTATTGAAAAGGCCAATAAACCTAGCCATATAAATATGTTAAAGTCACATGTTGAAATGACAGATCAATATAGAAAGTGTGATACATGGAAAACAATAGGTTGGCATGTTAAGGAGTTATAATGGATTGGAATGCTGTAGGTTTACTTAGAAAACATTCAAAAGGACTAGCAAAAACTCTTGGTAATTATGTAAGAGAAAATCATCCTGCTCGCACATATGAATTTAAAAAATGTAATAGAGATTTACAATTTCTTATACAAGCAATTAGTTCTAGTATACAAGCAAATAATACAGCACCGATTGATCATCTAATTAGAGTTTTCTATCGCGGAGATCGTCTTCAGCTAAAAACAATTGACGTTGAATTAGAAGTTTACGATATGTTAGAAAAAAATATTTTAGAACTTTTTGACGAAAACAATATACCACAAGAATCTAAAAATATGGTTTCGGTATGTATTGATGTTATGAAAACAGGTTTGCAAAATGGCCCAATACATATCAATTCAGATTGGGCAGAAAGACGTAATTATAAAAAATACGACCCTGACATTGTTATACCATATAATATGCAAGAGCACATAGAAACAAGTTTACAAAATGCGCCTATGCAAACATCTGGCAAAGCAAAGTTTTCTATAATAAAATTACTACCAAGTGATGTAGAGATAAAAGAATTTATCACAAAGAATTATTTTTGGAACAATGAAACCGGATTTTATGAAGTAGCAGTAATAACTGCTCCTATTGTTTATCTATTCATGCCTGATTCATATGATGGCGCAGAACTATTTGATATGGACGGCTGGGCTTGGTTTACAAAATACTTTCACATGGGTATACACGGTGGTGCTGTATTAGACTATGTAATATCACAAGGTTATAATTTTAGTTTTATAGGATGCACTACCGAACCAGGAAATAGCACTATTGATAAAAAATGGAAAAAACTATTACTAAACAGATTTAACTATAAAACAAATCCTGAACATCCCTGGCCAATTATGGCTTTGTGCATTGGCAAAGGTATAGACAACACAAACAGTCCTGCTGATAAGTATGTGACCGAATCGGGCGATGTTTTACCTTATATTGCTATGTCTCCTAAATGGGCACAGAGAAAACACAATATAATTTTTTACTAAATGACAGATAAATCTACTCCTTTTTGTTATGCTCCATGGACCACTGTATCTTACGGTGGAATATTTGGTGGCGGCGGTACAGCACCGTGTTGTGAATGGAAAGGCACAAGGTTTACTGGAGATGTAAAAGATTATGATGCTAGTGAATATCTCGAAAATATTAAAAATGCAATGGCAAATCATGATATGAAAATGATTCGAAAAACCTGTGAAGAATGTATCATTGCAGAAAAACATGGAAACAAGTCTGCTAGAAATTATATTGAAAGAGATATTACTACACCAAATGTTCACACTAGATACGAAATTGGCAAACTTAACAAATTAGATTATAGACCAGATAATTTATGTAATCTAAAATGTAGAATGTGTAGTATGCACAGTAGTAGTTTAATTGAAGAAGAGTTTGTCGCTAACGGATATGATCCTATTGAACAAAGAGACACAACTGATGTAATGGATTTTGATTTATCCAATTTAAAAAAGTTAGCAATTTTAGGAGGCGAACCTACTGTAAATAAAAAGACCTTTCCTATTTTAGATTATCTTATCGAAAATAAGATGAATGAAACTACAAAACTAAATTACACTACAAATTGCACAAGTATAAACAAACCTTGGATGAGTAGAATTGAAAAGTTTAAAAATGTTCACATTAATCTAAGTATAGACGCTGCCGGAAAAGCATATGAGTATATTAGAACAGGCGCTGAATGGAAAAAGGTAAAAAACAATATTCCAAAAATAATTTCCTTGGCTGAAGATTACTCGATAGCAATGGTCGTACAAACAACTAGTTTTGCTATTATTGAAGACTGGTTTGAATATTTTTTACAGTTTCCTACCGAGAGCATAAACATGAGTCCTATGTATGGAATGCCAGGACGATTAGATTGTATTCCTAATCATATAAAACAACAAAAAATAGACTACTTAAAAAAATTAAATCATCCAACTGCTGAAAAAGCAATAAAACATTTTAAGATGCATACATACAATCCTAACGAAGTTAGAAAATACAAACATTATAACGAATGGTTAGACAGTTTAAGAGGAACAAGTATATACGACTTAGATCCTATTTTTGGAGAAATATTTGAAGCCGTTTTGTGATAAGCCTTGGACTGAGATAAGTTATTCACCAAATGGAATACGCCCTTGTTGTGTTTGGGAAGGCTCTATATACAAAGGTAATTTAAAAGATTACAATGAATCAAGATATTTAAAACGTATTCAAAAAGCCATGATTAGGCATAACATGGACGTTTTAAATGATAGCTGTAGTAATTGTATTGAAAATGAAAAACAAAACTTTTTTAGCCCACGGAGACCTACAAGAAACAAAAAATTACAATTGTTTGAATATTGGCCTAGCAATATTTGCAATTTAAAGTGTATTATGTGTAATGCTAGTGCTAGTAATTTAATCGAAGAAGAAGAAACAAAATTAGGTCTTAGAGAATACGAACCAAAGTCAATAACAGATATAACTGAATTTGATTTTTCCGATGTAGAAATATTAAAGATTTTTGGAGGTGAACCCACAGCTGGTATTCATACGATGCAACAACTACAATCTGTTATAGATAGAGGTTATGCCGATAAACTAAAATTAGCCTATACAACTAATGCTACTTCTTATAGTAAAATGTGGAGCAATATAGTCAATCAATTTGCCTCTAGAGATGTTGGTATAAGTATAGATGGCACAGGCAAAATTTTAGAGTATATTAGACAAAATGCTAAATGGGATAAAATTTATAGTAATTTAGACAAAATTATACAAGATTCTACTACCTTTAAATTTAGCATAGTTTTACAAACTACTAGTTTTATTTTAGTAGATAAGTGGATTGATTTTTTCTTTGATTATAAAATGGAAAATGTTGGCATGTACCAACTATACGATGTTCCTGGAAGATTGACTGCTATACCAGATGACATCAAAGTAAATCTAATTTCAAAATTAGAAACAAAAAATCATCCACTGTCTGATAAAGTTATTAGCATACTTGAAAACACAAAGTTTGATGTTAATGAATTAAAAGCCTATAAAGAATATATATTGATGTTAGATCGTCGTAGAGGTACTAATATCTACAACTTAGATCCTATTTTTGAAGACATCTTAGCAAGGGTCTAACACCAACAGGTTTTCCGTCTCTGCTAGCCAAGTGTATTGCTTTTGTAGGTTGTAGATCAAAATCTTTGCATACTTTAGCATAATGGTCTTTGTACTGTGTCCAAAAATATTCAGGACCTAGTTCTTCCATAAATTTTATACCCATACTAACTAGTGCTTGACTGTTCATGTTAAAGTCATTCATGATAGTCACAGCACCTTCAGGTCTTTTCCTAGCAAATCTCAATCCAATACGATTACCGCCCATGCCACCTTTGCTTAAACTAATACCCACAGTTTGTATAGCAGGATGGTCAAAGTCAAATTCAATATCTCTAATACAACTGATCCATGCTCCGTCGATGTGTACAGGAATATTCTTTTCGTGTGCTGCGTCAAGAATTTCTTGCATGTCTGGATGTACATCTCCGTAGAATGGAAATGGCATACTGATCAGCAATTCTTTGTTTGGATCAAGTGTATCTGTAGTAGCGTATACTATGTCGTTGTTTAAACGCCAATGATACTTGTAATCGTTTTCAAATGTTTGTAATGTGCCGCAGCGTTGATACAAGTCATCTATAAACTGTGTACAGCCATTAATAATATCTTTGTGCTTGAACGCATCTAAGCCCTTAAAACTACTATACTTGTGATTATTCAGCCACTTGACAAAAGTATCTTTAAACTGCTGGTCTAAGTCAGGCGTATGTACAGGATTATGCTGATAAAAATTATCATAAAATTTGTTTATATTACTGCTGTACATAGGCTGTGGTCTATCTTGTTGTAGCCATTGTTCATTGTATTCTCTATTAACGCTGTC
>Ga0213858_10000485_pt1 | contig 18999 bp, 9 predicted proteins | sample PICome_FD_160122 | JGI IMG/M metagenome (GOLD analysis project Ga0213858, IMG submission 160122) | Coastal seawater microbial communities near Pivers Island, North Carolina, United States - PICO245 | ecosystem: Environmental > Aquatic > Marine > Coastal | place: USA: North Carolina | collected... | reverse complement strand
GGAGGAAATCCAACTGACTGCAATAAACCTCTAGTTACTATTTTTGGAGGCAATGGTTCGGGTGGTGCTGCAGAGGCAATTATGGGAACTGTTGTTAGATCTGCAACTGATGCAACTGCTAGTGTTATTGGAGTCAGGGTAACAAATCCTGGTTCAGGATATGAGTTCCCACCATTTGTACACATTGGAGATAATTGTAATAAGGGATATGGTGCTGTTGGTAGATCAATTATTAATGATAAAGGTGAAATTACATCCATTTACATAGTTTCTGATGGTGAGAATTATCCTGTAGGAGAAGAGGAAGATGTTGCTGTAGTTGATACTATTGTAGACTTCCCTGGCATTGGATACAATGATGATGATATTGGCATTGATGATAACGGAACAGAATATGCTCTTACTCTTGATAAAGGATCTATCGTCTCCCTGAAACCGATAAATATCAATATAATAAAAGATCTACCATCAATTAGAATAATAAGTGATACTGGATCTGGTGCGAGAATCAGACCAGTATTGGATACTCCAGAAGTTACTGGCGATGTTCAACAAGTTATCGATTGTATTAGCTAATGACAAAACCAGCAGATAAACAAAAATGGGCAGCAAGAAAGTATATTTCTCTAGGTCCCCACTTTAGAATAGACGCAGATAATCCTCAGTTTGGTGAAAGAGGTAAACTTTCATACCTTTTATACTCATATAATGATGATGAAGATAAACATGCAGAATTTTTATCTGCCGATGGAACTTGGTCAGTATTTAATGATAGATCGATTGAAATTGTTGCTGGTGCTAAGAATGAAGAAGAACAGGGTCAAGACATAACTATTGTTGCTAAAAATGGAGAACTTCTAATTCAAGCAGATGGCAATGGTGCTGTAAGAATCAAAGGTCCTAATATTGTCATTGAAGCGACAGAAGATCTTGATTTAAAGGCAGGTAGAAATCTTAATTTAACATCTCAAGATAAAATCGTTCAGATTTCTAATCAGAATGATATATCAGCAACTGCTGGTAATCTTGCTAAAGGTTTGGGAATTGATTTAGTAAGTCAAGCATTTACTGGTAGTTTTGTTGGTCCCGATGTCATACTCGATTTAATTGGTGCAGCATCGCCAATTAAACTCCCATTCATAGGAGGTTAAGGCATGGAAGAAGAAGGTCTTGATCTTACGGTATTTGGTAAAGAAACTATATTCAACGAGGACGCGAAGTTCTATAAAGACGTTTATGTCTTTGGTAAGTTATATTATGACTTCGAGAGCGGTGCGACAGAAAAATTTGGCGACGTTCAATTTGATGGAAATGCCATATTCAATGGTATTACTACATTCACTGGCGATGTAGATATACAACAGGAGTTAGAAGATTTAACAGTTGGCATTCTAACCGTAACACAAGAATTTTATGTTGGCGAAAGTCCTGATGAAAATGTTCTGAACATTAGATCATCTAATGGTTATTTGGGTGTTGGTTCTACTGCACCAACACAAGTTCTTGATGTTCAAGGTAACATGCGACTGCATAGTCAGTTGTATGACTCTCTAAACAATCCTGGTGTTCTTGGTGCGTTCTTGACCAAAGACATAAACGGAGTTAAGTGGGTTGAATTTGAACCATCATTTAGTGAAGGTATCTTTGTCTATAATGAAGGAACTCTTGTAGGTACTTCATCTTTCCGTGGACTAAACCTAATTACTAGTGGTGGAGGTTCATTATTAGAACTAGTTGAAGGTTCTGTAAATCCAGGTAACCCAAATATTGCAGATATTGCAATTAGAACCTTCTGGGAAAAGAGACCAGCTGGTCTGGTTACCAGTTCCTACATTGGTATTGGTCTAACTAATCCAACTGAAATTCTTACTGTAGAAGGTAATACAAGACTACAAGGAGATCTTCTTGTTCTTGGTATCTCAAGTTTCTTCCAGAGAGTTGAATTCACTGACGGATTCTTTGCTGCTGGTGCTGGATCTACAATACAAGCAGACTTTACTGTAACTGGTATCACTACTGTTGATAATGATTTCAACGTTGGTGAAAATGGTGATGCTATATTTGAAAATCAAGTTGATGTACAAGGTAATGTAGAAATAGATAATTTCTTACTAGTTGGTTCTGCAACTACACTTTCTAGTAGTTTCAAAGTAGTTGGTGTTTCTACTTTCCTGAATCAAGTTATTGTTGGAAACGGTGTATCAATACAAGACTATGTTCAGGTTGGTGCTGGTGCTACTATTGATGGTGATCTACTAGTTGGTCTTGGTGCAACAATTGATGGAACTCTCAATGTAAAAGATGCTGTAGAGTTTGATAATACACTTGAAGTAACTAGTTCTGTTCAGTTCTTAGATACTCTAACAGTATCTGGAAATACAATATTACAGGGAGAACTAAACGTAGTTGAGGGAGTAGATTTTGATGATTCTTTAAATGTAGATGGATCTACAACTCTACAAGGAACTCTTGCAGTTGGTCTTAACGGGTCAGTTATTCAAACAACTGGAATTGGATCAGTTGGTTTTGGAACGGCAGATCCTCAAAGAGATGTTGAATTTACTGAAAAGGATGTATATTTTAATGGTGGTGCAATATATGACTCTAACAATGAGGTAGGAGTTACCTCCGAGTACACTTCTGAACAATATAGAGTTCCTAGAGCAGTTTTATCTCAGGTTGGTGTAGGTACAACTGGACTGATTGCTCCTAGGTATTTTGATGCTGCGAATTTAATTAGACTTAATCTAGATTTTATTGCTGGAGAAGCAGTCGGATTCATTACTAGTTACGAGTACAAGGATCCCCCATTCTCTCTGAATACTTCTAACTACAGAAATTGTAGAGATGATATCAAAGAGATTTTAAGATCTGTTTGTACTGACATTACTAAGGGTGGAAACTCTAGTACAGTTGGTGCTGGTCTATCCTACTACAATGGTTCTACACTTCTACACATTACTGGAACAGATGTAAACGGATACTCTATTAAAGATGCAACTGTAGAGGCAGTATCTAAAGCAGGGGAAGTATCTAAGTATGTAATTAATAACGCACTTTATCCTAGATCATATCAACTCCCAGCGATTGATAATTTATATGCTGATGCGTCTCGTATGATTTTCCTGAATAAGGATTTCATTGCAGCAGAAGCAGTTGATAGAGCAAAGAATGCATATCCATCATTAACTATACCTAATAGTGATGAAAGTTGTATTGATGATATTAAAGACACATTAGATGCTCTGATTTTCAACTTGTCATTTGGTGGAAATGATAGGATTTATGATGCAGCAAAATATTATGTTGAAGAAGGATTCTTAGCAGGAGAGGAAGTAGAATCCATCTATGCATACGAGCAGGCAGCAGATGTTGCCATCGATGTAATGAGGAATAATACCGTTGCTAAAATATCGGGAACCCTCAATACATATACTCAATATAAAGATCCATCGATTACTGGAGATAGTGTAACTCCAACTTGCCAAAACCAGGCATCTTCTATTAGAACTCTGATTGGTATTGTTACGACTGGTATTGGTAATACAATACTACCCGACACGAGAACTAATTCATACGCTTTATTCTCCCCTCAGGTAATAGATCCAACCATTAAGGTTGACCCTGCAGTAGGAAGTAATCATGATGTAAATGGTTGTGCAAATGTCTATTCGTCTATCAATACACTGATAGGTATTGCTACAGATATTATTGGAATTGGTGTAACTGGAGCTCCTTCTCCTATCCAATATCCTGATTCTAAGGTTGTTTGGGCACCTAGAGGTGGAGATCCTAAGAATATTGTATTTGTTTCTAAGTTTGGAAATGATGAGAACAGCGGAAGAACTGAAGGGGATTCAAAACTAACCATTGGAGGTGCAGCAGCAGTTGCTCTACCAGGAGATACGATCTATGTAAGATCTGGTGTTTATGCTGAAAATAATCCAGTTGGTTTGAGAACTGATGTTAGTGTTACTGGTCAAGACCTACGTCTAGTAACGATTTATCCTCAGCATGATGATGATGTATTCCATGTTAGAAGAGGATGTCTAATTGAAAACTTGAACTTTGCATACAGTCCAGATCCATTCGATGATAACGCACCATTGACTATTAAAGGTGCTGCTGTAGCGTTCCCGCCACCAGCTGGTATTGGAAGTGCAAGATCTGGATTCTTAGATCCAGGTCCATGTAATGAAGGTCCTAGCGGAAGATGGAGATCTCCATATATTCGTAACTGTACAAACTTCATGACCGATAGCATTGGCATGAGAATTGATGGAGACCATGTTGGATCTGCATTTACTGGTTCAGTCAATCCAGGACAAGATCTTAAGTCCATGGTTTGTGACTCATTTACTCAATACAATGAAAATGGTATTGGTGTCTCTATTACTAACAATGCATATGCTCAGTTAGTTTCGATCTTTACCATTAATTCTAAGATCGCAATCTTCTGCAATACTGGCGGATCATGCGACCTTACAAACTCAAACTCTTCCTTTGGTATTTTTGGTCTAGTTGCCGATGGAGTCGGTAGAATTGACTTTACTGGAGTTACTACTACGGCAACAGTTGGTGGAGATGCTGATTCCTTTGAAGTAGTTGGCGTTGCTGATACTCTAGGTAATTACAGAAGACCTTATAATGGTCAAGCGTTATTCTTTAAGATCAATCTTGACGATTATGACGACACTACTCAGACAGGTATTCTTACTGCTCCATTAAGATCTTTGAGGAGTATTAATATTCTCAATGGAGGTAGCGGATATACTCAAACTTCTCCTCCTGCAATTACTATTTCTGGTCCTGGCGGTCCAGAAGGAATTACTGCTGAAGGTAGTGCAAATGTTAGTGCTGGTGGAACAATTACCTCTATTGACGTTACTAATGAAGGTAGAAATTATCTACCTGATGAAGAGATTGTTATCTCAATTGCAGGCGGAGGAGGTGGTATTGCTACTGCAGTCACTGAACCAATTTATTTTACTGTTGCTGAAGCAACAGAACCAACTCCAACTGTAGGACTCTCAACTGTTACTGTTGACCAGTTCGTTCCGTATAGTGTTGCAGCAGGAACTGGTGTTGAGATGTTCAGAATTAGTAGAATTCTGACAAGTTCACACTCGTTCGAATATGTCGGCACTGGTGTCAACATAAATAGAGCGAACCCCTTCCAAGGTGGTGTTCCAATCCCAGAAAATGAGGTTGTTGCTACGAACGGAGCACAAATTCCATTCACTAGTACCGACCAAGCTGGAAACTTCAAGATTGGCGAAGGTATTACAATTGACCAAACAACTTCGACAATTAGAGGTCGAGATTTTAGTCGAGCAATCCAAGCGGAAGTTACCCCTCTCATTCTAGCACTAAGATAATATGGCAGTCGCACCAGTCAATAAGTTTTTAACGGTAGCAGTACCAGTTGCACCAGGACCTCAGAAGATTTATGAGGTTCCTACAGGTGTGTCATCTATTCTCCTGTTTGCCCAGGTTTCTAACGTATCTACTGCTACTACATATCCTAATGTAACTTTCTGGCATAGAAGAACAACCAGAAGTACAACAAACTTTAGAGATACTCGCGTCATCAGAGGTATCGATGTTCCTCCAAATGATGCTGTAGTTTTGGTTGATGGTCGTCTTGTTCTTGAAAAGGACGCTATTAAGATTGACTCAATTTATGTTGATGCTGTTCAATCTGGTATTGTATCAGTAACTGGTTGTACATATGATGAACCATCTGGAATCGTAACCGTAACAACTCTAACTCCACATGGATTTGCTGCTGGTCAAGAAATTACATTATCGGGTCTAGAATTTATCTGCCCTTCAGGTTCTGGAATTACAACTACAATTTTCCCAGATCCCCAATCATCCTATGTTGTCGATTCTATTGTTAATCCAGGTCAGGTAGGAACATCCAAAACATTTGTAGCAAATATTGGAAGCGCCGCAGGAATCGCTCATACATATATTGGAAGTCCCCAGCACACATTTGTTAGTGCTGGAACTAGTTCAGTTGTTGCTGGCGGAGAATATGTTCATAAATTTGTAAGTTCCTTAGAAGATTCTATCAAGATTGCTGGTGCTGGTAATACAACACCAACTAATGCAGTTTATACACCTGCAGATGGAAATCTGGTATTTACTGTACCTAACCATGGACTAACGGCTGGTGTAGAAACTATTGGTATCGCAACAGATAGTTTGACCTTTACTTGTTCTTCAGATAATCATCAAACACTAAAAACATATCCTAGAACGAAAGATCCAATACACGATAATTTTGCAATTGGAATCGCAGGGACTACAACTGATACTTTCACTATAAATGTTGGAGTATCGACATTCATTTATCATACACCAACAGACGCAACATACGATCCAGCAACAGGAGAGTTGGTATTAACGATTGGGTATCATGAAATTACTGCTGGTAACGGGGTAGCAGTTAAAATTGACGGTCCAATCACATTTACTTGTGACTCTGATAATAACACAACACCTCAAAGTTATCCAAGAGTAACTGACCCTGCATACAATACTACAGTCGCTGTAGCATCAACAACCGCAACAACTATCAGTGTAAACGTTGGACCAATTAGCGGAGGCAAAGTTGCCCCGTTACAAATGGAATTTATTGCAAGTATTCTAGAGAATAGCACGACATAATTATGGCAAATAAGGATAGATATCTAAGTGGCAAGAGGAAGCTAGCACCTTTAACAGGTCTTAGTACAGATAGACACGTATATTTGTCCCCTGAAGAGACAGAACCAAACTTAGGTTTTGTTGGCGAGAAAACACTGCCTCTTAAAGACGAATATTACCAACTAGTTTCTTTTGATGGTGCTGGTCAATATGATCGATATTGGCAGGTTGCTCCTGCTGGAATCATAACGACAGGCATTTCGGTATTTGAAGAGGGTGGTCTAGTCGGTACTGGTAACAGTATCAACAAACTAAACTTTGTTGGAAATATTGTAACTGCTACTGCCAATGCATTCGGTTCTATTTCAACCATTACCATTGCTCCTCCAGGCAATGATAATGAGATTATTTGGAATGATAATGGAAGTTTTGCATCTTCTCCATTCTTACTATTTGATGATGTAACTGGAATTTTAACGACAACAAAACGATTCCATGTTGGTACTGGCGGAACTATCATTTCAACGAAGGAAATTGGTTACGTTGGAATTAATACGGTAGATCCATCCCAAGAACTACATGTTCAAGGAGATGTAAGAATTACTGGAACCATTTATGATGCTACAAATGATCCAGGTTCTAATGGAGAAATTCTTGTAAAAACTGCCTTTGGCGGTATGGAATGGCAGTCTAGTGGTGCTGTTGTTTCTGGTGCTGGCGGAACTATTGGACAAATTCAGTTCCATGGCACTGCTGGTTTAGTTGATGGTGCCACTAATTTTTGGTATGACTATACAAATAATCGCATTGGTATTGGTTCTACAACTCCAAGGTTTATCTTTGATGTTGTAGGAGATTCTGGTTTCTCTGGAAAACTAGAGGCGAGAGATTTAGTAGTAACAGGTATTTCTAGTTTTGTTGGAGTTGCTACTTTTAGCGATCAATTGGTCGTTGGTTCAGCAGTATCTACTTCAGATCTAAGTGTACGCGGTACAGGATTCTTCTCTGGTATTGTTACTGCTACTGAGTTTGATGGTAAAGTAAGTAGAAAAGCAATTACTGAACAAACATTAACTACATCTGCAGATGGAGCTAATGATCTACTCGTAATGTATGATCAGTCTGAAGATGAACTGAGAAAGATTAGTATTGAAGATGCTTCTTTCCAAGGTGTTCAGGGTATTCAAGGTTATCAGGGTGTTCAAGGAACTCAAGGAACAACTGGCGAACAAGGTATTCAAGGTCGTCAAGGTGTTCAGGGTGTCATTGGTGATCAGGGTATACAAGGTATTGGAGGTGGTCCAGGATCTCAAGGTCCTCAAGGTATTCAAGGTGAACAAGGTATCCAGGGTATTCAGGGTCCTCAAGGTGCTCAAGGTTCTCAAGGTCGCCAAGGTGTTCAGGGTCTTCGTGGATTCCAGGGCGAACAGGGTATTCAAGGTATCAGCGGACAGATCGGTGGATCAGGAACTCAAGGTTTCCAAGGTATCCAAGGTCCCCAGGGTATTCAGGGTGCTCAGGGTATTCAAGGACGCCAAGGTCGTCAGGGTATCCAGGGTCGTCAGGGTATCCAAGGTATTCAAGGTCGTCAAGGTGTTCAGGGTGAAACTGGAGCACAAGGTGATCAGGGTATCCAGGGTATTCAAGGACAAGTTGGTGCAGGTGCTCAGGGTGTTGATGGTCAATCGATTCAGGGTCTTCAAGGAGACTTCGGTCCTCAGGGTCCCCAAGGTAATCAAGGTTTACAAGGTGTTCAGGGAGAACAAGGTTTACAGGGTATCCAAGGTATTCAAGGCATCCAAGGTTTCCAAGGTCGCCAGGGTATTCAAGGAAACAATGGAAATCAGGGAACCCAAGGAAGACAAGGTTTCCAAGGTATTCAGGGTGATCAGGGAATACAGGGAGACAATGGTGTAGGAAGTCAGGGTATTCAGGGATACCAAGGAACACAAGGTATTCAGGGACCAGACGGAACTCAAGGTCAACAGGGTCGCCAGGGTATTCAAGGCATTCAAGGTTTCCAAGGTCGCCAGGGACTAACTGGAGAAGGAAATCAGGGTATTCAAGGTATTACTGGATCTCAAGGCATTCAAGGTTTCCAAGGTATTCAAGGCATTAGCGGAGAAGGTAATCAAGGTCTTCAGGGAATTCAAGGAGATCAAGGTCTGCAGGGTGCTGGTGCAGGAACTGGTACAGTTCCTTCTGGAACTATTGTTTACTTTGCAGGAGATAATGGAGGTTCTGGTGGTCCTGCTGTTCCTGGTGGTTACTTAGAATGTGATGGTGCTTCATATAATAAAATTGTAGAACCAACTCTATTCGCTGCTATTGGATACTTCTGGGGAGGTTCTGATCCAGACTTTAATGTTCCTGATTTAAGAGGTGAATTTATTAGAGGTTGGTCTGATGGTTCTTCAGTTGACTCTGGAAGATCTTATGGTACTTTCCAGACTGACCAGTATCAGTCTCACACTCACGATATTACGGTCTATACTAGTGGAGGCGGAAATCAGATTGCTGCAGAAAACGCATCTGGAACTGCGACTAGAGAAACTGGTACACCTAACGCAACTAACGGCGGAAACTTTGGTTCTGAAACAAGACCAAGAAACTACGCTCTCTTAGCTTGTATTAAGTCATAAATACTTTTAACTTACTAACATTTCGTTGAAGACAGATGCCATCATACACATGTACATGTAAAACTTCCGATGGGGTTGAGCGTACTGTCACAGTGACAGACGGTGCAAATGTCTGCCCAATTTATAATTACGATAAGACGGGTAGATTTTATACTCATAAGACTAACGCAAAACCATATCCCCGTGGCGGTAATGACTATTATGTTGCACCAGCAAATGCAACTCCAGTAGAACCTCCAGAGAGGGAAGATGGAAAGATTAGAGTTTTTGATCCTAGTACTCAGACTTGGAGTCAGGTATTAGATAGAACTTCTATGAGTTATTGGTCAACTCAAGATGTCAGTCTTGCCGAGTCAGTTACTATTGCAGATCCAGTTTCCGAACCTGTTGGAGTAACAACTGTTCAACCATGCACATATAACGCTGCATCTGAGCATCTTTGCTGGAATGCAGATACTAATACTTGGTGTGCTGAAGCAAATACTGTACTGACTCCAGCAGAGAAACTTGCTAAGGTAGGTCTATCAACTTCGGAGTTGAGAACTTTATTGGGTCTCTGACCAGTTTCGTAACTGGCACAGTTGACAGGGGTGCCAGTTCGCCCTATAATAACAGGGTAATCAACGGAACACCATGAACAACACTGCCGAATACGTCGAAGGCATCGTGATTGACATTTGCTCGCGCTCCTTTCTGCTGCTTAGCGATCAGGGGGATGAAAAGTTTGTCCAGTGCGAAACTGTCGATCAGTTCATGAACGTTCTGGAAGTTTGTACTGCAAATCTGTCTGAAGATGAGATTGAGTACGCAGATCTTGCAGTTTATGGGGAGAATTGATGGAAGTATTTACACTTGAAGAATGGGAAGAAAACTTTGATGATCTTCTAGAGAGAGTAGAAAACGGAGAGCATATTGGTATCGTCAGAGAGGATGGTACAGCAGCGGTAATGATGCCCGCAGATGATGAACTTCTACGAATATACACTGACAATAATAACGAAGCTCAGTAGTTCATCTGCGGGAATGTTGCTTATTGGTTAAAGCCCTCTGCTTATAACGGAGTGAATCGAGTTCAATTCTCGGCATTCCTATTTGCTCCTTTAGCAATCTGGTGAATGCACCGAACTCATAATTCGGCTAAGGTGAGTTCGATCCTCACAAGGAGCACCTTTGGGACGGTGGCGGAATCGGTAGACGCACCAGACTTAAAATCTGTTGAGATTTTTCTCGTGAGGGTTCAAGTCCCTCTCGTCCTACTAAATATCGATAAACAAAAGTTATGTCATACACAGTAACTACGGCACACTGTTGGTATAACGAGGAGAAAGTAATAGTAAAAATGTATTTCCTTCAAGGTATACCATTTACCTTTGATGAAATGCCTGTTGGTCATCTATATGATAGAGACTTGGTAGATGAAGCAAATGAAAATAAATCTTATGAGGTAGATGATGTCTATCGCGGATCTAATTACATGATTATGGAACAAATGCATCCCTGTTTTGATGCAATTGAGATTGAAAATGCAAGGGATCTTCCTGCAGATTTAATACCTTTTTATGATGAGGAGGATTTGCTCGGATAAATAAAACATAGAAATCTAATGGTTGATAATCTCCGATGCCTCTTAATAAGTTAGATAATTTCATAAAGAACACTGAAGGAAGAATTCTTTATGTAAATCCAAATGATCTTGAGTCTACTGACAGTATTGAAAATCAAGGTAACTCTCTGGCAAAACCCTTTAAAACGATTCAGAGGGCATTAATTGAGTCCGCAAGATTTTCGTATCTTAAGGGTAATAACAATGATGAAATTGAGAAAACAACCATCCTAGTTTTCCCAGGCGAGCATGTTATCGATAACAGACCTGGTTTTGCAATCTATAATGATACTGGTCTTGGTGTTAGAGTTAAGTCTCCTGCAGGAACTATTTCGTCACCTGCACAGGAAATTGCTCTAAACTTAGACTCAAACTTTGATTTAAATCAAGTAGAGAACCAACTATACAAGTTTAATAGTGTATATGGTGGTACAATTATTCCTAGAGGTACATCTCTAGTTGGTCTTGACTTAAGAAAGACCAAAATTCGTCCTAAGTATGTTCCAAACCCAACAGACGATGGAGTCCCTTACAGTACGATTTTTAGACTGACTGGTACTTGTTATTTCTGGCAGTTCTCTATCTTTGACGGTAATGAACTACAGCAAGTTTATACTGATAGTATTGATTTCTCCACAACAAACCGCGCTACACCAACATTCTCCCACCATAAACTAAGCTGCTTTGAGTATGCTGATGGTGTAAATGAGGTCACAGGTTATGATCTAACTGACCTTGACATGTATTATAGCAAACTCTCTAATGCATTCAGTTCAATTAGAGATATTGCAGAAAAGTATCCAACATTACCAGACGGATTTGCAAAACAACGTCCAGAATGGGAAATTGTTGGTGCATTTGCGTCAGATCCTCTCTCTATCGCCAGAATTGAGTCTGGTACTGGTGGTACTGCTGGTCCAGTTATTACTGTTACTACAGTTCTTGAGCATGGATTCAACGAAGGAACTCCAATCAAGATCAATGGAGTTGGTCTAGCTAATGGTGTTAATGACTATAACATCTCAGCAAAAGTTCAGTCAGTCATTAATGCAAATACATTCACATATTTGCTGCCATTTGTTCAACCAAACCTTCTTACAGTACCTGATGTAAGTGGTGCAACTGTAACTATTGAAACTGACACTGTATCTGGTGCATCTCCTTACATCTTTAACATCTCCATGCGTTCTGTATGGGGTATGAATGGAATGCACGCTGATGGTTCTAAGGCATCAGGTTTCCGTTCGATGGTTGTTGCCCAGTTCACGGGTATTTCACTACAAAAAGACGATAGAGCGTTTGTAAAGTATAATCCAGAGACTAGAAACTATGAAGGTATTTCTATCAGTAAGAAGACTGGTGGAGAACTATCTTCTGGTTCATCTTCTCTTGATAAGAACAAAGTTTATCACCTAGATGCGAACGCAGTTTATCGCAAAGGTTGGGAAACTTCTCATATGAAGATGTCAAACGATTCTGTTATGCAGATCGTTTCCGTCTTCGCTATTGGTTTCAATAAGCACTTTGAAACCGTAAGCGGTGGTGACGCATCAATTACTAACTCTAACTCTAACTTCGGTCAATTCTCTCTTGTATCTGAAGGATTCAGAAAGTCTGCCTTCGAGAAAGATAATAAAGGTTATATTACCTCTATCATTACTCCGAGAGCCATTGATGATGAAGAAACTGATATTGATTGGCAGTCACTAGATGTTGGTCTGACAACTTCTGTTGGTATTTCAAGTCATCTATATCTCTTCGGATTCAATAACTTTGACGACTCTCCACCAATCCTAACACAGGGTTATAGAGTTGGTGCCAGAAAAGAAGACAAATTATATGTAAATCTTGGCGCTGGTATTGGTACTTTTAGTGCTAGTATTTGCATGAATGATAATGATGTTAACAGCGGAGTTAGAACTGCTCTAGGAACTAATATTTCTTTTAAGAGATTCAGAGTTGTATCTGGACCAGTAGCAAACACATTAACATTAGATGCTGTTCATAATCTACTTACAGGTGAAGAAATAATCATTACTAGCGATGATGGAGATCTTCCAGAAAATATTGTTCCTCATAGAACTTATTTTGTAATCAAACAAAGTTCTACTGAAATCAAACTTGCTTCCTCTAAAGCAGCTGCTGATAATGATACTGAGGTTTCAATTTATGGAGGAACTAACTTAACGATTGAAAGTAGAGTTTCTGATAAAGATTCTGGTGATATTGCACATCCAGTTCAATGGGATGCTACAGTTTCTAACTGGTTTATTCATAGTACTCATGCAAACAGCATTTATAGTGCTCTGAATACTTACGGTGTACAAACACTAAGCGAGAAAACTGATAACACATTCATCAAGAGATTTGATGATGCTAGAAGTTTAGATGAGAAACTGTATAAAGTTAGAATTGTTATTCCTAAGGATGCAGAAAATGCTAAGGCACCTGCAGAAACATTTATCGTTCAAGAATCCAGTAGCACTGGATTTAGAAATGATGGAGATCCTGGCAGAGTAAGTATTGGTGCTACTGACCATGACTATCATAGAAACCCAAGATTTATCAGTACCTGTATTTCTGGATCTTCTGGTATTGTAACTGTAACAACAGAATTTCCTCATACACTACAAGCAGGAAACTTAGTTAATATTGTTAATGTAAGAAGTACTACTAACACTGGCGGATTTACTAACAAGGGTTACAACGGAAGATTTGCTGTTGATAGCATTATTGATGATTCTACGTTTACATATTCTTCAACTGATGTACTTGGAGTAGTACACACTCCAGGAACATTTACGAACAATACATCAACTAGGGGACTTACTCTTCCTAGATTTGAAAAGAATGATGTAAATAAAAACTATTTTGTATATCGCTCTGAAATTATTCGTCCTTATATTAAGGATGTTCAGGATGGTATCTACCATGCGTTTGTTTTAAATTCAAATAATGCAATCTCGGAAGAGTTCACTGGATTTAAGTATGGTCAGAACGTAACTGATCTATATCCCCAGTTAGACAAGGATAATATTGATGATAATCCTAGAGCGATTAAATCTTTTGCGGTAAGAAATCCAATCGGGGAAGTTGTTTCCAATGATCGTAAGAAGAGTCTTACTAAAGAAACACTAGATCTATTTGCTCTAGACTTTGGATTTGGTAAAAAAATCTCTGGAGTAACGACAGCATTTTCGACTCCTACATCAGGAACAGCAACACTTACTCTTGATAGAGAGCATGGATTTGCTGGTGTTAATACTTATTCATCCTTCTCTGGAGGTAGTGGATATATTCGAGGAACTCATTTTAATGTAAAACTATTAAATAATGGTTCTACTGCTTGGGATGGAGCAACAGCAAAAGTTGTAGTTTCTTCTGGTGGAACGATTACTGATGTTGATATTCTTTCTCCTGGTTCTGGATATACTGATGCGGAAGAGCTTGATTTTGACACCTCAGTTATTGGTCTAGGTGTTGGTGCAGGATTAACAATCTCAGCATCTGGTATTTCAACAAACATTGGAGATGTACTTCAAGTAACTGGTATTGGTACAACTGGAGATGGATACTATAGAATCGCATCTATTCCATCCAAAACTCAGGTTGCTGTTGCCATTACTGATGGTGATCCACAAATTCATACCGAACAATATGTTGTAAATTGTGGTCCATCAGTTCCTGTTTCTTCAGTAAGTACTCCAGTTAGCGGAATAACAACTGTCACAACAGGATTTGCTCACAATTTAACCTCTGGATCTAAACTAAGAATAGTTGATTCCTCGCACAGTCATCTTGGAGATTTTGTTGTAAATGAAAAGATTGGAGTTACAACTTTCACTCTTGCAACTTCAAATGCATTATCCAGTGCAGCATTTGTTCTTAAGCATGGTTTTGATTCAAATAATGCTTCTAGCGATGCAACAAATGAAAATCTGAGTGCAAGATCAGTACTTCTATACGAAAACAATAAGTTCTTCCTTGGAGAAGAACTTGGTACTGGAAATAACGTAACTATTGCAGGAAATGCAATCTGCGGTATTGCGACTCTCAATACTTTCTCCTTAGGATCTTACATTCAGATTGATAACGAGATTCTAAGAATCAGTAATTCTGAATATGTTGGTTCAAATAATAATGAACTAACCGTTCTTCGCGGTGTATTCGGAACTCCAAAAGAAAATCATGCTTCTGGAAGTATTGCTAGAAAGATCAAACCACCTGCGATCGAACTACGCAGACCTTCGATCATTCGTGCTTCTGGTCATACATTTGAATATCTTGGTTTCGGTCCTGGTAACTATTCAACTGGTCTACCTCAGGTACAAGTTAGATCTCTAACTGAGCAGGAATCTTTCCTTGCACAGTCCCAGAAGAAAGCATCTGGTGTCGTTGTTTACACTGGTATGAACAGCGATGGCGACTTCTATATTGGTAACAAGAAAGCAAGTTCTGCAACTGGTCAGGAAGTTACATTCGATGTTCCTGTTGCAACTGTAACTGGTCAGGATGTTGGTCGTCTCAGTGTTGTCTTCGATGAAGTTCTAATCAAAGAAAGACTCAGAGTTGAGGGTGGTAAGTCTGGTACTGTTCTATCTCAGTTTGATGGTCCAGTAACATTCAACAATCAAGTTAGAATTAGAAACACTGCTACAATTACTGGTGTTGTAAAACTAACTGACATTACCCAATCTACAAGTAAGACAACTGGTGCTCTAGTTGTTGCTGGCGGTATCGGTATTGATGGTAAAGCAACCATTGATGATGTAATTGTTGCAAACACAGGTATTATTCCTGATGTTGACAAGGGTGCTTACATTGGTACAGTCGGTGGTGCATTTGAAGAAGCATATATTGACGGTATCAGACTCGGTGTTGGTGGAACAACAACCATCGACACTAGAGGCGGTGATCTGGTTATCAGTGCTGCGATTGGCAGTAGCGTTTCAATCAGCACGATTACAACAATCAATGCAGATCTAAACGTAACTGGAGACATTACTGCATTCTATACTTCAGACGAAAGACTGAAGGACAATGTTACTCCTATTGATGATCCTCTCGCGAAGGTTCTATCAATCAGTGGTAACACTTATGATTGGAATGAAAAGTCTGGTAAGTCTGGCGACGATGTTGGTGTAATCGCTCAGGAAGTTCTAGAAGTTCTACCTCAGGCAGTTACAACTAGAGATAATGGTTATCTGGCAGTTGATTATCAGAGAATTGTTCCTCTACTTGTCGAAGCAGTAAAAGAACTCTCTGCAAGAGTTCAAGATTTGGAACAAAAACTATCAGATAAATAACTCTAAAGCTTATAATAATGGCAAATTTTAGGAAGTCATTCAACTTCAGAAATGGCGTACAGGTTGATGATGACAATTTTGTTGTAAATCCTAATGGCTTGGTTGGAATCGGGACCTCGATTCCTTCCGAGTTTTTGGATGTTAGGGGTACAGCAAAATTTGTAGGTCTAACGACCATTAAAAATGCCTTTTTTGTAGAAGACGTATATATCGCTGGTGTAGGAACATTCAAGGGGAATGTTGAGGTTGGGATTACCTCTATTCAAAATAACGGAATTGTTACTGCAACATCTCCTAGTGGAATCATTACTTACTTTGGAGATGGAGGAGAACTACTAAATCTACCTACATCTCAATGGGTCGATGTAGATCCTGGTTTTGGATATACTTCCATATATGCTGCTGGATATGTTGGTATCGCTACAACGATGCCATATAATGCCCTACAAATTGGAGGAAATAGTGAGTTTGGGCAAGATGGAGTTGGTATTAACTCAACTGGCGACATCAATGCAACTGGTATTATAACAACTAGACAACTCAGACTTGCAGGTTCTGGTGCTGCAATTGTTGGTGTTACTTCTATTCTTGCAAGCACGACGGATCCTCTATTCAGAATCATTCAACTTGGTAGTGGACCTGCATTTAGAGTTGATGATGATACTCCAGATAGTACACCATTTGTTATTGATGCAACTGGTAGAGGTTTTATCGGAACAACTGGAGATTCTTCATCAGTAGGTGGTTTAACTTTCTATAATAATTACGCTAGATTTATTTCAACAATTACTGGTAATGGAGCATCTGATGGTCTCTTAATTGGTGAAGGACCTCTAGATGCTGGTTATCAGCAGATTCATACTTATGATAGACCTCTAAAAATTGAGTCAGAGGGAACAAATAATCATCTATTGATGATTCCTTCTGCAAACTCTAATATTGGTCTAGGCACAACTAATCCAACATCAAAGGTATCTGTACTCGGAAATGTTTTTGTTACTGGCGTAACTACAGTAACCGAACTTAAGGCATCTGTATCTACGACAGGTATCAGTACAGTAACTGAGTATCTGCATGTTGGTACTGGAGGAACAGTATTTACTGCTGCTGAAGGTGCATTAGTTGGTATTGGAAGTGCTATTCCTACTGCTGAACTTCAAATTAGAAAATCAACAGCAGTAAACCTAGAAGTTATTTCAGACAGTCAGACTGCTACTATCTCTTATGGTCAAGAGAATGGTTCTGGTGCTAAGACTGGATTTATGAGATATGGTGCAGCAGCAAAAACTGTTGACATCGGAAATAATGACACTGGAGACCTGAACTTTGTTATTCATGCTGGTCCTGCTGGTCTTAATACTGGTAACTTCCAGTTTGTTAATGGTCAGTCAAATGCTGATGTAGCAACCTTGACTTATAGTGGAGATCTTGGTCTTGGTGCTCCAAATCCACAACATAAAATTCATGTTGTTGGTACATCAACAGTTACTGGGAAAGCATTCTTTGGATCAGATGTAGAGGTATCGGGAAATCTAAACGCAAATACCTACACATTCCCTTCTGTAATTGATAATGTTAGGTTGAATACCACTTCTGGTATATCAACAATGTACGACATTGAACTGCAGAATAATATTACAGTTGCTAATAAAATTGGTATTGGATCTGTTATTCCTCAGGTTCAACTTGATTGTGCATCTGGCACAGCGATGTTCTCAACTATTGGTATCAGTACAACTTTAGAATATCTAGTACCTTCTTCAGGAAGTCTGCTTGTTGCTGGCGATTCTAACTTTAGTCAAAGTATCGGTGTCGGAACAACTGCACACCAATATCGTATTAACCAGGGATGGACAGAAGTAATCAGTTGTTATGGTGGTCTTGGAGTTATTGATAACCCATTACAAGTTCATAATGGACAATTAAATCTTGATCCAAACTCTGTAATGGCTGTTGGTATCCTTACAGGATTATGTGCCGTTGACTTTTCTGCAGCAGGTAGTGGACCTGCTGTTCCTAATGCAAACTTCATGCGTTTGCCACACTGTACTAGTGCAGAAAGAGTTGGTCTTATAACTCAAACTGGTGCATTAATTTATAATGAAACTAATGGAGATTATCAAGCATATTCTGATAATCAGTGGGTCAGTCTCAAACCAGGTAACGCTGGAGTTTTTGAATCAATTAGTTCTGGTACTACTCTATCAAGAACTGGAGTATCTGAAATTACTATTGGGGGGTCAACCTATTCATGTACTCTCCCTAACGCAACAACTGTAGGAGATATTAAAATTCTCGTAGTTATTAGTGATTCCGCTCCGCCAACTAATACATGCACTGTTACTCCTACGACGTTAGTTGGAGGAACTAGTCTTCGATTTACTACCGAGGGACAGAGTGCTACTCTACTTTATACTTCTGCTGGTTGGATAGTAACTGGGGGAAATGATTACACTATAATCTAATATACATGAAAAAATTCATCGTTCTTGGGTCTGGGACCTCTGGTTTGATTGCTGCTACAATGATAAAGAGACGTTGGAAAGATAAAGTCCACGTCTCTTTATATTATGACGGTAAAAAGAAAAATATTGGTGTTGGGGAAAGTACTACACCAACAATTCACTACTTTCTAAAGGAATACTTGAAGGTAGATTTGCATAAATTCTTAAGAGATACTGGCAGTACAGTTAAACTTGGTATTAGTTTTAGAGAATGGATAAAGGGAACTGACTATTTTCATGGATTTCCTGAAACTGATGTATCTACAGATCATTATCCAGAAAGTTTATAT
>Ga0213858_10000484_pt1 | contig 19083 bp, 21 predicted proteins | sample PICome_FD_160122 | JGI IMG/M metagenome (GOLD analysis project Ga0213858, IMG submission 160122) | Coastal seawater microbial communities near Pivers Island, North Carolina, United States - PICO245 | ecosystem: Environmental > Aquatic > Marine > Coastal | place: USA: North Carolina | collected... | reverse complement strand
CGCAGCAGTCGATCAAGTGAAGGACTTGTTCAGCCCAAACAAACTGAAGATCGTAAAGCTCCCACTCAAGGACGCCAGTGACATGCTCATGGCGAACAAAGTCAAGGAGTTCACTCAGGCATGGTGGAACGCCAAGATCTACAGACCAGACGGTATTGTAGCTGGCGTGGACACATGGGAAGCACTGGTTGAGAAGCGTAAAGTCAAGTCCACACCGTACCCATGGGAAGGCTTGAATCAACTCACTCGTGGTCACAGACCGTATGAGCTAGTGACAATCACCAGTGGTAGCGGCATGGGTAAAAGTCAGTTCATCCGTGAGATTGAGTATGACCTACTCAAGCGTTGCAGCGGCAACATCGGTGTATTAGCACTTGAGGAAGACCTGTCGAGGACCACGCTGGGCATCATGTCAGTATCAGCTAACCGACCGTTACACCTAGAGGAAGACACGCCAGTTGAACACTTGCGTCCATTCTGGGAGGACACGCTAGGGACAGGCAGGTACTACTTGTTTGACCACTGGGGATCAACTTCGGCTGACAACCTGTTAGCACGGGTTCGGTACATGGCGAAAGCTCTGGACTGCAAGTTTGTCATCTTGGATCACTTGAGTATCGTTGTGTCGTCTCAAGAGTCGGGTGACGAACGCAAGGCAATTGACGAGATCATGACTAAGCTCAGGACACTCGTGGCTGAGACTGGCATCTGCTTATTCCTCGTGTCTCACCTACGCAGATCACAGGGCAAAGCTCATGAAGATGGTGCTCAGATCAGCTTGGGTGAGTTACGTGGGTCGCAAGCAATCGCACAGTTGTCCGACATAGTGATAGGCATGGAGCGAGATCAGCAGCATGAAAACGAAGACATCAGGAACACAACCACGGTCAGGGTCCTCAAGAATCGTTACACTGGTGAGACTGGTCCTGCTTGTTGGCTTAATTATGATCGCACAACAGGTCGCCTAGCTGAAGTACCTAACCCACACATCGGAGATGACTTCTAATGATCTATCTGGACTTAGAAGCCAACGGTTTGACTCCGGACACCATTTGGTGCGTAGTTACCATGGAAAATGACCATGTGGAGGTACACCGGACACCAGAAACGCTACGAGAGGCTCTGAGAGGCTCTGTGAGCGTCGTTGGGCACAACCTAATAGGCTACGATATCCCTGTCCTAGAACGTCTCTGGGGCGTCTCAGTGGCGTCTGAGAGGATCATTGATACATTGGTGTTGTCACGTTTGTGTGACCCAAGTAAGTCAGGTGGGCACTCATTGAGGAACTGGGGTAACGAATTAGGCTTCCCAAAGGGGGACCATGACGACTGGTCACGGCTCAGTCAAGCGATGATTGACTACTGCATACAGGACGTGAAAGTCACAGCAGCAGTCCATCAGAAACTGAAGCAGGAGATGAAGGACTTCTCCGCTGAGTCCATCCGTTTGGAACACAAGGTCCAGTGTATCGTGCAGCAGCAGGAACGCAATGGGTGGGTTTTGGATCAACAACTGGCGCATGAACTATGTGCTACATTCAAGGAGAGGATGAATGAAATCGAAGAGGAGTTACAGGAGAAGTTTCCACCGATTATCCATGAGAGGTGGTCTGAGAAAACTGGCAAGCGTCTCAAGGACAGGGTTGAAGTTTTCAATGTCGGGTCTAGACAGCAGATTGCGAAGAGGTTATCTGGGCTTGGTGTGGTCTTTGCGAAGACTACGGAGAAGGGCAATCCTATCGTAGATGAAGCTGTCCTAGACACCATCGACTTGCCAGAGGCTAGAGTCATTAGTGAGTACTTGATGCTACAGAAGAGATACGCACAGGTCCACTCATGGCTAGATCATGTACAGGACGACGGTAGAGTCCATGGTCGCGTCATCAGCAACGGTGCAGTCACCGGACGTATGACACACCAGTCACCCAACATGGCACAAGTCCCAGCAAGCCACAGTCCATACGGACACGAGTGTCGCTCCTGCTGGACTGTACCTCAAGGTAAGAAGCTGGTGGGGTTTGACGCAAGTGGACTTGAGTTGCGGATGCTGGCTCACTACATGAATGACAAGGAGTTTACAAATGTCCTCCTCACTGAAGACATACACACAAGAAACCAGATGGCTGCTGGACTTGAAACTAGACCTCAAGCAAAAACTTTCATCTATGCTTTCCTTTACGGAGCAGGAGAAGCTAAAATTGGAAGTATCGTCGGAGGAAGCGCAGCTGATGGCGCAAAACTTAAGCAGAGATTTCTACGAAATACACCTGCTCTTGAAAGTCTACGAGAACGAGTTAGCAGAGCTGCTGGGAGAGGCTATCTTACAGGACTTGACGGAAGGAGGCTTCACGTCAGATCCGAACACGCTGCACTGAACACGTTGTTGCAAGCAGCTGGTGCTATCGTGATGAAGAAAGCACTGGTTATCCTTGATGACTACGCTAAGCAATGGAAGATTGACTACAAGTTCATAGGGAACATACATGACGAAGTTCAGGCAGAGGTTGCAGAAGCACAAGCAGAGAAGTACGGCTGGCTTGCAGTTGAGTGCCTCAAGGCGGCGGGTCTGGAGTTTGACCTCAGATGCCCCCTTGACGGAGAGTACAAAGTTGGAACAACATGGGCGGAGACACACTGATGATGCAAGAAATACCTAAAAACCCAATGGCAGCTTACGCAAAAAACCTAGAGAGATACAAATTTGTTGATGGTGAATGGTGGTACTATTATCCCGAAACAGGGACCAGTATTTCTAGTGGAAATCACACTAGAGAAAGGGCATCAACCTTAAGAAAAAGATTTAACCAAGCAATGTATGTTAATGGTAAGTACATATCCAAAAAACACCCATTACATAAACCCGGACGCTACAAGACGTTTGAAGACGCAGCGTTCAGTAGTTTGGCTAAGTACGAAACCAGTGTGGAAGGACAGGTGTACATCATTACTAATCCAAACTTTGATGGCTGGGTTAAAGTCGGGATGGCTATTGATTCTCAAGATCGCTTGAATGGCTACCAGACTTCTTCACCGTTTAGGGACTACCAGTTACATAGCTTCTGGGACGTAGCCAATAGAAGAGGTGCAGAAGCAGCAGCACATGCTGAACTAGAGAAGACCTACGAGCGTAGAGGTGAGTGGTTCAAGTGCACACCGGAACAGGCAACGGAAGTTGTCTCTAACATAACGGAAGAGTACAAATGAAAAACGTGTACAATCTAGTGGACGACATCTACAAAGTAGTGTCAACCAAAGAAGTAGAAGAAGGAGTGGACATCGACGCTGCTATAGAGCAGTTTGGCGAGAACGTCAAGGACCTGATGCGTCAGGAGTTCGGTGAACAGAAGAAGCGGGACAATAGGACACTACGTATGTCCAACATTGGGCGCGAAGACCGCTTCCTGTGGAACGTGTGTAACGGAGTTGAAGCCAGTGAAGAGATACAGGGTCACACTTACGTGAAGTTCCTCTATGGGCATCTCATTGAAGAACTACTGCTCTTCCTGACTCGTGCAGCTGGACACGAGGTGACTGGTGAGCAGAAGCAGTGTGACGTTGAGGGCATCAAGGGACACATGGACTGCATCATTGACGGTGTTGTGACTGACGTTAAGTCAGTGTCTTCCTATGGCTTCAAGAAGTTCAAGGACAGCACCTTGGCTTATGATGATCCGTTTGGATACATAGCACAGATCAAAGGATACGCACACGCAGAAGGTGCAACCAAGTTTGGCTGGCTTGCTATGGACAAACAGAATGGTCATCTAACGTACCTGATGTATGACTCAGAGGACGAGTTTGCACCTGTGTATGAGAAGGTGTCCTATGACATCGAAGAACGTATCCAGTATGTCAAGGAGATGGTACAACAGGAGGAGCCACCGGAGGTCTGCTACGAAGCTGTCCCAGACGGCAAGAGCGGCAACATGAAGCTGGCAGTCGGATGCTCCTATTGCCAATACAAGAAGCAGTGCTGGCCCGATGTTAGAGGCTTTGCTTATTCCACAGGTCCACGTTATTTAGTAGAGGTAGTAAATGAGCCGAAGGTTCCAGAAATTGAGCTTCCGTAGTAAGTTTGAAAAGGATGTGTCACAGCATCTCCATGGCTTCTTGTATGAGCCGTTTACAGTACCTTACACAATCCATAGGAACTACAAACCGGACTTCGTACATGAAGCTACAGGGACGCTGGTGGAGTGCAAAGGGTTTTTCAGGGACGGAGACACTAAGAAGTACAAGAGTGTCAGGGACAGTCTACCGGAACACCAGAGGCTAGTGTTCGTCCTGATGCACCCCAACAAGAAGATTAGGAAAGGAGCTACCATGACGATGGCACAATGGTGTGACAAAGAAGAAATTATGTGGTATACTATAGATACACTTCAGGAGTTAATTAGCGATGTCTCTAACAATGGATGAAATCAAGGAAAGAATACTGCGTGTCTATGACCCAGACGACTTGTTAGAGGCACTAGAGATATCATCGGAAGAACTCATGGATCGCTTTGAAGACAAACTGATTAATCGTTTGGACAGGTTTGAAGAGGAACTGGTGGATGAAGAGGAGGACGAAGATGAGTATTGACAATGCTGGAGAAGACGAGTGGACTCAGATGAAGAAGGACATCAAGGAGCTAGGCGTTGTCAATGCTGTAGCAAAAGAAGTACTAGCTGACCCAGTAGAGCGACCAGAGCATTACAACAAGGGCGGTATTGAAGCCATTGACGGTATCAAAGCCTCCATGTCCGACACAGAGTTCAGAGGGTATCTCAAGGGAAACGCAGTGAAGTATCTTTGGCGCTACAACTACAAGAACAAACCCGTAGAGGATCTCAGGAAGTGTCGCTGGTACGTAGACAGATTGATACAGGAGCTAATCTAATGAAAGTAATTGAAGGACACTTCGGAGACAAGGATGAGAAACTACCAGTAGGGGCTGTGTTTGCAGCAGTGTCTGGAGTTGAGGACTTGGACAAGTATGAGGACGCCTTCTGTATAGTCAAGTCAGAGGACTACGTTGTTATCTCTACAAACTTAGACACACACCAGCTGTACTTCCTGCTGGACCAAATTAAACTATCGCTAATTACACGAGGAGACTACGAAATCTAATGGACGCATATTATGTTTATGTTTACAAAGAAGATGACGACGTTGTATACGTCGGCATGGGACAGAAGGGGCGTGCTTGGCATTGCGGACATATGCAAGGAGATACTAAGGAACGTCACAACTGGAAAGAAGAGCAGATGGGAAAAGGTAGGCTTCCTTGTGACTGGGTAACAGTAGTTGAAAGAGGTCTGTCTAAAGGAGAAGCTCTTGAGCTAGAGGAACTTCTTATTAAAGAGAAAGCACCTAAGCTTAACCAGCTACACAACCCAGACTACGATGCTCGACAGATCAAGTTAGACCTCGCTGTTATCAAGCAACTAAGAGAAGACAACACGTCTTATAGAAAGATAGCAAAACAGTTAGGAGTTTCGCCAATGACAGTATACAGACAAGTCAATGGCGTCCGACAAACTAAGCTTGCTACACAACATAGAGGAGCGTATTAGTATGGATCTTTACCAGCAATATGTACACAAGTCACGCTACGCCAGATACTTACCAGAAGAGCAGCGCAGGGAGACATGGCTAGAGACGGTCAACCGTTACCTAGACTTCTGGGTCAACAAAGAGAAGATCACACGTAAGGAAGCTACAGGACTCTACGACGACATCTACAAGCTGGACGTAATGCCCAGCATGAGAGCCTTGATGACAGCTGGTGAGGCTTTGGACAGGGACAATGTAGCTGGCTTCAACTGCTCCTACTTACCCATTGACCACCCCAAAGCATTTGACGAGATGATGTACGTCTTGATGTGTGGCACTGGTGTCGGCTTCAGTGTGGAACGTCAGTACATCACAAAGCTACCAGAAGTCGCAGAGGAGTTTCATGATACAGATACCGTTGTACACGTCGCTGACAGCAAGATTGGGTGGGCAAAAGCATACCGCGAGCTTATCGCAATGCTCTTTAGTGGCCAAGTTCCAAAGTGGGACGTATCTGGAGTTAGACCTGCAGGGGCAACACTTAAAACCTTCGGAGGTAGAGCAAGTGGTCCAGAACCTCTTGTTGACCTGTTTCAATTCACAATTGATGTCTTTCGCCAAGCTGCTGGACGAAAACTTAGTTCCATCGAATGTCACGATATCTGCTGTAAGATTGCACAGATCGTCGTCGTTGGAGGAGTCCGAAGAAGTGCTCTCATCAGTCTCAGTAACCTCACTGACGATAGAATAAGAAGAGCTAAATCAGGGCAGTGGTGGGTAGATAATCCACAGCGTGGCTTGGCTAACAACTCTGCTTGCTACACAGAGAAACCTGACTTTGAAGCATTTCTGAACGAGTGGAAGAGCTTGTATGAGTCCAGATCAGGTGAACGGGGTGTTTTCAGTCGCATCGCAAGTCAACGACAGGCTGCAAAGAATGAACGCAGAGACGCCACGTATGACTTTGGCACTAACCCATGCTCAGAGATCATCCTCAGACCGTACCAGTTCTGCAACTTGTCAGAAGTTGTCATCAGGGTAGACGATAGCCTCGACAGTCTCCGAAGGAAAGTACGGACTGCAACTATCCTTGGCACTCTACAGGCAACACTAACCGACTTCAGATACCTGCGTAAGATCTGGAGTGACAACACAAAAGAAGAAGCATTACTTGGCGTGTCCTTGACTGGCATCATGGATCACCCAGTGATGTCGGGGAGGAAGAGTAAAGATGAACTCAAGTACTGGCTACAAGAGCTTAAGAAGGAAGCTATTAAGACTAACCGTAAGTGGGCTGAACGGCTTGGCATTAGCGTTAGCACTGCCATTACTGCTGTTAAGCCTTCCGGTACTGTGTCTCAGCTGGTTGATAGCGCATCAGGCATACATCCTAGATACTCAGATCAGTACATTCGACGAGTAAGAGCTGACGCACGAGATCCACTATGTGCTGTCTTAGAGGCTTCAGGAGTGCCCGTAGAGGACGACGTGATGTCACCCAGTACTAAGGTATTCTCCTTTCCCATAAAGTCCCCCAAAGGCGCTGTAGTGGCTTCTGACATGGGTGCTATGGAGCAACTTGAGCTATGGGAGATGTATCAGGACCACTGGTGTGAACACAAGCCGTCCATGACGTGCTACTACAGGGACGATGAGTTTCTTGAGGTGGGACAGTGGCTGTACAATAAGTTCGACAAGGTGAGTGGCATTAGCTTTCTGCCTTACTCAGAACACACGTACCAGCAAGCGCCCTATGAGCCTGTGGATCTTGAGACTTACAAGACGCTTGCTAAGGAGTTCCCAGACAACATTGAGTGGGACATCGTGGAGGCTAGTGACATGACCGAAGGTGCACAGCAGTTAGCGTGTGTCTCCGGGGTTTGTGAAGTCTAGTTAAAACTTGGGGGCTACTATAGCCCCCTTTGTTTTAGTTTATCCCTAGTTCTCTTCTTCTCTGTTTTTCTTCTTCTTTCTGATCTCTTTCAATCTTACGTTCAGCACCACCAAGTAGCCAGTAGTAAGCTGCTTTACCTATAACCGGAACTTTAGCCATTGCCTTATTGAAAGAGTCTGAGTCTTCTTCCTGCGTTGCTAGATCAACTAAAGATTTACCTGCTTCGTCTGCCATGTTAAAAACAGCGGGTGTAACAATACCCAAAGACCATTGACCTATGCCGCCTTCACTTAACTGACGCTCTCTAGCGTATTTATTCATGAACACTAAAGCCATCCAAGTTTCAAAAACTTTATCAGGAAACTTGTCTATGTCAAACTCTTTGGTTTGCATAGCTTCTCGTGCAAGACCAACAGATCCTCCCGCTAAACCAATACTGGCCGCATAGCTAGCAAGGTTTGTGAAACCCTCTTTGTAATTACCCTTTGCCACTTGACCCGCAAAATCTCTACGCATAATGTCTAGCTGCTTGATTGCAAAACTTTTAAGAGCGTACAGGATTCTACCGTTAGGAGCTTCTAAATACTTCTGTGGCATCTCTGACAGAGTTATGGGTTGTATGTCGGACAATTGATTAAACAACAAAAGCTTTACGTTGTCCGTCATTCTTCCTGCTCTGAGATCCTCTATTAGATTCTGAGTTTCGTCCCCAAAGGTTGCTCGCCATTTGTTTGTTATCTTTTCAGGATTCTTCAGGGCAAGCTGAGTATTGTTTTTATGTGCAGCACTTATAAACGTGTCTTTACCCAGTCTGTCTATAAACTTAAAACCACTGTACGTCATCACGCGGTCAAGAGAGTTTGCAAGGATTCCATTTGTGTTTATGTCTGCAGAAATACTGTTGATGACACCCATCTCTTCTGCGGAAGTCTCTGTCTTTTTACGGGCAGCGGAGACTAGGCTTCGTACAGTATTCCTAAAGCCATTCATGTAAACAGAAGCACCTATGTCGGCCAACTGAATAACCGCAGAATCAAATTGAGCTAGTAACGCACCAGTCTGTATGTCCTTGGCCGTGGTAGTCAAAGCACTGCCGCTTTTCTCCCCTGTGACAAAACGAGCTTGAAGAAGCATGGCTAAATCATCGGCCTGTTCTGGAGAAATCTCCCCTTTTAACAACGGCTCCCTAACAAAGTTTCCTATGCTTGCTTCTAAGTCCACTTTGTTGCTGTCATCTAGAGCAACATTCTTACCAAAAAACTTTCGTTTTTCTATTTCTCTTACGGCACTGTTGATGTAAAAGCTCAGAGACTCTGGAGCAGAGTAGTAAAAGTCCTTTAGTGTCTCGTCAACTTCTTGAATACTTCTCCTTTTTGCCAAACCCAACTGATAAGCTGACCTTCTACCGCCACGTAAAACTCTGTTTATGACATCTGTAGTTACTGTAGGATCTAGTTCTTTCCAACTGTCTAGCTTTTGTCTTTTAGCTTCTTTACTCAAAGCTTCTTCTAGTCTTGTCTTTTCAGTTTTACCAAAAGAGTTCAGAAGTTTACCCAGTTCTTTGACTGATCTGGGAAAGTAGTTCTCTACAAAACCTACGTCTACTCCGTTTGCTCTAAGTTCTTTGTGTAAAACATTTAAGACACCTTCAGGTCCGGTTACTTTCTGCAATGGTCCTAAAAGTTCTGGGAAGGAAGCTCTAGCTATGTTGTCTGCCTTTTGAAAATCACCGTTAAACAACGCAGCTTCAAACTTACTGTACTGAGCAGCGTTAGCTCCTTTCCTAGCTTTAGCAGCTAAAGTCATAAACTCAGAAGCTTGTTCTATGTTTTTCTGTATACCGCTGTGGGTGTCATACTCAAACTTACGCAGTCTTCCAAAGACAGGTTCACTGATATTTCTAACAACAGTGGACACAGGAGCCGCTACAGCATCTAAAACCTTACGTGTCTTCTGTAAAGCAACTATAGGGTTAGCTTTAGCAGCAGCAACTTTAGCTGCCTCTTGTTGAGAAGGTATCTTGATTTTCCCGTGGGCTACTAAGTCAGCAGCTTCAGAAGCAGAAATACCTAAATTTCTTCTGGCTCGTGCTAAGTTTTGCTTTGGTTGTAAACCTTCGGAAGCTCCAGTAATTAACTCGTCTTCTACTTTTGAAGACATGTTGTCAAGAGCCTTCTGTTCTTTTTTAGCCTTTTGTTTAGCTGTAACGAGTTTGACAGCTTTGGTTGTTGCTTCGGCTGTTTTAGCAAACGCAGCACCACCAGCAGCACCTACAACTGTAGACTTAGCCAAGTCGACTACATCCAAGTCTCCCTCTGCTGTTTGTTCAGCAGCTTCTATTTCTAAACCCAGTAATGCTCCAGCTTTAGCAGCCCCTGTTACGCCTTTACCCACAGGAGCTAATGTTGTTGGAGACATCAGCATTCCTGTTAGACTGCCTAATATCTCAGCAGATCCTGACTTACCTTCTTCCTCTTGGAAGATGATTACGTCTTTGTGTTCGTCAAGGACTGACTGTTCTCGCCGCTGTAGCAAAAAGTCTCTACGCTCGTCATAGCCCATTTTGTCTACAAAGTCGTCCCCATAAAGCTCTCGTGGAGACTGATAGCTAATCAGACCGTCTTCGCCTCCAATGGTTATTTCACCCATGGGCGTGAAGGCTTCTAAGGCTAGACCCCAATTGGATACGTCAGTATGTGAAGAGTCATAAGCAAACTCAAACTCGTCAAGCCAACTGATGTCTGCTTTAGGCTTTTCTACAGGCTCAGGTTGTGCGGCTTGTTGTGGTTGTTCTTGAGCTTCTAAAGCAAGATACCTATCCCTGAGTTCAGAAGCAGCTTCCATATTGTCGTCGTCAAGAGCGCGTTGGATCGCCTCTTTTAGTTGCTCTTTAGTAGCCACTATGGTTCCTTACTGTTGTCCTTCAGCAATATAGTCGTCAGCTGTTTTAGATTTTTTTGGGCCTATAAATTTTAAAAACTTATCCCAATTGCTTTCTTGTTGGAAATCACCTCTTTCTTCATAAGCCATTTCATAAGCTTCTTCAACAGAGTCTACTTCTTTATTTCTGATTAACTCATTAACTCTAAAAGCAAACTTAAACTGGGCTTGATCTTGTTCTCCTTTTGGCAACTCAGTGTAATCAGAGTCTTTACCCAAATAAGTAGCAGCAATTACTAAGTCACTTTGGTTAATATCCTTAAGACTTTGCTGCTGTTCTTCAGATATTTTCTGTAACCTATCTGCATCAACAGGTTTCCATTCTTTTGTTTCAGGGTCCATGTACCCCGGAAACTCGTCTTCTCCCGGTTTTGTTACGTCAGCAGTCCAGACAACTTTACCGTCCAAGACCATTCTTTTCTTATTTGTGTATTTTGTTGTAGGCTCACCAGCACTAAGTTTTTGGAATCTGTCAGTTATTTGACTAGTAGTTATTATCCCAAGCTCAAGTTCTTCTGCTACTTGTTGTCCTACTTCTCCTCTCTTTCCAAGCTCCGCAATAAGTTTTGCTTCTTTGTCGCTTTTTTGCATATTAGTTACAAGTCTTGCAAAACTAGCTTCATCAACTCCTTCGTACTCTCCAGCTTCTATTTGAGCTTTAAGTGGTGAATCTTCTAACCCAAGGCTTTTTAAATACCTTAATTGAGCGGCTTTTCCTTGCGCAGCTACTGCTTTTGCTTTATTATGTTCTTGTATCGCGGCTCTTCCTTGAGTAGGCGTTGCTTGGTTTGACCGCAATAAGTTAGCCAGTACCGGGTCTTCTAACTCAGTTTCTATTTGATTAGCTAATTGCGTAACATTTTCTTCTTGGGTTCTTCTTAACTCTTCAGCCTGTTCTTGTTGTTCTATTTGGCTTATTTTTTCCCCTAATGCTAATCGCTGTTGTGGGTTTTCTTCTTGTTCAAGCTGAGACTGTAACATGCCTTTTCTTCCAGCAAGAGTCGTCGTATCAAACTGAGCCATCTGTTGCCTAAGTCGGTTTTGTTGAAGCTGACCCGGAATACCGCCAATAGCCTGACCCAAGCCAAACATACCCTGAGCAAACTGAGGACGACCTAAGTTTGCTAGGAACTGTTGTGAAAATGTAGCCATTGTATTCTCCTTACTTAAACAAGCTTCCCAAAGCAGTTGAAGCTAAGCCTGAACCCAAGTTACCATACAGACTTGCTTGGCCTAAACCAGACTGCAGCAGTGCTTCAAGACCTGTAGTATAAGTTTCACCATAAGCGCCTGCTTGCTCAGAAAGTGCACGCCGTGCTTGTTCAGCAGTAGTCATTCCCGGCTGAAGTGCTGACAGTAGTTGTGCCTGTGGTACGTATCCAGCAGCCAACATACCTGAACCCATTTGAGCCTGACGTTGTTGTTCTTGTGCTGCAAACTGCATAGCGTCCAGTGCTGCTCTATTTTGAGCTTCTGCGATACCGCGCTCTAATGCAAGAGCTTCTGGAGTCCCGCCGAACATCCCTGTGCGTGTTCCTAAACGTCCTTGTGCAGCCAGACGCTGCTCCAATGCGAGTCGCTGTCGCTCTCTTTCAGGTGCGGCTAAATCCTCCATACGACCCAGAACTTCTTGTTCTCTTGCAGATGGATCTGCCACAGCCTGTCCAAATAATTCTCTAGCTCGCGTCAGCTGCTCCTGCTGTAGCATTTGCTCTTCAGGAGACGTTTCAACTTCATACACCATCTGACCCGTAGCTGGATCACGACGCATACCGAACTGACCGCCAGTAGCTGACGTTACGGTGTATGGCTGAAACTCAAGCATGCCAGAAAGTTGCTCAGCAAGTCCACCTTCTCCAGCTAGTTCTGAGTAACCTCGTTCTCCGATTTCACCTAGCTTTGCATAAGCGTCTTCAGTAAGTAGCCCTCCTCCAACGCCAGCAAGTAGTTTTAACAGTTCGTCCATTAGTATGTCCCTCCACTTATCGTTCCTGTTGACAACGTACCGCTAAAAGTCAACGCAGGTATCGTCACAGTCCCAGTAAATGTTGGGCTTGCTGTGTCTGCTTTAGTTGCAATCGCTGTTGCAATGTTGTCAAACTCAGTCTCAAACTCAGTTCCTTTAATGATTTTGTTTGCGTCCCCAGAAGACAAAGAGTCCTTTGAAGCAAAATCTGTAAGTTTAGTGTAGTTGCTCATATTGTTTTACCTACTAGCGCAAGTATATTGATTTCCTGTAAAGATAGTTCACCACCGTTGATAGCCGTTTCTAGGCCGATACTCAAAGTGCCTCCGCTGCCATTAGCATTGATCGCTTGCTTCGACGTTAGGACACCACTTGAAAACTGACCTATGTTAAACTCGTCTACACCAAACTCAGCTGTGGCTTGGCTACTGAGTGTAATAAATGCTGCGTTGTAAGCAGAACCAAAGTCATAGTCCCACTTGAACAATATGTCAAGACCACTACCACCTACAATCGTTGGTCTGATCTTCTTGAGGAACTTGAGCTTTGATGGGTCACCAAAAGACAGCTCTGGACTAAAGTACTTAAATGGGTACGAGCTACCGTTGTCCTGATAGCCTGAGTAATTACCCAAGCCATGTGCGCCGCCTATGAGTAGCGTTCCGTTGTCCTTGCGCTCATACGCAGTAAACCCTGTTCCCGGCCAGCGTGTAACCCTGTACGCACCGTTTTCCAGTGTACCCTTTGTGTCGAAGCAGTACGTCATGTCCTGATTGCTAAAGGTGATTAAGTAGAAGTTTTCCTCTGGGAAGTAAACTGACTTGTAGATTTCATTAGCTTCATTGATCAGCTGAATGATGTCCTTTGTAATCGTAGAGGACAAGCTGGTGATGGGCATTGACTTCTCTTGTATCGTCCTACCGAAACTCCTGAGTCCAGTCTGAGACAAGAACAAAACGTCAGTACCTGTGTACTGCACAGTGTCCCTACCTACGCAGCCTACGCCAGCCACAGTGTCCTGTAGAGCCATCGTAGCGGGTGCATCAGCACCAGCGTACACAACTATGCTACGCTTGCCAAAGATAATCAGGAGGTTGTTGTGTGCAGCCAGAGCTACAATCTCGTCATGACCATCTGGCCAGACCTTAGAGATGTTGATGGACCCTGACGTTCCTCCTGACCAGTCATGACCAATCAACAGGTCAGACCAGTACACCGTGGACTTGTCCGTTGCAAAATCTGCTGTCCACAGTCTACCATAAGCTGACAACACCTCATTACCATACATCGTAGAGGCTACACCAGCAGCGCCTGAGACTGTGCTGAGCTTGACTACTGACCCACTCGTGTTGTTGTACACAAGCGGCTCATGTGCGCGTTGGAAGAAGTAGATGTTGTCATTAAAGTTGACCATCTTCCACTCGTCAGCACTAATCGTGTAACTACCGGGAGTTTCGTCAGCAAGCGTTGTCTCGCCACTGAGAATCTTGTTGTTACCCGTGGAGAAAATCTTAGTGTTACCTGCGTCGTCTCTGTACTCCTTGATCGCACGTATCTTCTCAGATCCTAACTCTGTTTTAGTCGTGGTAACAACATCAAGCCCCTTGCGAGCAGCAACACGTCCACGCTTGTCAATCACAGCGTTGTCCGCTACTTCCGCAAAGGACGGATCTTGTGCAAGCGGAGCGTCTTCGGTATTGATACCTTTGAAGCCCGGTGCGACAAGATTTATGCTTTTGAGTTCCTGTGCCATACTACTGCCTTACGGAGTGTAAAATATAGTTTCTTCTGGGTGTCTACCAGCGTCCTGTGCAATCGCATCGGACAGGTACTTGTTAGCCATGGCGAAGTACTCCTGAGTCGAAGTCCCACCAGTTTCACCACGTTCTCGTGCTGCCAGTGCCACTGCTAAGTGCACTACAGGCATCGCAGGTATCTTCAGCTTGTCATCATCAGCACTTAAGTCAGGGTTACGCAGGGCGCAGTTGAAGCGCAGTGAGTACACACCGTCAGGCTTAGGATACAAGTCAACTAGTGTGTCTCCGTCTGCGTTGACACCGTTGTATGTGAAGTACTCAGGTGAGCCTGTGCGTGGCTCAGCAATCAAGTACGCCTCGTCAAACCAGTTGTTTGTCTGGTAGCTCATAATGAAGTTAGACGTGTCATTCAGGACGTTCAACTCCTTGATGCTGTTCTGGCTACCAGTAAGTGCGTAGTTGAACACGTCAGCAGTCGTAGTAATCGTAAGCGTAGTCCTGAGTGCAGACCAGTCCCATGAGTTTTCCACGAGATCTTTGGCATCATTAACGATGTCACCAATGAGCTTACTGTACGCTGTGGTTTGTACAGAGGTAACTTCTGTCTCACGAAGCCTCCTGAGTACGTTGTTGACTAAATTAAGATAAGTCATTAGATCATTCCTTCAAACAAACTTTCGCCAATAATACGGTCTAGTTCTCTCATGTAGTCTTTGGGTTGATACTGTACTCCTACGAAGCCCGGAAGCTGGTAACTTAAACCGCCCATGTATCCGCCTCGTGGTGCTGGCGCTCCGGGTGCACCTCTAGCTCCAGTAGCTCCGGTTTCACCGCGTTCGCCTTGCTCACCTTGTAGACCATCTACGCCATCCCTGCCGTCTACTCCGTCTCTACCGTCACGTCCATCTACACCGTCTCTACCGTCTTGACCATCGACACCATCGACACCATCACGTCCATCCTGACCGTCTACACCGTCTCTACCGTCTTGACCATTAGTGACTACTGGTGGTTCATCAGCATCCCCGTCGTCTTCTACCTGCTGCGGGTCTTCTTTTCTAGGGACGAGTACAGGCTCTTGAGGGTCTGCTTTACCGTCATCCACTTTACCATCGTCAGGACCAAAAGTCTCACCTACGTTTGGATCAAACGGGTCGCCATCGGTTATATCAGGCACACCGTCATTATCAGCATCAGCGTCTAGATAGTTAGGTATACCGTCTTGATCAAAGTCTTCTTCCTGAGAATACTCTGGAAGCATGTCTGGACTTGTGCCTAAACCACCGTCTTTTTCAGGTACGTCTTCTTCTTCTGCAGTACCCTGACCAAGAGGATCAAAGTCAACAATCTCAACTTCTTTTTTAATAGGGGCGTCTTGTTCAATAGTTGTATCGGCAGGTAGCTCAGCTTCTCCACCTACGTCTTCACCTTCTGGTCTAACTACCCAGTTACCTTCTTCGTCCTGTACATAAAAGTTACCATCGTCACCAGAGATGCCAATAATGTTGTTATCTTTGTCTACAACAGCCCTGCCGCGAGGTGTTGATACTTTAGCAGGAGGCTTATCTTCTTCTGGCCCATCAAACATACCGTCAAAAGCGTCTTCTTCTGTCTCCTGCCCAATGTCGTCTGCAGTTCCGTCTCCTGTCAGATCATCGTCTACATCAAGAGTCCCTTCTTCCACACCTTCAATGGTATTTGTATCTGGATTAAACCCTATTTGTCTTCTGACTTCTTCACCCAGAACACTACCTAACCAACCACCCTGTTCTACTCCACTTAAGCCAGTTGTAGATATAACACTTGTGGCTGCGTCAAAGATTCTTTCTACTGTAGTTCCTTCTTCACCAGTAAAAATTTCTCCTATGGGTCTAAAAACACCTTCTTCTATTACGCCCCAAGTTTCTTCAGCTGCGTTATAAACAGCCCGTCCTATTTCCTGAACGCCTGCAAAGTTACCGTCTTCATCAAATATTTCTATCTTAAGAGGTTCGCCGTTGACTTCAAAGTTTACAGGAATCATGATCTCTAACAGCAGACCTTCTTCCGGATCAACAGTAAGTGTGACTGGTCCTTTCAACTCATTAAGAGACGTGTCCATCCACTCTTCAAAAAGATCATCAACGCTTTTAGGACCACCGCTAGGTGCTGGACCAAAGATGGCAGTCTTAATAAAATCTCCACCAGATTCTAATGCTGGTAAGATCTGTGTTTCCCAAAGCGTTTCTTTAGCACTTTCTTCGGTTGCGTACTTGTTACCTTCAGTGAACGCCCTAAGAGGATCAGACGTAGCGTTGTGCTGCTGTAGTTGATCTTTAACTTCTCTTGGACCTATGCCAAGAACTTCAGACACTGCTGCTAGTTGTTGTTTAGAAGGCTCAAAGTATACGCCTCTGGCTCTTTCTAAAGCTTCTTCGCTAGTGTCTAGTGGCGAGCCGCTGAACAAGATCCCTAAAGCTTCACCTACTGTATAGTCACCTTCGTACAGTCTAGGTAATATAACTAGCAGAGGATTAGGGTTACCTCCTTCTGGTGTACTGGGACCAAACTCGTTGTAAGTATCCCAGAAAGTCCTAAAGCGTGTTCTGGGGTTAATCGTAGGCGCTGTGGGTGTGTCAGCCAGACCCGGAAGCGTCTTACCGCCAGTCAACATTGGTGCAGACATCTTAGACATTACTTAGACACTCCTGTACGCTTCTCATAGGTCCGCATAGCGCCCAACCCAAGCATTCCCATCAACACAGGCATCATAGTAGCTGTGTCAATCAGCGGTACTACTACTTCAATCTTTAGCAACGCAAGTACAAAGTTGGTAAAGGGTATTACCATGAAGTTTCCCATCATACCAAAGACGCAGCACCATCCCACCGCTGGACGCCAACCAGAGACGAACAGGGACTTATGCTGAGCTTCAGCCTTGTTGACCTCTAGCTGTCCCTTAGCAAGCTCCTGAGCGTGCTTCTGAGCCATCGTAGCGACTTCATGAGCCAACTTAGCCTTTTGGTCCTTATCCTCAACAAACTTGTCTAGGAGGCTTGTGACTGGTCCTATGAGCTTATCAATCATTTGTCTCTGTTCCAGAGTTCAAACAGCGTCTTTATCTTCTCTTCCACTACGTCCATACGGGACATCAGCTTACCTATTGACAACACTAGTACAATGAAGCCAAGAAAGATGGGCCATATTGCAGAGATTAACTCTATGTATTCCATTATTTGCCCACAATTTGAGTATTCCAGATGTCAAATAGAGTCTCTAGTTTTTCGTCATGAGTCTCATTGACACCGGAGACTCTGTTAATGTCAATCTGAAGATCGTTCATACGTTCCTGTAGACGCTGTAGTTCTGCCTGTCGGTCCTCCAGAGCCATGATCTTAGCATTCTGTATCAGATCATCTGGTAAGGCTCCTCGCAAACCAAGTGGCCATTCACGGACAAACGCAGCATTCTCACGTATCGTCATGTCCTGTATGGACTGCCCGTGTTCCAACGTAGTGATACGCGAGTTTAAGTCAGCGTACCCTGCTGTAACAACTGCTACACCCAAGACAATACTCACGAGATTCCTAAGCGGTATCGTGAGGTCCGTGTTGTCACTTAGTTCTACCATAAGATACTAACCATAGCAGCAGAAGCTGTAGTCAACACTGTGCCTACAACAAGCCACGCAAGCTTTTCCCAACGAGCAGCATGAGAGTCCGTGACTTTGCGTAGCTCACGGAGTTCTACTACTGCTTCAGCCCAACGCTCACCACACTCCTTCTCGTGTTGTGCAATGCGCTCAAGGGCGTCAATGGCTAAGTTGCGCTCTTCGTCGGTCATGGCTTTTTCTTAGCGTGTCCGATGTTGACAGCAAGTAGATCAACAAACTGTTTCATTTTGGCTACGATCTTGTCGTCCTTGTCCGTAGGCGTCATTGCGCTAACTACTGATGCAAGTGTTACTGTAGCTGTCATCCAGTTAAAGATTTCCCATACTATTTCCATTAGTTAGCTCCTTCTAGTTGTGTGATTCGTGCTTCAAGTTCTTGGATTGTTGCCACAAGAAGCGGTACAAGTTTGCTTTGGTCAATGCCTTGGTAGTCAGGTACTGAACGTGTACCCATTACAGCTTCAGTAACAACATTACCGTCGTCGTCTAAAACTGCTGGAGTAACTTCATACTCCTCATTACGCATTGCGTCTTTAATGCCCGTAACCGCTTCAGGTACAACATCTGCAACCTCGTGTGCCAAGAAACCATCCACAGTCGTATCAGCGTCAGCAATGAAGTTAAAACGCTTAGGTGCTAACTGCTTCAGTCTTTCAGTAGCACCTGACATAGCTACTACGTTTTCTTTGAGGCGGTAGTCAGACGAAGTGTTATAAGCAGTAGCAGTACCGCTTGTTGATATGTTTCCAACAAAACCATTGGGGTTTCTAAAATACAAATGCGCGCTAGAAGAAGTTGAATCAGATTCTGATGACCATGCGTGTGCAGATGTTGTCACACCGTTAGCAATAACCCTGCCTGACAGGTAGAGGTCTTTGAAGCGGGCAGAAGATGTGCCTAGATCATTTGTTGCATCTTCAGTGCCCGTACTGCCATCTGTGGGCGTTATCGCTGTTCCTGACATGCGTAAGCCAAGGCCTACGCCGTTGAAATGAACGCCTCCGCCAGAGCTTGCAATACTAGCGACTGTTGTGCCATCTCTCTGTATGTTAACGATTGCACCATCGTAGTCGTTTCTATTGAGGATAAGCTGAGGCTCACCGTTGCCACTAGAGGTTGCGTTTCGGGTAGAGTAGATGTAACCGTTTCCTCCTAACTCAACACCGTTATCTGTGTTGGCATTTGATGTAGCGGTTCGCCCAACCAACAAGTTGCCTGATAAATCTTGTACTAATGAAGACGGTAGGTTACTTGGACCTATATTTAATTTACCAGAGCCATCCTTCCAAATTCTATGAGAAGTAGAATCACTGCTTGTTAAAGCAATTCCATCTGTA
>Ga0213858_10000483_pt1 | contig 19111 bp, 12 predicted proteins | sample PICome_FD_160122 | JGI IMG/M metagenome (GOLD analysis project Ga0213858, IMG submission 160122) | Coastal seawater microbial communities near Pivers Island, North Carolina, United States - PICO245 | ecosystem: Environmental > Aquatic > Marine > Coastal | place: USA: North Carolina | collected... | reverse complement strand
GGGCCCAGTATTTTATTGTGATCTGAGTCAGATGGATCCTGTTTTGGGCGGGTCTTCTTGGGCACAAACTAAAAATAAAATTGGATCTAAGGCCCCTGATATAAAAGATGCCGCATATGTCATAAAGGTATTTAATACCCTACAAGAGATGATCAAAGCAGGTTTGATTGTCGCAGGACACGACGTTTCCAGTGGAGGTTTGATCACCACCCTATTGGAGATGTGTTTCAGCACCCCAGGACTTGGTGCTGAATTTTATTTGGATGAGCTGGTCAAATCGTCAGATCTAAGTCGGCGATTGTTTGCCGAAAATGCCGGAGTTGTTTTCCAGGTAACTGATGAACACAAGGTCAAAGCCATTTTAGAGGCCCAGTCCATTGTCGGGATAAAATTAGGTGAAATTAAGGCGTCAAACGTTCTGACCTTGGTGGTTGGCGACCAAACGCATCGCTTTGATATTGAGCACTATCGAGACTGCTGGTTCCACACCTCGTATTTGATGGATCAGCATCAGACGGCTGCCCCTTTGGCCAAACATCGTTTTGAACATTACAAATCACAACCCCTTATTTTCCAATTTCCGCAAAAGTTCAGCGGAAAATTGCCGGAGTCCGCGCGTTGGTCTGATCACCAGCGTCAAATCACCGCTGCTATCATTCGAGAGAAAGGGAGCAACAGTGAACGAGAAATGGCCCATGCCCTGTATTTAGCCGGCTTCAAGGTTAAAGATATTCACATGACCGACTTGATTTCTGGCCGAGAAACCCTTGAAGATGTTCAGTTTATTGGCGCTGTGGGCGGATTTTCCAATTCAGACGTCTTGGGCTCAGCAAAAGGTTGGGCCGGTGCGTTCAAATACAACGAAAAAGCCAAAAACGCACTCCAGCAATTTTTTAGTCGTGAAGACACCTTATCGGTAGGGATTTGCAACGGATGCCAATTGTTTTTAGAACTAGATTTGATTAACCCAGATCACGAGCATCTGGCTAAAATGAAACACAATCGCTCTGGCAAGCACGAAAGTAATTTTACCAGCGTAACCATTCAACCCAATAAGAGCATCATGCTCTCAAACCTTGAGGGCAGTACCCTGGGGGTTTGGATCAGCCACGGCGAAGGCAGGTTTGATCTCCCGATGAGCGAGGACCACTACGAAATTGTAGCCAAATACGGTTATGATCAGTATCCCGCTAATCCAAATGGTAGCGATTACAACACCGCCATGATGTGCGATGTTAGTGGGCGTCATTTGGTGACCATGCCACACATTGAACGCTCTATGTTCCAATGGAACTGGGCCAATTACCCACAGAATCGAAACGATGAGGTATCCCCATGGCTGGCGGCCTTTATCAATGCACGTAAATGGCTGGAAAATCAATAATGACAGTCATTGTGCTTCTCAATGAAGATTGAATTGGGCTCATTCTCACTTCAAAATAGATCTATAGTGCTTTAACCGTTTAGGCTTCACAAAATAATTTCATATTTTGCAAAGACAATTAACGCTGAGAGACCTATGATACAACCGACTCGATTATTCGATTTTGCCTACTACCAAAAAGAAAAATACAATTTAACCACTGCTTTTGCCGACAAGAGAAAGGGATCCTGGATTTCTGTATCCAGTGAAGAATTCCTCGATAAAGGAAATGCCATCAGTCGCGGGCTTTTGCGTCTTGGAATCAAACCCAACGATAAAATTGCCTTGATTTCAACCACCAATCGCAGTGAATGGAACATCTGCGACTTTGGGAGTCTTCAATTAGGCGCGCAAGATGTACCCATTTATCCTACCAGCTCCAAAGAAGATTATCAATATATCTTGAACCACAGTGAGTCTGTGGTCTGTTTTGTCTCTTGTGCCGATGTTTATGCAAAAGTTGAGCAAATCAAGGACCAAGTCCCTTCGTTAAAGCATGTTTACAGTTTTGATGCCCTGGATAACTGCGCGCATTGGAGCGAAGTTTTGGAACTCGGTGCTGACCAAAGCAATCAATCAGAGGTTGATGGACTAAAAGACCAGGTCCAGGAAAATGACTTAGCAACGATCATCTACACCTCTGGAACTACGGGTAAACCTAAAGGTGTCATGCTCAGTCATCAAAACATTTCGGCCAACATCAGACGAAGCGCCGACCGTTTGCCCATTGCCTTAGGAGAATCTAAGGCACTGAGCTTTTTGCCCATATGCCATATCTACGAACGCATGCTGTCCTATATGTATCAATATTGTGGTGTAGAGGTCTATTTTGCCGAGTCCTTAGAAACCATCAGTGAAAATCTACAGGAAATACATCCTGATGTCATGACAGCCGTTCCGAGACTTTTGGAAAAAGTATACGACAAGATTTACGCCAAAGGCGCAGCGCTAACCGGCATCAAAAAGGCTCTGTTTTTCTGGGCGGTCAATCTTGGACTGGTTTATGAACCTTATGGCCAAAATGGATGGTGGTATGAATTTCAACTTAAAATCGCTCGTAAACTGATCTTTACAAAATGGCAAGAGGCCTTAGGTGGAAAACTCCGAGCTGTAGCTTCGGGAAGTGCCGCATTGCAACCTCGATTGGCTCGTGTGTTTAATGCTGCGGGCATTCCGATTATGGAAGGTTACGGACTCACAGAGACTTCACCTGTAGTAGCGGTCAATGACTTTAGAGATGGAAATTTTAAAATTGGTACCGTGGGCAAACCCATTGCAGATACCGAGATTAAAATTGCAGAAGACGGAGAGATTTTAGTCAAGGGGCCACAAATCATGATGGGCTATTACAAGGATCCTGATTTGACTGCCCAAGTCATTAAAAATGGCTACTTCCACACTGGAGATATCGGTGAGGTTGATGCTGAGGGCTTTTTGCGCATTACGGATCGCAAAAAAGAAATGTTCAAAACCAGCGGTGGTAAATACATCGCCCCGCAAGTCTTGGAGAATGCCCTTAAGCAATCGAGATTTATCGAACAACTCATGGTAATCGGAGAAAATCAGAAAATGCCAGCGGCACTGATTCAACCCAACTGGGAATTTGTCCAGGAATGGGGCAACAATAAACAGCTCAATTTACCCACCGATCTCGCCGCACTAAGTCAGCACCCTAAGGTGATCGAACGCATTCAAAAAGAGGTCGACCATTTTAATGAACATTTTGGCAAGTGGGAGCAAATCAAAAAATTTGAATTAACCCCAGAGGTCTGGAGCATCGAGCTCGGACTGTTGACTCCGACCATGAAAATGAAACGAAAGATCATTAAGGCGCACTACAGCGACTTAATTGATAAGATTTACACAGAATAATTCTATTCATCGCAAACCCCCTACTGCTCAAGGGGGTTTTTTTTGATTATTTTATTATGCATGCATAATAAAATACGTATCTTTAAAATATGAAACATAAAACCATAGATCACATCTTGAGAAGTGTTTGGATGTCCGTATCTAAAATGTATCAGGAAGAAGCTGCAAAATTAGACAGCACCATGGCCACAGGCTTTACCTTGATTTCGATTGATCCTGAACACGGGTCACCCTCCACTGCGCTTGGACCGAAAATGGGTATGGAAGCGACCAGTTTATCGCGGCTTTTAAAAAGCATGGAAGCCCGCGAACTAATTTCTAGAAAACCACATCCTGAAGACGGACGTAGTGTGCTGATTTGTCTTACTGATTTTGGTCAACAAATGCGCGAATACTCAAAAGAAATCGTTCTGGGATTTGATCAAATCGTCAGACAGAAAATCAACGAGACCGAACTCAAAACATTCTTAAAAGTGGCAGAGACCATCATGGAGCTCTCTCAAAACAGCAGTGCGTATAGTCGCAACAAAACAGCCTAATATGTCAAAAAGAACCATTAAAAAAGTAGCAGTCATCGGATCGGGTATCATGGGTAGCGGTATCGCTTGTCACCTGGCCAATATCGGTTTAGAAGTCCTTCTGCTCGACATTATACCGAACGCCTTAAATGACGCTGAAAAAGCTAAAGGCTTGTCTTTGAGCGATCGTTCCGTGCGCAACAGAATCGTGAATACCTCTTTTCAAAACGCAGTTAAATCGAAACCCAGCCCATTGTACCATCCTTCCTTTGCCAAACGTGTCGTCTTAGGTAATTTGGATGATGACTTGGCCAAAATCAAATCGGCGGACTGGATCATTGAGGTGGTGGTAGAACGCCTAGACATTAAACAGCTAGTTTTTGAGCGTATTGAGCAGCATCGAACCCCTGGAACCATTATCAGCAGTAATACTTCTGGAATACCCATTGCAGACATGAGCCAAGGGCGCAGCGAAGATTTTCAAAAGCACTTTTGTGGCACCCACTTCTTTAACCCTCCACGATATTTGAAATTACTGGAGATTATCCCGGGACCCAAGACAGATCCGGACCTGCTCTTATTTCTGAGCGAGTACGGAGAGAAATTTCTAGGCAAAACCAGCATCATCACTAAGGACACCCCAGCCTTTATCGGTAACCGAATTGGAATCTTTGGCATTCAAAGTCTCTTTCATCAGGTCAATACACTAGGGCTAAGCATCGAAGAGATCGATAAGCTCACAGGACCGGTCATCGGACGTCCCAAGAGTGCCACCTTCAGGACCGTAGATGTCGTGGGCCTAGATACGCTCGCACACGTCGCCGAGGGCATCCATAAAAATTGTCCTCAAGATGAAGCACATGACCTCTTCGAGCCAGTAGATTTTGTTCAAAAAATGCTTGAAAACAATTGGTTAGGCAGTAAAACAAAACAAGGATTTTATAAAAAACACACCGATAAAAACGGTAAAAAAGAAATTCACGCCCTCAACCTCAAGACCTTAGAATACGATCCGGTTAAAAAAGTAAAGTTCGATACTCTAGACAAGACCAAGCCTATTGAGCTGGTCGAGGATCGCTATCCCATTTTGATTGCCGGAACAGACAAAGCAGGTGAATTTTACCGCGCAAATTTTGGCGCCATGTTTCACTATGTCAGTCAGAGAATTCCAGAAATTTCTGATGAGCTCTTTGCCATTGATCTGGCGATGAAAGCCGGTTTTGGATGGCTTCATGGACCCTTTGAAATATGGGACTTTATCGGAATAAATAAGGGGATAAAGCTCATCGAAGATTTGGGTAAAAAGGCCCCAGATTGGATTCTAGCCATGGCCCAGGCCAATCAAAGTTTTTATCACAACGAGGAGGGCAAGCGCCTATTTTACGATCAGCGGCATAAGGACTATCGACCAATCCCAGGACAAGAGGCTTTTATCGTTTTAAACCAAATTGAACAACAGCACATTGTTTTTCAAAATGCTGGCGTGGTGGTTCACGATCTAGGCGACGGCATCCTGAATTGTGGTTTTAAGAGCAAAATGAACAGCATTGGCGGCGATGTCTTGGCTGGCTTGAACACCGCTTTAGATTTAGCCGAAAAACAATACGATGGACTGATTATCGGTAACCAAGGAGCTAATTTTTCTGTCGGTGCCAATATCGGAATGATCTTTATGATGGCTGTCGAACAAGAATACGATGAGTTAAATGCCGCAATCAAGTATTTTCAAGATACTGTCATGCGATTGCGTTATTCTTGCATACCCACAGTGGTGGCCCCGCATGGACTGACCCTTGGCGGTGGATGTGAGCTGACGCTTCACGCAGATCGCGTGGTGGCCGCCGCAGAGACCTACATTGGTTTAGTCGAATTCGGTGTTGGGGTGATTCCGGGGGGTGGAGGAAGTAAAGAACTGACCCTAAGAGCCTCGGACAGTTATCGAAAAAATGACGTTCAGCTCAATCGCCTTCAAGAGTTCTTTTTGACCATTGGTATGGCCAAAGTCGCTACTTCAGCCTACGAGGCATATGATTTAGACCTTTTGCAAAAAGGTAAAGATGTCGTGGTGGTCAACAAAGACCGCCAAATCGCAGTGGCCAAACAAACTGCGCGAATGATGGCTGATATGGGTTACACCCAACCCCAACAACGTCAAGATATTATGGTCCTTGGCCAACAGGCACTCGGCATGTTTTTAGTGGGTACTGATGCCATGCAAGCTGGGCATTTCATCTCGGAGCACGATAAAAAAATCGCCAATAAATTAGCCCATGTAATGGCAGGCGGCGATCTTTCTGAACCCACAATGGTGAGTGAACAATACCTATTAGACCTTGAGCGAGAGGCCTTTTTAAGTCTTTGCGGTGAACGCAAAACCCTAGAACGTTTACAACAGATGATACGAACCGGAAAACCCTTGAGAAATTAGACCGAATATTTATCAACCCCAACAACAGACAAAACCATGACCACTGCATACATTGTAAAAGCCTATAGAACAGCCGTTGGTAAAGCACCAAAAGGGTTATTTCGCTTTAAAAGACCGGATGAATTGGCCGCTGATACCATCGAATATTTGATGAATCAAACTCCAGAATTGGATAAAAATCGCATCGATGATGTAATGGTCGGCAACGCCATGCCTGAGGCAGAACAGGGATTAAACATGGCCCGACTCGTCTCCCTGATGGGGCTCAAAACCGATCAAGTCCCTGGAGTAACGGTAAATCGCTATTGCGCTTCCGGACTAGAAACCATAGCCATGGCCAGTGCGAAAATTCAGAGCGGTATGGCCCACTGTATTTTGGCTGGAGGTGCTGAATCCATGAGTTTTATTCCCATGGGTGGATACAAGCCCACACCAGACTACGGTATCGTTCAGCAAGGTCATGAAGACTATTACTGGGGCATGGGACTCACTGCGGAGGCCGTCGCCAAACAGTACCAAGTAAATCGCGATGAGCAAGACGAATTTGCCTTTAAATCCCACCAAAAAGCCCTTGCAGCGCAGAAGAGCAATCGATTTGCCGATCAAATCGTGCCCATAACGGTCAAACAAACCTATTTAGATGATCAAGGAAAAAAACAAATCAAAGAATATACGGTTTCCCAAGACGAAGGGCCACGCCCTGACACCTCCATTGAGGCCTTGAACAAATTACGTCCTGTTTTCGCTCAAAATGGATCAGTCACTGCTGGGAATTCATCGCAAATGAGTGATGGCGCTGCATTTGTCCTTATTGTAAGTGAGGAACTAATGAAAGAGTTGAATTTGCAGCCCATCGCGCGCCTGGTGAGTTATGCTACCGTTGGTGTCGCCCCGCGCATTATGGGAATCGGTCCTGTTGAAGCCATTCCGAAGGCCCTAAAAATGGCTGGCCTAAGCCAGAATGATCTGAAACTCATCGAACTCAATGAGGCCTTTGCCTCACAATCTTTGGCTGTGATCAAAACCTTGGATCTGAATCCCGACACGGTCAATGTCAACGGCGGTGCCATCGCACTAGGCCATCCACTAGGATGTACTGGAACCAAACTCTCGGTGCAACTCTTTGATGAATTTCGACAAACAAAGGCCCATGGCGCCTATGGCATGGTTACTATGTGCGTCGGCACCGGCCAAGGCGCTGCCGGAATATTTGAATACCTAGGCTCATAAAATAAATACAAGAACATTAAATACAAATCCCCAATGAACACGACAGAAACTACAAACAACTTATTGCGCGGTGGACAATTTTTGATCCAAGAAACCCAGCCCGATGAGGTCTTTACTCCAGAGGATTTCACCGAGGAACAACGCATGATGATCGACTCAGTCAAAGAGTTTGTCGATCGAGAAATCTGGCCGCATAAGCCACGATTTGAGCAAAAAGATTACGAATTGACTCACGAGGTCATGAAAAAAATTGGGGAGCTGGGTTTATTAGGCGTGGCTGTCCCCGAAGCCTATGGAGGATTGGGTATGGGATTTGTGACCACTATGCTGGTCTGCGATTACATCAGCGGTGCCACGGGTTCTATCGCCACGGCCTTTGGTGCCCATACAGGCATTGGAACCTTACCCATCACACTTTACGGGACTGAAGAGCAAAAACAAGAATACGTACCCAAACTGGCCACCGGAGAGTGGTTTGGCGCCTATTGCCTGACTGAGCCTGGGGCGGGAAGTGATGCCAACAGTGGTAAAACAAAGGCAGTATTGACCGAGGATGGCACCCATTACTTGATCAGCGGTCAAAAAATGTGGATTTCAAACGCAGGATTCTGCAGTCTCTTTATCGTCTTTGCACGCATCGAAGACGATAAAAATATTACTGGTTTTCTGGTAGAGAACGATCCGAAAAACGGCACTAGTTTGGGTGAAGAAGAACACAAATTAGGCATCCACTCCTCCTCTACTCGACAGGTATTTTTCAACGAAACTAAAGTACCAGTAGGCAAAATGCTCGGTGCTCGCGGCGAAGGATTTAAAATCGCCATGAATGCCCTGAATGTCGGGCGAATCAAACTGGCAGGCGCCTGTTTGGACGCCCAAAGGCGTATTATTTCGAATGCAGTAGGTTATGCCAATGAACGGATTCAATTCAATCAACCGATCGCTCAATTCGGAGCCATTAAATTCAAAATAGCAGAAATGGCTGCAGCCGCTTTTGTGGATGAAAGTGCGACTTATCGGGCCTCAAAGAACATTGAGGACCGCATCGCACTCAGGGTGGCCTCGGGAAACAGCCATCAGGAAGCAGAACTTAAAGGGGTCGAGGAATACGCCATCGAATGCTCCATACTCAAGGTCGCTGTCTCAGAAAATGCCCAAAATTGTGCCGATGAAGGCATCCAAATTTACGGCGGCATGGGCTTTAGTGCTGACACCCCTATGGAATCTGCATGGCGTGATGCCCGCATTACCCGAATTTACGAAGGAACCAACGAAATCAACCGAATGCTATGCGTGGGGATGCTCATTAAAAAGGCCATGAAAGGTCATGTAGATTTGCTGAACCCAGCCATGGCTGTCGCCGACGAGCTAACGGGTATACCATCCTTCGAAACTCCGGATTTCTCCCAGCCCCTGGCCCAAGAAAAAGCCTTAGTCGATAACATGAAAAAAGTTTTTTTAATGGTTGCCGGACATGCCGTACAAAGCTTTGGACCAGAATTGGAACAACACCAACAGTTATTATTGGCTGCAGCAGACCTCATGATTGCCGTTTACATGTCTGAAAGTGGTTTGCTGCGCGCTCAGAAAACCTTGGGGGTAAACCCTGAAAAAGGTCAAATACAAGCGGATTTAGTACGACTGCATGTGTACAATGCGGTGGATCGTGTTCAAAAGAAAGCAAAAGAGGCCATTGTCAGTGCCTCCACGGGAGATCAACAGCGCATGATGCTGATGGGCCTCAAACGGTTTACCAAATACCATGAATTTCCAAATGTTGTGGCTCTTCGAGAAACCATTGCTGATCGTGTAATTCAGGCCAACTACTATCCTTTTTAGTCAATTAAATCTTGGCTAGTTCATAAATTTTAAACGGGTGATTTGTACTTTAGTACTTATTCATTAATTAAGAGGTTATGTATACCCCTATCAACTCGAGGCTCCTTGGCTTGATTATAGTCATGTCCTGGCTCACCATGCCGAACATTCTGGCTCAAAATGAAGGTCAAATGGATGAAATCATCAAGAACGTTAGTAAAGCACGCCTGACCAAAGATGTCACTACCTTAGTGAATTTTGGCACGCGGCACACCTTGAGTGATACCATTTCAAATGTCAGAGGTATAGGCGCTGCTCGAAGATACATTAAGAGTGAATTTGAAAAAATATCATCCGATTGCGGCGGTTGTCTCGATGTTTTTTACCAAAGGACTTTGGTTTCTAAAGGGAGCAATGAACGAATTTTTAGCGATGTATGGGTGGTGAATGTCATCGCAATTCAGCGAGGTCAATCGACTCCTAATGATTATGTGATCATGTCCGGCGATATTGATTCTCGCATCAGCGACCCGAACAATCACATCGATGTGGCTCCAGGCGCTAATGACAATGCTACAGGGATGGCAGGTACCTTGGAAGCAGCCAGGGTTTTAAGTCATTATCGCTTCGAAAAGAGTATTGTTTACGTGGGACTGAGTGGTGAAGAACAAGGGCTATTTGGTGGTAAGGGATTGGCTGAATACGCCAAAACCCATAAATGGAATATCATCGGAGTGCTCAACAATGATATGATCGGAAATACAGAGGGCATCGACGGAGTAAAAGACAATAGAAGTTTCCGAATATTCAGTGAACCCACCCCAGTCACTGAATCAGAACAAGATCGAAAAGCCCGTCGATTTTTCGGTGGAGAAGTCGATGGTGTGTCGAGACAACTGGCTCGATATGTGTACAAAACAACCCAAAAATTCATGCCCGAAATGAAACCCATAATGATTTATCGCTTGGACCGCTTCGGTCGTGGTGGCCATCACAGACCGTTTAACGATGCTGGCTACCCTGGTATTAGAATTATGGAGACTCATGAAAATTATGATCATCAGCACCAAGATCTGCGTACTGAAAATGGTATTTACTACGGAGACCGACTTGAACATGTAGATTTTAATTATGTTACAAAATTGACCACAGTCAATGCCATTAATTTAGCACAACTGGCCAATGCCCCAAGCTCGCCTAATAATGTGAGCATCTCGGGTATGGTTGCGCCATCAACCACACTATCTTGGAGTGAAGTGGCGGGTGCCACAGCTTATCGCGTTTATTGGAGAGATACCACCAATCCACACTGGCAATACAGCAAACTCATTACGGGTACAAATAAAGCAACACTTCAAGGTATTGTTATCGACAACTATTTCTTTGGTGTTGCAGCGGTAGGACCCAATGGCCACGAGAGTGTGGTCCGTTTTCCAAATGAGGTCAAACGATAATAGCTGCTCAAATGAAGCATCTTGATTTAGTATCGGTAATTTATAGTTTAAAAAAACTAGTCTTGTTGCTCTTTTTAATTTGGGCTGAATTTGGACTTAGTCAAAGCTTTACTCGCGCTGATTCATTAAGGGGTGGAATAACACCCGAACGTATCTGGTGGGATTTAGAGCATTACGATTTATCGGTTAAATTGGATGTCGATGGTCGTCAAATCAACGGAACAAACCGCATCAGTTATGTTGTTAATCAAGTAAAGCCTGAGCCAGGCCGAGTTTCTGCTAAGACCAAAAAGGTCATGCAAATTGACCTTCAATGGCCCATGCGTTTAGATTCGGTAACCCAAAATGGGGTTTTATTAAAGGTGATTCGAGAAGGTTCAGCCCATTTCGTGACGACTGAAATGCCACAAATTTCTGGCCAAGCGAACAGTGTTATGTGTTATTTTTCCGGTCGACCAATCGAGGCTCAAAACCCGCCATGGGATGGAGGATTTACCTGGAATCAAGACGAATTAGGGCGGCCTTTTATAGCCAATGCAAATCAAGGCATTGGTGCCAGTGTTTGGTGGCCCAATAAAGATCATCCCTACGACGAGCCGGACCGCGGAGTCGATTTAAAAATTCAGCTAGCAAAGCCTTTGGTCGCCGTAGGTAACGGACGACTTCTCGAGGTCAGTGATGCTGGAGATGACGATCAAATTTTTCATTGGCAAGTGACCTCGCCCATCAACAACTACGGGGTCAATATCAATGTGGGGCATTATGTACGTTTTGAGGAAGTTTACAGGGGCCTAAGCGGAGCTTTAGATTGTACTTATTGGGTCTTGGATTACAACTTAGAACAAGCCAAAACCCAATTTAAACAGGTTCCCATGATGCTCGAGGCCTTCGAACATTGGTTTGGCCCATACCCCTTTTACGATGACGGCTATCAGCTCGTTGAAGTACCTTACCTCGGCATGGAACATCAGAGTAGCGTGACTTACGGCAACGGTTATCGAAATGGTTATCGCGGCACTGATTTGAGCGATTCAGGCTGGGGCATGAAATTCGATTTCATCATCATCCATGAATCTGGTCATGAGTGGTTTGCCAACAACATCACCAACAGCGATGTCGCAGATATGTGGATTCACGAGGGTTTCACCGCCTATAGCGAAAATCTATTTTTGGATTATCACTACGGCCGCGAGGCTTCGAACCAGTATGTGGTGGGAACTAAAAAAAGAATTCAGAACGATCGGCCATTAATCGGATATTATGGTGTCAATCACGAGGGAAGTGGAGACATGTATTACAAAGGGGCTAATATTTTACACACCTTACGTCAATGGGTGAACGACGATGCACTCTGGCGTGAGGTTTTAACTGGATTGAACCAGCAGTTCAGGCATCAAACCATAAGTTCAAAGCAACTGGAAGATTATATTGCATCGGCCTTGAATCTTAATTTGACTCAATTTTGGGAGCAGTATTTACGCACCCCAGACATCCCAGTATTTGAATATCATATTCAGGATAAAACGCTAAAATATCGCTACAATAAAACCATTGCAGAATTCAACCTGCCTGTATTGGTGCATGTCAACGGGGCTTCGCATTGGCTGCGCCCCACTGAATCCTGGAAAGTGTTGTCTCATCCCTCTAAAATCAAAGATTTTGAGGTCGATAAAAATTTCTTGCTCAAAGCTCGAGTAATCGATAGGCCCTGACGCGGGGACACCCCTTTAGACTGAGACTTTTAAAACCCATGGCTTAAGGGCATAGCCCAGCCTTTAGCTCAAGATTATTTACTAACTTTCGGACTCAAAAAAATTGCAAATATCCCATGCGAACAACAGTCATTCTAGGCGTATTGATCGGCGTCACTACTCTGGCTCCTCTGGCCAATGCTCAGAAAATAAATCCTGAAATATTTCAACACATCAGTCCTCGTGAGATTGGCCCTGGTGGCATGTCAGGTCGAGTCACTGCAATCGATGTGGTTTTGAGTCAACCAGATGTAATCTATGCAGGTACAGCTTCAGGTGGGGTTTGGAAAACTACCGGTGGTGGTCAAACCTGGCAACCTATTTTTGAACAAGAGGCCACAGCTTCTGTAGGGGCGTTGGCCATCGACCAAAAAAATCCATCCATCATATGGGTGGGAACTGGAGAAGGAAATCCAAGAAATAGCCTCAACGGAGGTAAGGGCATTTATCGCTCACTGGATGCGGGTCAAAGCTGGGAGCTAATGGGTCTGGAGGCTACCAGGAACATCCATAGAATTTTGATCGACCCCAATGATTCAAATACGGTTTATGTCGGGGCCATCGGATCACCTTGGGGGGCTCACCCAGAGCGGGGTGTATTTAAAACCACTGATGGCGGTAAGACCTGGCGTCACATTTTAAAAACCAATGGGCATTCAGGAGTCGCAGACATGGTCATGGATCCTTCAAATCCCAACAAAATTCTAGTGGCCATGTGGGAACATTTTCGTGAACCTTGGTTTTTTAAATCTGGAGGGGCAGGATCAGGACTTTATATCACTCATGACGGTGGAGAACATTGGACAAAGAAAACAGAAAAAGAAGGATTGCCTCAAGGGGATTTAGGGCGCATTGGACTGGCCATATCACCGAGTAATCCCGATCGTATTTACGCGCTAATAGAATCCAAAAAAAATGGCTTATACGTCAGTCTGGATGGCGGTAGCCGCTGGGCTTTGGTCAATGATAAGAACGACATCGGTAATCGCCCATTTTACTATTCAGATATTTTTGTTGATCCCCAAAATGAGTATAAACTTTATTCCGTCTTTACCTATGTGAATGTTTCCATCGACGGGGGTAAAAACTTCGAACAGCTCATGCCCGCTTACGGTGTCGACAATGGGGTTCATCCGGATCATCACGCTTGGTGGATTCATCCAACCAACGGCAAATTCATGCTGGATGGCAATGACGGTGGTTTGAACCTAACCAGAGACGGTGGCCAATCATGGCGTTTTATGGGTAACATACCGGTGGGCCAATTTTATCACATTGCGGCTGATATGGACGTCCCGTACAATGTTTATGGTGGCATGCAAGACAATGGCAGTTGGCGCGGACCGGCTTATGTTTGGAAACGTCAAGGCATCCGCAACAGCTATTGGCAAGAAATTTCTTTTGGTGATGGGTTTGATGTGGTCCCTGACCCGACAAACTCACGATTCGGTTGGAGCATGAGCCAAGAGGGTTATGTGACTCGATACGATTACTTAACTGGGAATAATCATTTGGTCCGCCCTACTCACCCCGACCCTGAAGTTCGTCTGCGTTTTAACTGGAACAGTGCCATCAATATAGATCCGGTAGATCCAAAGACCATTTATTTTGGTTCGCAGTTCGTCCACAAGAGCGAAGATAAAGGCTTGACCTGGACCATAATATCAGACGATTTAACCACAAATGATTCAGAAAAGCAAAAACAGGACGAAAGTGGAGGACTCACCATGGACGCCACTGGGGCTGAGAATCACACGACAATTTTAGTCATAGAACCCTCACCCTTAAATCCAGCCATACTTTGGGCAGGAACGGACGACGGGAGGGTTCATCTCACTCAAAATGGCGGCAACACTTGGCAAAGTCTAGAAAAAAACATCAAAAGTTTGCCCTCTGGCAGTTGGATTACTCAAATAAAGGCCTCGAACAAAAAACCTGGGACGGCCCTTTTAGTCGCCAACGATTACCGCCGTTTGAATGATGGAGTTTATGTCTATAAAACCTCAAATTATGGCAAAACATGGCAACGCATCGCAAGCGATTTGGATGTCGGTAGTTTTGCCTTGAGCATTGTGGAGGATCCCGTGACCGATCAATTGCTTTTTCTCGGTACTGATGATGGCCTTTATTATTCGCTGAATGCCGGAAATACTTGGACCAAATGGACACACAATTTTCCAACCGTTCCGGTTAGCGATTTGCTCATTCACCCCAGAGAACACGATTTGGTTATCGGGACCTTTGGTCGATCCATTTGGATTATGGATGACATTAGACCGCTTCGGGCTCTGGCCATGGATGCTAGTGTTGTAGATCAGGCACTTGTACTCTTTGATCCTCCTGAAGGTTATCAGGCGGCTTATCAACAACCCACCGGCAGTCGTTTTGGAGCGGATGCCCTCTTCCAGGGAGAGAATCGATCCTCAGGAATCACTTTAAGCTATTGGGTAAATCTGGATAAAATCAGTGAATTAAAGACACAAAATACAGAAAACCAAAAGGATAAAGAGACTAAAGACTCGTTGTATTTAAGAATATACAAAGGTGAAGCGCTTATTCGCAGCTTACAAAAACCAATACCTGAAACACAAGGAATTCATCACTGGACCTGGTATATGGATGCCAAGGGCAGCGCCTGGATTCGGCGTGAACCAAGAAAAGCCAAACAAGAAATTGGTGGCGGTTATTTGAGTCCAGGAACCTACCAGGTGAGTATTTCGATTGGCCAAAGCGATAAATCGTTATTGACCAGCCCAAAGCGCAGCATTACGGTAAATGCAGATCCAAGAATCGCCCCTATTGATCAAAAGGCGGAGCGATTAACCCAAGAGATGATGTCTCAAGTGCAAAGCTTATCTGATGAAATCATCCAAATGCTGGAGCAAATCAAAAAAGATAAAGACGGACTTGATCGACTTGAAAAAGATTTGAAGCGTCAAAAAGACAGTGCTTATACCGGTTTGACCCAGTCTGTTTCAACGATGAAAAAACAGCTCACAGAACTTCAGGACCTTTTTGTTGGCGCTCGTGACAAACGGCAGGGCATTACTGCAGATGCCTCGCCCAGTGTGTCCGATCGCATGCGATTAATCATGGGCTATTTACGCAGTCGACCAAACGGTCCGACCCAAACAGAACAGCAGCTCTTGAGTCAAGCCAAAGCATCGGCGGCTGAAGCCAAGCAAAGCGTCCTAGATTTTTATTCAAATGATTGGGTTGAATTCACTCAAAAAGTAAAAAGCATAGACATTCCATATTTCAAAACCTCCGAATTCCAAAACGATGATCAATAACGTTTCAACTTTGCAAAAAAGAATTTACGCCCTTAGTCTGATAATATGGCTTGGAATGTTTCAAAATCCCGTCCTGGCGCAATCTCAGGCTGAATCCAAATATGGCAGTTGGTTTGTTTTTATCAACCAGCATCGATTTAACGAGAAATTCACCACCTTGACCGACATTCAGCACAGAAGTTGGGAATACGCGCAGAATTTTAATCAATTGCTTTTACGAAGCACGCTGAATTACCGTCTAAATTCTGAATTTCAACTTGGGTTGGGTTACGGTTATATCGCGACGGATTCGAGTTTTGAAAACACCCCTGATGAAATGAATTCCAGTGAGCATCGAATTCACGAACAGCTTCTTTTTAGAAAAAAATTCAATAAAGGGGTATGGATCAATCGCTATAGACTAGAACAACGATTCCTCTCCAATGATGGGGATGGTTATGATTTAGCGCATCGAGCGAGATATATGGCACGGGTCAATTATTCGTTAAGTCCAAAATTCTTTCTCTCGGCATTTGACGAACTGTTTTTGAACCTAGATCGACCGGTATTTGGACAAAATCGTCTTTATTTCGGTGCAGGATATCAAGCGACGCCAATGCTCAATGTGCAATTAGGTTTCATGAAAAATCACTTTTCGTCAGCCAATTACGACCGAATCTTACTGACCCTTTGGTATAACAGTGATAGCTTTTAATGCTCTATTGGTCAGCCATCATAAAACAAAAATATCGTACTTTAGAATCTAATTTTACTATCATGATCAAAATTCAATGCTTTGTCCTGGCTTTGACCCTTACCCTGGTGGGGTGCAAACATGAGGTCAAGAATCAACCCGACAAAACACAATCGAGCCAATCTGAGAACACGCAGCCAACGCCAAGGGTTGAGGCCAATAAACAAACCGTGGTGGTGAAACTAGAGTCAAAAAGTGGCAGTACTGCGACCGGTGTGGCCATTTTTGTGCAAGAATACGGTCAGGTTCGCGTAATCAGTGAATTTGAAGGCTTGACTCCAGGCATACACGCCATGCACTTGCATGAAAAAGCGGATTGCTCTGCTGCGGACGGCACCTCAAGTGGCGGTCACTGGAATCCAACCTTTGAAAAACACGGATCCTGGGGAGACCCTAAAGGCTATCACCGAGGCGACGTAGGTAATCTCACAGCAAAATCAGACGGTACGGCTAAACTTATGTTCCAAACCGATCAATGGTGTATTGGTTGTGGCGATGAAAACAGAGATATTCTGGGGAAAGCCGTAATCATTCACGAGGGTCGAGACGACCTTACGACTCAGCCTACCGGAAATGCCGGAGGCCGTGTAAGCTGTGGAGGAATCATAAAGTAAATCCTGAAATAAAGATAAATCGTCGCCTAGTCCAATTCGACAATTACTTCGTCCAATCCTCGACGTACCTTAGCCATTTTTGAAAAGGCATCTTGAGCTGAACGGTGACCCACTGGAAGTAAAAGGACGGCTCTTAAACCTTGACTGCTGAGCCCGAGTATTTCGTCATACTTTGGAGGCTCAAAACCTTCCATTGGACAAGCATCGATACCCTCAAGGGCGCAGACGGTCAATAAGTTACCTAAAGCAATATACGCTTGTTTGGCCATCCAAACTTCCTTATCCTTATGGGACATCTCTCCCATCTCTTTGAGTAAAAATTCACGAAACGGCGCCAGAATTTTGTCGTCGGTCCCTCTTTTGGCTTTGACCAAATCAAAATAAGAATGAATGAACTCTGGGGTAACGTCAGTCCTGGTACATAAAACCAACAAGTGAGAGCACTGCTGAATTTGTTTTTGATTCATGGAAGCAGCAACCAGTCTAGATTTTAATTCTTCATTAGAAATCACCAGCATTTTCAAGGGCTGTAAACCATATGAGGAGGCCGTCAGATCAAAAGCCTCTTTGAGCAATTGAATCTGCTGCGACTCCAATTTACGATCGGGATCAAAGGACTTACAGGCATAACGCCATTGGAGTTGGTCAATAATCGATGACATGGCTATTTTTTGGCAAATTTAGAATTAAATACACAATTTTCACGGGTATCAATATGGCTAATTCCCAGGACTAAGTTTGAAAAAACCAAAGTTTAATGGCTAGAACACCAATCATGACGATCAAAAATTTCCGAATAAACCCATCTCCCTTTTTAACAGACAATCGACTTGAAATCCATGCGCCACACGCATTCCCTATGGCCAAAATTAAACCTACGGTAAAGTCAACTTTATCATTCAATACAAAAACAACAAGAGCAGCCAAGGTATACAATAGAACGACAAATACTTTTGTGGCATTGGTTCTCACTAGATTGATATGATGAGCGTAGTGCAAATAAAGAATGATCAGAAATCCAATGCCTGCATTGATAAAACCACCGTATATGCCCAAAAAAAAGAACACAATCATGCCTTGCCACAAATAACGCCCAGTGAGTTTTTCAGTCCTTTCAGCCAAGTTCAGGTCCGGTTTAAAAATAATGATCAACATGACTGCTAACATAATGATCGCTAGAACTTTATTGAATATACCCTCGTCGATGTCTACCGCGATTTTTGCACCGATTATGGCGCCAAGTAAGGCCGAAAGACCGATATAGGTATTAAAAGGAAAAGTAGAAATCCCCTTACTTCGAAAACCCATAGTCGCCATAAATGTTTGTATGACGATGGCTACACGATTCGTTCCATTAGCGACAGCGGGCGGTAATCCCATGAAAATTAAAAAAGGTAGAGAGATTAGACTACCACCACCGGCTATCGTATTGATAAAACCAACCACGAAACCAATCACGATCAGCAGCAGATATTGCAATATTGGATCCATAAAACAAAGGTAGTTCGAATATTTTAACAAGGCCTTGTTTCAAGAAAATTGGGTCATTAAAATAATCGATGAGGACTTGTGTAATTCTACAAAAGCGTCCTATATTTGCATCCGCAAAGGAGAAATGGCAGAGTGGTCGAATGCGGCAGTCTTGAAAACTGTTGAGGGTCACACCTCCGGGGGTTCGAATCCCTCTTTCTCCGCAGAATAAACGAAAAACCGGCGCTACATGCGCTGGTTTTTTTTTATGCGTGGACTGAGCCAAGCTTGCTTGAGCGAGGATAAGGCATAAAAAAAATTTGGGCGCCGCAGGCGGACAGGTTTTTCATAAAATTAACTTTGATTATTCTGAAGCACCAACCCTCCATGGGATCACGAGCGCTAGCGAGTAATCCCTCTTTCTCCGCAGAATAAACGAAAAACCAGCGCTACATGCGCTGATTTTTTTCTCCTCTATTTTATTTTGTTTAATCTTTTTATGGATTA
>Ga0213858_10000482_pt1 | contig 19125 bp, 25 predicted proteins | sample PICome_FD_160122 | JGI IMG/M metagenome (GOLD analysis project Ga0213858, IMG submission 160122) | Coastal seawater microbial communities near Pivers Island, North Carolina, United States - PICO245 | ecosystem: Environmental > Aquatic > Marine > Coastal | place: USA: North Carolina | collected... | reverse complement strand
ACCACCTCTTAATTGTACTTCATCAGGAGTTTCACTTGCACTTACACCGTCAGCAAAAGCACCGTATTCTCCGTATGCGTTTGAACAGTTAAGGGCACGAATAACACCACCTGATTCTGCGTTAAATCCTTTATCACAATAATATGTAAATACTGATACTAACTCAGCACGACCACCGTTGATAACTGAAACACCTCTACCGTCTGTGTTAATTTGAGTAAAGTCATTGGCAACCATTGATTTATTACCTGCTGTATGAGCAAGACCATCAATGTTCATACCAGTTGTACCTGTGTTGACAGATGTACAGTTATGAATATAAGGTGAAGCAGTTGTAATTGAACCACTAGGGTCAAGTGAAACAACACTTGCACCTGTTGTCATACCTTGCATTGTCATAAATGAAATGTAGTTAGCGTTGTTAACAAGGAACATAGAAGTTGCATTGTTATTGTGAACTGTAGCAACTGTACAAGTTAACGCAGCTCCGCCACCGTTACCTAATAAGTTATCTGCAATAGATAATGTATCTCCAACTGCAAAGTAACAACCGCCATGAGTTGGTGTTACTGTAATCGCTGATGAACCATCAACAACAACTGTAACTCTTAAACCTTGACCTGAACCACTTGTTGCTGTTGCTAAAACATTTGTGTATGTACCTGGTGTTCTTGAAGCGTCATTAGCACCAATGTTGTTAACTGTAGCAACTGAAGTTGAAGAACCAGCAGCTGGTTCTAATTTTGTTCCTCTTAATGAGTCACCAAAAATTGTAACTTGTGGTGGAACTCTAATCGGGAAAGTTTCTTCAAAAGTACCTGCCTGAATGTGAATTGAATCACCACCTGCAATTGTTTCAACTGTAAATGTGATATCTGCTGTAGAGTTACCAACATCTGCTTTTGCAATCGTAGCAGTATTTCCTTCAGAAAAGTTTGTACCGTTGTTAATAATATTAATAGTAGGTGTAGAAGAACCATCTACAATTACATCAGCAGTTGCACCTGAAGATGAACCACCAGTAATTGCTACATTTCTGTAAGTACCCGGTGTTCCGCCTGTACCACCTGCTATGTTTGAAATTGTTGAAATACCATTTGAACCTGCTGTTTGACATGCCTTTTTAATTGTTCTAAAAGGTAATGTCTCTGTTCCTGGATTTGTGTCTGCACCTTCTGGCGAAACGAAAAAAGCATTGCCTGAAGTTGGAGTAAAATATTCTAATCCTGTACCAGCAGCGTTAACTCTTAATCTATCACCTTGTCTACCAATTGGTAGTCTTTCAGGTCCAGCAGAACCTTGTTGTACAATGTCACCTTGTGTAGTGAATACACCAGATGGCGCACCTTTAACATAAAGAGCCCATTGAGTATTGTCTGAACCGTCAGTAGGAGCTTGACCTGCTGTAGTATCTATTTTTGCTCTGTAAGTAGAGTTTGAAAAAATTACTGTTTGACCAACTTTGTAAGCAGTACCGGAACTATATGTACCTTGATGTGAAACACCTTCTACTAATAAATCTGCTTTAGTATTATCTGTTGGTAATGTACCAGCAGCTGAACTTACTTTATAAACATATGTGTTACCACCGTATTGGACAACTTCACCAGTTTTGTAAGCAGTACCGGCAGCCCATGTACCTAACATACTGTAACCAGTTGTAATTACTTCCCAATCATCACCTGAATCTACAGGAGTTTGACCAATGTTATTTCTTTCTGCAACATACTGATAACCACCGTAAGTTACGATATCACCTTGTTGATATTGTGTACCACTTGCCCATGAATCTTCAAATTCAAGACCTGGTAAAAATACTGAAAATTTTGTTGTATCTAAAACTGCTGAAGAAGATGTGTGAGCCGTTGTACATACCCATAATGTTGGACCGTACTTAACGATATCATCTACTTTATAAAGAGTTGAGTTTGCGTGGTCAGCTTTGTAATCTACACCGCCAACCATTTTTTGCCATTTTGAAGGGTTGGCTGCTAAGTCTGTTTCAAATAATGCTGAAGATGTGTGGTTCGCAAGTGCTATAAAAGCATTACCACCATATCTTACAACATCATCAGCGATATAGGAAGTTGAAGCTGCCCATGCGCCTTTCCAAACAAATTTAATTCTCCCTAATACGAAATCTGCCATTTGTTATCCTATGTTGTATAGTTCCTTGTGTTTCCTGTTGCACCACTATTATATGTAAACTCTTCAAAATATCTAGCGACTAGAAATCCGTCAGCATTCATATAATATGTTAACTTGTTGTTATCAAAACGAACACCGTCATATGCTCTTGAGCTTGGTGTTCTACCATCAGCTAATTCTGTTCCTTGGTTTGATATTAATGTTCTATTATATTGGTTTGCGTCACCACTATTAGCGTCATCAATACCATTGTACGGTGTACCATAGTCAGCTAAAGTAATAGCGACATTTGGATCCGACATAAAAGCCTTTGTGTAAGTAAGTATGCCTTCATCTACTTGACCGTCATTAGCAAATGTTCGTCTTTCAACTTTTAGACCATGAAAGGCAGACTGAGCACCACTAAAGATACCATTCTCTGCTTTTTTATCTACTAGATACGCCATTACTTACTCCTTAAATACTATTTATAATACTTTTATTATGTAACTTCTAAAATAGCCACATATGCTTCCATATCTGGTTGAGACGAATCGGCATTTAATTCACCAACAACTCTTAATATATCATTTGATTCTAAATTAAGTGGTTTATCAAGAATTAAAGTATTTTCTGGTTCTATTTGTACAGATTTTGCTACATGATGAAAAGTTGAACCACCGTCTGTTGTTACTTTGACATCAACATTACCAAAGTTTGTAGCACTTTTATTTGAGATATATAATGCGTGAATAACTGCTTGACCGTTACTTGGTGCTGTATATAAATTAGCACTAGAAGTATCAGCTGTAACAACTGTCATACCTGCGTTTTTAAATGCACTTGCCATATTTCCTAACTTCCAAATACGATAGCATATGCAAGAGAATCACCCTCACCAACAAGTACATCACCTGTTGTTGTGCCATCTACTGTTAAATTTCCTGTTGTAATTACAGTACCAGTAACATTTGGTAAAGTAATTGTTCTATCAGCTGTTGGTTCTGCAGCCGTTAAAGTTGTTTCGTATGCGTTTGCTAAAAAACCTTCAAAGATTAAATTTGCACCATCTAAAAGAATATCTTGGTTTGAACTAGCACCATTTGTTACAACATCTTGTAAAGATACCGAACCTGCACCACCTAATTCTTTAACTACATTACCAGATGTTTTAGTATAAAACTTACCATCTGTAACATTCATTGCTAACTCACCTACTGCTAATGCGTTAGCAGCTGGTATAGCTAATGCCGTCTCACTTCTTTTTGGTTTTATTACCGTTGCCATTATTTAATATGCTTCTTAATCGCTTTAATTAATTTATCTTTAGTAAATCGTCTGTCTAATTCAACACCGACTTTTCTACCTAATTTTTCTAATTCTTTTTTAGTTTTACTTTTTAATCCTTTTAAATCAATTTCCCATTCTTTTTTTAATTTTAATGGTTTCATGTAAGGATTAACAATCCAACTTTTAATTTTTGACCATAGTTTCATTAGAATGAACCTCCATCAACTGTAATAATAGAGACATCACCAGATGTAACATCAAAATTATCTGAAGTAAATTTAGCAACACCTATATTTGATGTACTTGCTAATTCACCTGCAATTGTTAAAGTGTTTGCTGAAGCGACTGTATTAATACCTTCGCCTGCTAAAAACTCCATAGGGTTACCGATTTGAACTGCACCTTGTGAAGAACCTTCGTCTGTAAATGTAAAGTTTTCAATCTTAGCACCGTCAATACTACCTGCTAACATAGAGTTAGTAATACCTAATGCTTTAACTCTTAATGCGTCTGCGTTAACTTCAATAGATGAGTTATCAACTTCAACATCCATTTGGTTACCAGTTTTACTTAAAGCTGCACCTGCATTAATTTGACCTGCACCAGAGAATTGTGTTACATCTAACGCTGTTGTACCAAAAGTAGGAGCGCCTGTGTGAGTAAATACATAACCGTTATCTCCGTTAGCAGTACCTTCTTCTACAAAGATAAATGAACCACCTGATAATTCTGATGGTTGGTCTTCAGGAGTTGCTCTTGTTAAAACCCAATTTGATGAACCGTCACCAACTGTAGTTACTACATAGATACCGTTTTGAGCAGCTGCTGTTTGGTCTTTAACTAAAACTCTATCGCCAGCACTTGGTGTTACACCATCAACTGCAAAAGCAGCTTGTGTGCCAGAATTTGTTAATGTTGCACCTACACCAGCAGTACCGTTTGAGTAAGTTGCTGATAAGTTTGCTGTTGTAGCAACTCTAGCAGATGGTTTAGCGTCAAGACCTTGTGCAACTTGGTCAACATAAGCTTTGTTTGCTAATGAGTTAGTTGTAAATCCTGCTCTATCTTCGTAACCACTTGGTACTGTAACTGTTCCTGTGCCGTGAGGCGACATAACAATGTCAGTATTACCAGCACTTGTTGACATAGTAGCGCCGTTAATAGTAATACTATCAACAACTAAAGAAGTTAATCCTGCAATGTCAGTTGTAGTTGCACCTAGTGTTAATGTAGATGAACCTAAAGTAGTTGTAGGATTTGCTAAGTTAGCGTTTGTGATACCTGCACTACCTGATAAATTTGAATTTGTTAAACTTGTTGCATTGATTGTTACAGTATTGTCTGTAATAACTGCCTGCATACCAGCACCACCGGCAAATGTTAAAGTTTCTGCCGTATTATATGTGTCTGTTCCTGAATCACCTGCTAAATCAATAAACTGATTAACAGTTGAGAAACCTAAATTACCTGAACCGTCTGTTTTTAAAAATTGTCCAGCAGAACCGTCACCATCTGGCAATGTGAATGTTATGGAGTTTGACATTGCGTTAGGAGCTTTTAGTCCTACGAAATTAGTACCGTTATTTGTGCCCTCGTTTAATTTTAAACTACCACCAGCACTTGCGTTGTTACCAACAATCATTTGGTCAATCGCTAAGTTACCGTCTGCAATTAAAGCTGAATTTGCTGTTAGTGTACCAGCAGCGTGGTCTAACATGTCTGTAAAATATTGACCACCAATTACTGAAATATTATTTGCGTTACCGTTTCCGTCAACACCGCCCTCACCTACAAATAATCTATCTCCTAGATTACCTTGGGTTCCTGTTCCATAAGTATAAGCAACTTCACCAAGTTTCAGCGTACTCGGGGCAGTAGTACCTGAACTTCTTTTTATCTGAATTACTGTAGCCATCTAAAACTCCTAAAATGCTCCTGCGTTTAAGGTTAGTGTACCAGTTGTTGTAACAATTTCATTTCTTGCAACAAACTTAGCGTCACTTGACCTATATTGTAATATTGCTCCATCTTCTAATGATGTTGTGTCAACATCTCCCAATAATTTTAATTGAAGAGAACTGTTTTGAGCAGCCTGAGCTGAGGGTAAAGCCACACTTACTTGCTGTGGACCTGATGATGTATTTACATTAATCTTAGCTGTAATATCTGGCATTATTCTCTCCTGTATCTATATTTATAACAAAAAAGAGTTGAATTAGATAGAAACCTGTGGTCTCACATTTATAATGCCTTCAATAACTCTAGTGATTGTGCTACTTGAAGTCTGTAATATTTCTAAATCGTACACATATCTACCTTCTTCTAATTGTGAAGTCTGGTCGGCAGATAAAGCCAATGATATCACGCCTGAAGTTGCGTCAGCGGCAACCGTGCATGTGATAATTGTTCGTGTTCTTGTTGATGAATAACCTTTGGCCATTCTAGCTAACGCTGTATATCCTGTTAAATTAAAAGGGTTACCGTTTGCGTCTTTTACCGTTACATCCGAGGTGAATGTAGCACCTTGGTCTATTGTTAGGTTAGCTATAGCTGCCATTTATTTTTTCTCTTCTGGTACTTCTTTTTTTACTAATTCTGCAATTTTTTTGTTATAATGTGAAGTTAACACATCAATTTTTTCTAGCTCAATTACATGTCTTACTTTAGAAGCCTGAATTTCTTGTCTTACCACTAGGTAATTTTGCAATTCTGGACTCAATTTTGCGACTTCATAATCTTTGCCATCAATCATTACTGTATTCATAATTATCTCCTTAATACTATTTATACGATATTTAGTCTTCTTTTTTTGGTAAATTAATATCATTTGTGGCTGACACATTTTGCCAACCTGTAATATCATTGCTACTAGTTTTATATAAACCTGGTAACACTCTATAACCTAACTTATCATCAACTAATTTGTTTAATCTTTTTAAAGAGTTTCTTTTCTTTGATGTTTGTATTGAAAAGAAACAATCATAACCTTTTGCTTTTGCCCATTTAGTTTGATATGGTATAAAGTAATCAGCAGCTGGTCTAATTTTCTCTTTGATATCTTTACTCATAAACATTTGTCTATATTCAGGTATTGTAAATAATCTATCTACAACTCTAACTAAATTATCATTATACTTATATACACCTGAAAAACTTATAGGACGACCTTTATGTTCTAACACATTAAACATTAAATAATTAGACCATCTTTTAAACATGTTCTCAACTGTATAATTTTTAGAATTTTCATGTGGCAAAGAACTTGCTAATACAAAAAGATTAGCTACTTTACCAAAGTGTCTTATCTCTCGTACAATGCAATCTTCCATAAATGTCTCTTACTACCACCATTTTCTCTTTTGTGATTTGTTGCTTTATTATTATAAATTAAAAGTTGACCTTTTTGCCATTTGTGTCTATGAATTCTATTAGGGTCATAAAGTTTATCTTTTATCATTTTCATTTCAGGTAAATCATTGTATGCTTCACAATAATATAAGTACACACCTTGTTTATCACCTTGTATTAAATCATGTTCTACTTTTTTATACTTTCTTCTAAACCATCTTCTTTCTGCTTCACTTCTAAAATGATATCCGTATTGTTTATCGTGTATAAATCTATCCATATCAAATTGTACTTTATCATCTTTATGATTTTTATAATATTCAGGTATCTCTTCAAGTATTCTACTTGAAACAAATAAAGTATTGCCGGCATTATCATCAATGTCAACTGAATATAAAGCAACATACTCTGGTGGATTTTCTGAATAACCTTTATCAATATGCCATTCTAATTCAGTATTGCCTTTTAAATTTTCTTTAGCAGCTGCTCGTTCATCACTTACAATATTGACAAACATTTGGTCAAAAGGATCCTGAGGCGCTGGCTTAAATGCGTTTTCTAAAAAATTCCAAATCTCAACTTGACTACATGGTACATTATGTAATACCGTTAAATCAACTTCGTTTTGTAGCAATGGGTAAACGCTTCGGTTGTTCCAATCTAGGTTGTTGTGTTTCATCTATTTTTCCGTAATAATCAAAAAATGGTTCTATTTGATAATCGTCTGTTATTATACCTCTTCTTTTACTATTTGTCAATGGCAAGCCGTCATCATCAATTGACCAATCAGTTATCTTACCATACATCTTGCCCATATTGGTTTTAAAATCAAAAGTACAAGTGTTAGTTTCTTTTACACCATCAATAGTAAAGTCAGGCGTAATATCGCCGACTAAATTTCTCATAATACTTATCATCTCATATATTGTAAAAGTATGACTATCTAAAAAGTTTCCCATTTTACCTATTGATTTAACTCTTATCATTATAGGAAAATGAGGTCCTATTTTTCTATTATGTTTTTCACATAAATTAACAATATGTGATAGTAAAGGTTGTAGAACATGAATATTAGAGGGGTCTATGATAACATTTACATGAGGCACTAAATTATTCTTAATACAATTTTCTAATGCTCTCATTTTTAGTTTTGCATATTTACCATTATCAAATCTCTTATATACTTCATCATCTAAACCACCATTCATGCTTAAACCAATCCAAGTCATACCAGACTTCTTTAAATTTTTTACATATTTCTCATCAGCTAACTTTAATCCGTTAGTCAACATATTAGGTCTATGTTTATATTTTCTTGTAATTTTAATTAACTCAAATATATCTTTATTTAAAGTTGGTTCTGCACCTATAAATCTAATGTGCGTCTTATTTGGTAACTTTTTAATTACCTCTTCAAACTTTTTTACATCTACATCTGGAAATTTTGGATTGTTTAACATATCACCAAGATAACAATTAGCGCAAGCCATGTTACATTGATAAGTCGTCTGAACGCTTAGTATGGGGTAAATGTTTTCTTCAGGTCTCATAATATAAACTATCTAATTTTGTTAGATATTATTCTACAGTTTCTACAATTCTAAAAACAATGCCATTATCATTACAATGTTTATCTCTTTCGTCTTTAGCTAAATTGAAAAAGTTACTATCACTCAAAGAAGAGTGGTCTTCTTCAGAAAGAGCAATTGATATTGACTTCATAAGATTGTCCTCACTCGTAGATATTTGTATATCTCTCTTCATGTATGGAGCTAAGGCAGTCAATACCTCATCACTAGGCGAATAAAATTCAACTCCTGTATTTGGTCTAGTCTGTTCTAATGTTCTTATAATCATGTTACTATTTATACTCCTATCTTATTGCTATTCTATACATTAATCTTTCATTCATTTTATCAAAAGCGTGTCTCTTATGTAGTGTTAACCATTGTTCACTTACGACTAAATCTCCATCTTCCCAATGATGGTCGTATCTATATTTGTCTTGCAATATGTGATTTTTTAAGTAATCAAAAAGCGTTTTAGGTATTCCGTCCATAATCTGTAAAAAAGGAAAAAATAAACCTGTATGGCCGTATTCATTGGTATATACTAAATTATAAACATTGTCTTTATTATGATGTACCTTAAATGTAGGGTCATCTGTATAACCACCTCTTTTGAAACCACATGTAAATTTTATTCTACTACACCATTCTTTATAATCGTCTGATAAATCTTCATAAGCTCTTTTGTTGTCAATCCAACTCGTAATACTTCCTTTACTTCCTTTTACTGCATAAATCCAAACCATTGAACACCTGTTAGGGTCACTTGGTTTATTAGCATGCCAATCTAAAACTTTTTTATGACCAAACAAACCACCCTCTGTAACTTTTACCACGCCTGGTTCAGCACCCAATTCGTCATATAATTCTTTATGTCTGTCATTATTAAGGTCTGGTTTTTCTACTTCACCTAATGTTTCTGCTAATTTTAGTTGTTCTTCAGCAGATAACTTTCCTAATTTATCAACACACACTAATTCTTTAAAAACTTTTTCTCTAGTTATTTCCATCTTATTAACTCACCAACTTTTTTTAAAGACTCATCTGTACATTGTATATTCATAACTAACATATATGCCACATCTTCAAAAGAAAATATTGTATGCATTTTATTTGTATTCACAAAGTAAGCTGAACCCATGTTAAAATATAAAGGTTTATTTTCATACATAAAATATAAACCAGGTGGATTACAACATCTTAATGGCACCAATACTCTAAAAGATTCTTGTTCATCTACTCGTCTCATATCTCTATGAGGAGGAAAGTATCCACCTCTTCTAAAGTTTAAAAAATGTGTACGCCACAACCAAGGTTTAAAAGGTTCTATTAGTTTTTGTGTTTCTTGACACTTATGATAAACCTCTGTAAATGTTGTAAATGAGGACTCATCATATCTGGTATTATTTTCTTTATTATATTCAGCAAGTGAATCTAAATCAATACCATTCATAGAACCGTCTAAGCTTGTAACACTTAATCCGTATCTATTAATTTCTTTTCTAGGATTGTATTGTTTCCAATCGAATGTTTTGATTGTGTCAAGTAACTTTGAAACATTACATTGAAGTCTCAACTCAATAACATCACCAAATGATAACAAATTATTATACATAAAATCACCTTTATTTTATTTATATAAATATTTATATGACTGTGGAAGAGCTATACAAAAAGAGATATCAAGTTAAGATGTTTGATAAAGTTAATATTCCTGATGAAGGAGTTATTAAAGAATTACTTGATAAAGCATTTGATTTAACTGCTTCAAAACAAAATTTAATGCCTTATAAAATACATGTATTGGGACCTAAACACCATGAGTATAAAAAAGTCTTCTATGAGTTATCATCTTCACGACCCGGTGGTGTACAAAATTCAAACATTATGGCACCATATGTCTTATTGTTTTCTTTTAGATTAGTTGAAAATCCAAATCCATCTGTACAAAGAAAAATAAAAAGAGGAGATGAATACGCTTGTTGTGATAGTAAAAGGTATAGAAATCAAAAAAGTCAAACAGGTATTGAAATAGGAATGTATGCAAAAGTATTGACTGCTTTATGTATGGAAAAAGACTTGCAAGTATCATATTTACTATGTTATCCTGATTGGAATAATGGTGATAAAAAATGGGAAAAATTAGATTTTTTAAAAGACCCTTTACTTTTTAGTATGCAAATCGGATACGAGTATGGTGTTGTATATGGTAAATCAAAAAATGAATATAAGCCGGAGAAAAACGAAGTAATTAATTGGTTATAAAATGAATATAGTATGTACAAGTAAACCTGGCGACGGTTTGTTATGTTATAGTTACGAGCATTGTTGTTATTTAAATTCAATTGGTATTAAAAGTCAATTAATAATCATAACTCATCATAAGTTTACAAAGCAAAATTATATAGACTCAATAAATGAAAAATACATTACTTGCGATAATATTATATTTGATGAATATACACCTAAATCAGATGAAATTACTTTTGTTTTAAATAGAAGTATGGTAACTTTACCATATAAAGATATTAAGAGTTATACAAAACAACAACAATTAACACTTCATTTATTGTTTAGTAATAAATTAATATCATTCTATTCAGAAAATCATATTAAAGAATATCCTTTAGCCTTACAATACTTTAAAAATAAAAAAGTTTATGATGTCAATGACTATGATGTTTATCCAAATGGTGTAGGTATACATTTTGAAAAAATGATAAATTTTAGTGTTTATAAACCTGTAAAAGATGATATAAAATTTTATTATTTGTTTTTAGGTACAAATGACATATATTATAAAGAAGTTGACAGACAAATAAAAGAGTGTCCTAAATGTTTTAAAGAACATGGTATATTAACATATAATAGAGATTATATTAATAAAGACTATAATAATATATTTGTGCCTGTGAAAAATTTATTAGGTTTATTTAAATCTTATGTATATACAAAAAACTATTTTGACCCAGCACCAAGACTAATACAAGAATGTAAATGGTTAGGCAAAGAAGTATTATATTTAAGAGATAAAAATATAAAAGACGGTGGTCTTGTTTATATGAACAGGCCTGTACCTACAAAACAGATGTATTCCGACAACCTAAATATACTAGTTGAACTTATAAGTGATATAAAATGCGAAAAGTAAAATTTTTTAATAGACGAGGCATGAACATTGACATTGGTTGGAGGTGTGCTTTAGATTGTCCTAGATGTGCTAGATGGAGACACTTTAGAAAATTTAATCATAAAGTACATGGTTATGATATTACAATGGAAGAATATCTAAAAGTTATAGATTTTTTTAATCATCACATTAATTTTAGTGGTCAATATTCAGACCCCATACATCACCCAAAATTCATAGATTTTTTAAAAATTAATTATGAAAGAGGTATTGAAACTAGAGTACACAATGCTTCATCTCATAAACCAAAAGAATTTTTTATAAAAGCTTTTAAAGCAAATCCTGAAGCAGGTTGGTATTTTGGAATAGACGGTCTTCCTGAAGAAAGTCACAAATATAGAATTAATCAAGACGGACCAAAACTCTATGATATAATGTTAGAGTCTAAAAAATATTTAAAAAGACCACCAATTTGGCAATATATTATTTTTAGTTATAATGAACATCATGTAGAAGAGGCAAGAGAAAAAGCAAGAAAAGATGGTGTTGTTTTTATGTATTTACAATCTTCTAGGTGGGACTCAAATGATGATGAATTAATGCCTAAAAATCCAAAATATAAAATGAGTAAAAAATGAGTGAAGAGATTAAATTAAAACCAAAATGTCTAACTGGTGAAATACAAATGGCTTATACAAATAGAGGTCATTTGATACCATGTTGTTATTGTGACCAACCAAGAACTATGAGGGATCCAGAGTTTCAAAAACTTTTGAAAGTAAGTAAGGTGAGTGAAGTAAGCGACATAGAAGAAATAATTTATTCAAAAGAATGGATGGATTTTGAAGAAAATTTAAGAAACAATAAAGGACCTTGGGCATGTATTAATACTTGTAAGGTTAGACCAGATGATAAAGATATTGTAAGAAAAGAAACTTATATTAGTCCTGAAACAGGTGAGGTATTAGGTGTCAGAAAAGTCTAAAACATTATTAGTTAGTGGTTGTAGTTGTACAGATAAAAATTGGACTTCTATACATCATCCAGAATTAGATATGAGTTGGCCTAAATGGCCAGAATTGTTAGGTAAAAAACTAAACATGAAAGTTGAAAACTTAGCACACTCTGGTGCTGGAAATGAATATATCTATTCTTCTTTACTAGACGGTATTGAGATTCATAAACCTGATATAGTAATAGCAGCTTGGTCGCAAACACAAAGAAAAGATTATAAAATTAGAGGTAGATGGACAAATATGTTATTTGATAATTATGGGGATATTGATTATTTTTTAGATAAAACATTTAGATGGTGGTATTCTCTTCAAGAAATATGTAAACTAAAAAATATTAAATTATATCAAGTACAAATGTTACCTTTATACACAAGCAATACACATCAAGATTTAAAGAAAGCAGAAAAAGAATTAGTAAGCAGACTTATACATAAAAATATATACTTTAATAAAATAGATGACAATTTTTTAGGTTACCCTTGTGATGAAAGATTAGATGGATATAATATTAAAGAAAAAGTTTTAAAGGGTTATGGTGAAGAGGGAAGACCTTATCAAATTTCTCAATTTGACACACACCCTAATAAAAAAGGACATGAATTGATAGCGGAGTTTTTATATGACAGGTTGGGATAAAGATTATTTACACAATAAACACGATTACATGGAACTCTTTGATAAGAGTATGCAAAAAGAACAAGAAACAAATATAGAGTTTCTTGAAAAGAATTTATCATCAAGATTAGGTAGAAATGTGGTTGTTTGTGCTAACGGTACAGACGCATTATATTTTGCCTTATTGAGTAAAAATATTGGTAAAGGTGATGAGGTTCTTGTAACAAACTTCTCATGGATATCAACTGCAAGTGTAATAACAATGGCTGGTGCAACACCTGTCTTTTGTGATATTGATATTAACACTTATCATATGTCTTTTGAAAGTATCAAAAAGATGTATTCTGATAAAGTAAAAGCAATCATATATCCACATCTATTTGGTAACATGTCTGACACTAGCATGATTAAGGAGTTTTGTCAAGATAAAAATATTGTTTTTATAGAGGACGCTTGCCAATCTTTAGGTTCTAGTTATAATGGCGCTGTCGCTGGTACAATAGGAGATATTAGTACCCTAAGCTTTAACGCAAATAAAGTTGTTGCTGGTATAGCTGGTGGTGGTGCAATCATAACAGACGGCGATACTGAAATATTTAAAAAATTAAGAAAACACGGCAACCATGAGATGTTGGGTTACAATTCTAAAATGTTATTGTTTAATGCTGAAGTTATTAATTATAGATTAAACAAACTTGATAGTTATATAAAAAAGAGACAAGAAATCGCCAAACAATATGATAGTGCTTTAAAAGAGTTTGTAGTTACTCAACCAAATACAGGTGGTCATAACTATCACAAATATGTAATTAGATTACAAAATAAAAAAATTAGAGATAAGTTAAAAGAATTATTAGGTGCAAAAGTACATTATGAGAATCCTATCTCTGAATACAAAATGTACAATAATATTGAACACCGAAAAGATATTACTTATGTAAGCAAACTTGTGTGTGATACCGTATTGACATTACCTTTACACCCTTATATGACAAAAAGTGAAGTAAATAAAATTATTAACACCATCTTAATTGTATTAGACCAAGATATTGATAAATTTACCAATAGTATGAAAAAGGTTATAGGTGAAGATATATTTGATAAAAATTTAATTAATGAAAAGACTGAAGATATTTACGATTACATTGTTGAAAAAACATACCAATGGCCAGAATATATTGAAGATGTTGATTTCAAAAATAAGAAAAAATTGAAAATAGCATTTAACAAATTTTATGAAAACATTACAACAAATACAAAATGATTATTTAGCCATAGATTTCTTTTTATCTATGTCTTGTAATAAGAACTGCCATTACTGTACTAGTTACACTTTAGAAATGCGTAATTTAACAGTAGATATGGACTTCTTAAAACAGACACTAGGTTATTTAAAGAATTACAAAGTAAGAGTAAACTTATTAGGTGGTGAACCAGGTCTCATAAAAAATTTAGATGAAGTAATATCAGAGATTAAAAAGAATCCGAATCATATTTGTTCAGTATTATCTAACTCGTTTGTTCGTAAAAGATATCCTCATATATTAGAAGATAAAGATATATTATATATTGAACATAATATATTAGATTGGTACGAACATGAAGTAACTAAATTAGGTAACTTTGATTATATACCAAAGAATGACCTTAACAACTATAATGTTGTTGTAAGAACACCAAACTTCTTTAAATACAAAGACAAATATCCAGAGGTAATGAAAAAGTTAGACCACGAGAATACAATGTGGAAGGCATTTAACGGCAGGTCTCCAGAGTTTACAGATATTATACAAGCACCAGAAATAGATAGGAAAATGTGTGCAGCTTTCCCTATGGTGCCTGTCATAGACTTTGAAAAAAGACATATTGTACATTGTAGTAAAAAGTTTGCTAACAATACAGAATTATCTAAAACCTTTGACCTAACACAGGAGAACATAGATAAGATGATGAACTTTAGATTGTTCAAATATGAGAACTATTGCAAAACCTGTACTGAATGGGTGCAACCAAAGGGTCATTTTCCAATGAGAAAGTATGCGAGACTAATAAATGAGTAAACAAAAAATATTTGCTGTAGCTTTAAATCTACACGACCATAATACATATGACGGAGTGTATCATAATCAAAGAGAACGACACACTAGATTTAAACACAACTTACCCTATCATACTGAAGCTTATGCTCATCAATCAGATATTTTAAATCCAACTGATTATAGATTAAATAATGAATTTGTAAAAGAATATTTTAAAAAGACAGATGGTGTTTTAGCCTTTACATATACTTATGGTGGTGTAAGAATGTGTAAAGACTTATTACCACAAGATGTTTTCAAATATGAACCTAAAAAATTGTGGGACCATTATTATAAAGATGGCATTTATTATATTGACCATCATCAATCTCATGCCACCTATGCTTTGTTAAATTCAGGTCAATCGTTTTCAGATATATTAGCAATTGACGGTATTGGTTCAAAATATAGATGTGTGTTTTTTGATAAAGATGAAAACTTAATAGACTTATCTGATAAACTACCGATTGGTTGGTTATGGAATCACATGTCTAATCTAACAGGTTTTGGTACACTAGGTGCAAGTAAACTTATGGGTAAAGTTGGTTATGGTAAGTATAGTCAATATTATTATGATGTATTTGAAACAATATTTGCCGGACCTATTACAGAAAAGAAACAAAAAAAGTTTGAACATATTAATTTAAACAATATAGATGATTTAGCATATACATTACAAAAATTTACTATAGACAAAATAAAAGAGTTTGTCTATCCTCTGAAAAGTTGTGATAACTTATGTATTGCTGGTGGTGTTGCATATAACGGATATATGAATGAAGAGTTTACAAAACACTATAAAAATGTTTATATACCACCTGCTGTGGGCGATGAAGGACAGGCCATTGGTGCATATCAACATGCTAATTTAATTTTAAATGATAATATTCATAGAGCAGAGACATTTGCTGGTACAGAATACGAATATAAAGGTGATGAAAAGGTAAATTATAAAGAGATAGCACAATTAATAGCAAATGGCAAGATAGTAGGTTGGTTTCAAGGTAAATCTGAAAGTGGTAACAGAGCATTAGGCAATAGAAGTATATTGGCTGACCCTCGTAATCCTAATATTAAAGATATTATTAATAGTACAATTAAAATGAGAGAAGACTTTAGACCATTTGCACCAGCAGTATTAGAAGAACACTATAAAGAATACTTTGACACAAATAGTCCTAGTCCTTATATGTCAAGAATATGTAAAGTAAAAACAGATAAGGTTCCAGGTATTACTCATGTTGACGGTACTGCAAGAATACAAACTGTCAATAAAGAGTTTAATGAGAAGTTTTATAATATTATAAATGAGTTTTACAAAATCACAGGCATACCAATGTTACTTAATACAAGTTTTAATTGTCAAGAACCAATTGTAGAAACAACTCAACACGCATTAAAAACATTTGAAAAAACAGCGTTAGATTTATTAGTTATAAATGATTATGTGGTAAGAAAATGATAGATTTACAATTATTTAAAAATATAATGAAAGAGGCCAGAAATAATACTGACCTTTTAGATTCATTTAGTCCTAATCAATTTAAATCAAAAGAGAAATTGATTGAGATGATAAGAGAACAATTAATATTAAAAACTGAATCAGAAATAGTAATATTTGGTGGTTGGTATGGCAGTATATTGATACCTGCTTTTAAAGAAGTAAAAAGAATTACTTTAATTGATAAAGATAAAGATGTTATCTCAATAGCAAAAAATAGACTATTCAATCATTACAAAAATGTAGATTTTATATGTGATGATGTATTTAAATGGGCACCTGATTCTAGTAGAATAAAAAAAACAGATTTAATAATTAATACCTCTTGTGAACATATGCCATCTATGAAAAAATTAAATTTAGATACAAATGCTTACTTTGCTTATACATCTAACAACATGTATGATATTAAGGGTCATGTTAATTGTGTATCATCTATAGAAGAATTTAAATGGCAATTACCAGATAATGTAAATATTATCAAAGAGGATAAAGTGATAGATAACAGAGGTACTAGATTTTTGTTAATAGGTAAATATGAGTAAAGTAATTTATAGTCTTTATGTGAATGTGCCTGCTGAAGAACATTATGGCACATCTAAAATTAAATTTGATACAGCTGAAAAAGCAAGTATTACTGTAAATGCATTTAAAAAACATTATAAGAAACTAATTGATTGCAAAAGACATTACGCTAATAAAATTGGCGCTGATTTTAAAATGTTTGAATATGGTAAAGATTATGTATTATTTGAAACACAATATAAATTATTATTTCCACAATTAACAGGTTATGAAATAATTAACTTTTACAAAATACATTTACTTTATGAATTAGCAAAGAAATATGATGAGATATTATATCTTGACTTTGACGCTGTTCCTTTGACAGATGAATCATTCTTTGAAAAATGGGATTTGTCAAAAGGTATTTGTGTTTATAACAATAATGATTATGTACGAAAAGAAAGTACGATAAGTCATAGCATAAGAAGTCCATCAGCAAAATATTTCAACTGTCAGGCTATGTTGTTAGATAAAGGTTATCATCCAGAAAATGATGTTATTAATACAGGTATAATAGGTGCTAGAAAAGAAGACATTTTTAAACTAGACTTTTTTGGTGATTTTGAATATACAATTAATTTGATGACAAGATTAAGAAATGACAATAGTGGTTTATATCCTCAAAATATAATTGATATGTTTAGATATGATAATGAGACAATCTTTTCATATAAAAAAGAAGTAAATAAAATTAATATACAATGGTTAGACAATAAATGGCATTACTTTTTAGATAAGCAAAAATTTATACCTAAAGAAACAAAGATTGTACATGCAATCTGTAAAGATTTTGATTTAGTTTGGAGATATTATGATTAAAATATGTACGGTCTTCTTTGAGGGTAAGTATCATCCTAATACTGTTTCTAATCTTTATAGAAGTTTAAAAAATAACACTACAATACCTTTTGAATTTATCTGTTTAGCAGATAGAGGTGTTGACGCTGATGTAATATTACCTTATAACAAACATAGTAATATAAAATTACATTGGCATAAGTTAAAGTTTTTCAGCTCACAATTTGCGTATCAAAATCCTGGTGACGAAATTATTATAATGGATATTGACCAAGTTATTACAGGTAATGTTGATGATATGATTGGTTATCCTGTTTCAGATAACGAACTTGTAACTTATGGTACATGGTGGCCACAAAATATAAAAGTACAAGGTGGATTTTACAAATTTAAATCAGGTCAACTTGATTATATATGGAATGATTTTGCATTAAATCCTGAATATTGGCAAACACATTATTACGAAAAAGGTGATGTGCATTACAAATATTATGGAGAACAAAACTATGTGGATTGGAAACTATTTGAAAAACAAATTAAGGTTACTAAAATGCCTGGACAATGGCTGGGTAAATATACAGACAATTCAAGAGATATGTTAGAAATGAATAAAATTTATTCTAAAATTTTTAATACAGACTATATGTTATTAGATAAACCAAATGATATGATAAAAGTTATACATTTAAACGGTGTAAATAATAACAAAACATGGGGTATTAAATGAGAATAATCTGTTGTAGATTTGGTGATAAGTTTACCGATTGGCATGTAGATAACCTAAAATATATGATAGACAAATACTCGGGTTTAGAGTATGATAGTTTTGAAGTTATTGAAGATAATCCTTATAACAATTGGTTTAACAAACTTCAAATGTATAGTAAGTTTAAAGACGGTCAAAATTTATATTTTGATTTAGATGTTGTTATATTTAATAAACTACCTAATCTAGCTAGAAGATATTTTACTTTATTAGATGATACATGGTGGCGTGAGCCTGCTCATACACCTTTAAACTCTTCTATTGTTTCATGGGAAGGTGATGTATCATATATCTGGAATACATTTAAAATCTATGAAGATG
>Ga0213858_10000481_pt1 | contig 19146 bp, 35 predicted proteins | sample PICome_FD_160122 | JGI IMG/M metagenome (GOLD analysis project Ga0213858, IMG submission 160122) | Coastal seawater microbial communities near Pivers Island, North Carolina, United States - PICO245 | ecosystem: Environmental > Aquatic > Marine > Coastal | place: USA: North Carolina | collected... | reverse complement strand
CTGGGTAAGTAAATAATCTAGACGCACAAGTACCAAATTAACGGAAAATTTGGGGTAAATTATCGAAGTAAAAAATTTTCGGTTTGACGAAAGTTGTAGGAATTAAAGACGAATTTTTAGAAAGATGTTTCTTGTTTGGAATTTAGTTTAAGATATATTCGGTTTGAATACGAATATAAGGGAATTAACACGATTACTTCTTAGCTTTTTTCCAGATTTGGATAAGACCAGATGTTCCAGCCTTCGCTTTAGGCTACGGCTGTCATCATCTTCTTCAATCCGAGTTAGGAAAAGCTAGAAGAAGCAGGTGATTTGGTTTGATTAATCTTATAAATTAATATAAATATTATACCACAATTTTCGGCATAAGTAAAGGTTTATTTTTTGAAGGTCATTGAGTGCTGAGTTTTTGTCCGTTAGTTGAATACATAAATAAATCATTTTTGTAAGTTTAAGTCGAGTTTGTAAGTGCAAATTCTCGAACTTTTATGGCTCATCACCTTCTTAACTTTTTAAGTTTTCGGTCATGACTTTTCCAATTTCGTTGTAATGCTCTATTTTCTTCAGTTTTCTTCGCATTGATACGCTTGATTTTTTGGTTTCGAGCATGTCGTTTTTCACTAGGCTTTTCGTAATACTGTCGGTCTCTTACCTCTTGTTTTAAGTCTTTGCCGTACGCTTTAAACTTACGAATTGCTCTCTCAATTCTCATATATCTACAATCAATTCGCAAATGTCCACCCTCTTTTTCTTAGATACTGGACTTGTTTACGCACTGAATTTTCTGAAACATTCAGTTCCGATGCGAGTTGGGAAACGGATTTGCTTGAGTATTCATTCTTCAGCTTTTGCCGTTCTTCATGTGTCCATAATTTTTTCATACAGGTATTATAGCAAAATAGAACCAAAAAGTCAAGAATTAAATTTTTTTACTTGACATGGCACTAAAAAGTTGCTATACTATAACTTATGAATAATATAGATACAGCATTTTTAATAGTTTTAATTGTAAGTAATATCATCACATTTTACTGGGCGAAGAAGAAATATATCGAGCATACGCTTGACTATTTGGAGCGCACAGGAATGATTGAATTTGAAGAAGAATAGAAAAATAGTTCTTGACTTTTAGTTGAAATTTGAGTATAATTATATATGAGAATAATGGTATTCTCATAGCATACCGATGGCGGGTGCTACATAATATATAGGAGTATAATTATGACAAATACAATGTTAAGGCATTTTTTAGGGTTTGACCCAGATATGTTTGAAACAATCGACAATAGCTATCCTAGATACAATATTGTCAAGTCAGATGATGACGCAGTTAGTGTGGAGATTGCGCTACCCGGCTTTAAAAAAGACCAAGTAAAGGTAGAGCAAGATGGAAATAAATTGCATATTTCAGCAAAAGCTGGAGACTGGTTGCAAGAAGGCGAAAGCTATTTGCATAAAGGTTTCAGTTCAAAAGGATTTAATAGGCAGTTTATACTCGGTGAGTATATGGAAGTTCATTCTGTAAGACTTAACGATGGTGTTCTCACAATCAATGTGGTAAAGAACATTCCAGACGAGAAGAGACCTAAAACTTTTGACATAAGTTAATTGTGTATATAAAATGCAGGACTCCGCGCTCAAGGCGGAGTCGTGCTTCTATTCAGCGGAAGCGCGACTTAAGAAAACAACAAGACGCTGAACTACTAGCAATGATAGATAAACATATTGCTGAGATGAACAGGAAAATAACCAAATGGAAATAAGTAAAGAGGGCATAGCCCTAATTAAAAAATTTGAAGGGTGTGAGTTAGAAGCTTATAAGTGTTCGGCAGGAGTATGGACTATCGGATATGGTCATACAAAAACAGCAGAGCCAGGCTTAGTTATATCTCAAGAACACGCAGATTATTTACTAGAAGGCGAACTAAAAGAGTATGCCGAGTATGTAAATGACTATGTGAAGGTTGAATTAAATCAAAGTCAATTTGATGCTTTAGTAAGTTGGACTTTCAACCTTGGCCCAACTAACCTGAGTTCTTCTACCCTTTTAAAAAGAATAAACGCAGAAGACTTTGCAGATGTTCCACATCAAATTAAAAGATGGAACAAAGCTGGAGGAAAAGTTCTTGAAGGACTTATTCGCAGACGAGAAGCAGAAGCATTATTATTTGAAGGAAAAGAGTGGACTCATGTATAACGAAGTATTAAATTACATATTAAAACATCAACATATAAACGAGGACAATTTGAACTCTACATTTGATGAGTTAGGAATTGATAGTTTAGATTCTATAGAATTAGTCATGGACTTAGAAAAAGAATTTAAAATTACAATACCTGACCAAGATGTAGACTCATTTGAAACTCCTCAAGATGTGTTAAACTACTTTAAAAAATGAAAAAAATAATAGACTGGTTTAAAAGTCTATTTTTCAAAGAGTATAAGTTGATTGTGAGTTATAATATGACTTACGGCGATAGTGACGACCAAGTTTACTATGTTCGTAAGTTTAAAAAGAAAACTCCCAATCATCTTATCTTTGAAACAAGCGATGGATTAGTAGTTGAAGTAAATAGTGCAACTGGTTTGCACTATAGAATTGAGGAAAGATAATGCAACAATTCTTTTTAGCATTAGTTCTCATATTAGGCGGAACTAGTTATTGGCTTTATACAGAAAATCAAAAATTGATTGCAAATAATGCAAAGCTAATGACAGCAACACAACTCCAAGAGGAAACCATATCACAGTTGCAAAATGATATGCAACTTCAAACTGAAAGTCTTTTAAACCTACAAAGCAAAAATCAAGATATCGAGTTAGAGATGAATAGATATTTAGACATCTTTAAACGACATAATTTAACCAAGTTAGCAGCTGCAAAGCCAGGTCTAATCGAGACCAGAGCTAACAAAGCAACCAAAGAGGTATTTGATGGAATTGAACAAGATAGCCGTGACATCGATGCTGCTGATGATAACCTCATCGTGCAGCCTCCTGCCAACGCAGACATTAGAGGTTAGTGCAAAACCTATAGAACGGAAGATTGCACAACCAGTGTTGCCTCGGGAAATAGATTTAAAAGAACCTTATTGGTATGTAGTTTCAGAAAAGAACTTGGAAGAGTTCCTCGAAAGAGTTGAGAAGGAACAAGGACAAGTAGTGTTTTTCGCTATGTCCGTTCCTGACTATGAACTAATGGCGTATAATACGCAAGAGTTAAAACGATATATTCGTGAACTCAAAGAGGTAGTAATTTACTACCGCACGGTAACAACAAATGGCGGACAATCAGGACAACAGCAGGAATGAAGTCGAAATTGATTTAGATAAGTATATGGCGTTGATTGAAAAACTCGACAACGCAGAAGATACTATCAAAGATATGCAGGCTGAAGCCGCTGAAGCAAAGAAAAGACTTGCCCCACCAAAGAGAAAGTTTATAGACTTGTTCTTAGATGACAATGATATAAACGAGAAAGCAGTTATTGGTTTCATATCCTTTGGTTTGATGACAGTCTTCGCAATATGTGATTTAATTACAGCATTTTGGGGTCAAGACCTAGTTATAAGTGATACTATTTATACTTCACTTGTAGTAGTGACCTTAGGTGCTTTCGGAATCAGCGAAGCTGGCAAAGCATTTGGTAAGTAATAAAAAATAGTTCTTGACATTATACTCAAACTTCTGTATAATATACAGTATGAAAAATGAAAAGAACAACCAAGACAATTCATGCGCTGACGAGGAATGTGATATATGTTGCACTCCATTAGAAGATGGCGAATGTCCAGTCTATAAATGCTGGATATAACATGAATTTATTTTACCTAGATGAAAATTTAGACAAGTGCGCAGAGTATCATGTTGACAAACATATTGTTAAAATGCCTTTAGAGGCAGCACAGCTACTTTGCACAGCAGTCTGGGTAGACCATGTATTGGGGTTTGTTCCTCGAGAGCTAAATAAGGAAGAACGGGACGCACTGAATAAAGAGAAAGCCGAAATCAAACATTTAGCTATAGAGGACAGACCTCTTACACCATATTTGCCAATGATGTATAACCACCCCTGCACAATTTGGACTAGACAATCATTGGACAATTTCGAGTGGGTTCATTGCTATGCTAATGCACTTAATGATGAGTATTATTATCGTTATGGCAAACAGCACAAGTCTGTGGTTGAGGTAATTAACAAATTGCCAGAACCTAAAAACTTACCCCGCAAAGGACTCACTCCTTTTCTGATGGCAATGCCAGATGAATTGAAAGACGAAAGCGATGTCGTAGGTTCGTATCGCTTATATTATCACACAGATAAAGCTACCTTTGCTAACTGGTCGCATCGTGAGAAACCTCATTGGTGGGACGAAGGCTTAGCATGGTATGATAAGAGGATTACAAGTAAATAATGAAAGCAGTAAAGTGGAAGAACAATAAAATATTCGTTCCTGAAGGTATGACCGAACAAGAAGAACAGTCTTATATAAAATCAGCAATTAGTTCACTAATGCGCTGGAAACCTATAACTGTTAGAAAAAGAAAAGGAAAGCCCTTCTATCATGGTAATTCAAAAGTAAAACGCAAAAAGACTTAGGAGAAAAATTGGTAGACATAGAGTATAAATTTGACGAGGATAAGAGCCTGTCTGAAATTAAAGATTGGATAGACGGCACTTACAGTGAACACTATAGCATGAACAAAATTCAGTCTACTGAATTTATAATAGACGCAGAGCATGGACGAGGTTTTTGCATTGGGAATATTATAAAGTATGCTCAACGCTATGGGAAGAAGAATGGCTACAATCGAGAAGATTTACTAAAGATAGCCCATTATTTAATTATATTAATGGGGATAGAAAATGATTAAAAGTAAATCGTATGAAAAACTAGATGATGCAAACATTCAAAGAGTTATAAACTTTTTAGAAGCAGACACACCTATAACCAAAAAGGAAGCCTGTGAAATGTTAAACATCAAATACAACACAACAAGACTTCAGCGAATCATTGATGAATTTAATGATACCAAGATATTTAGAGAAACTCGTAAAGCTCAAAATAGAGGAAAGATGGCAACACAGGACGAAATCAAAACTGTCGTCCAAGAATACTTAGAGGGTGCTAATATTAGTACCATAGCTAAAGGTATTTATCGTTCTCCTTCTTTCGTTAAAAATATAGTTGAACGAGTAGGAATACCACAGAAGTTAGCTGAAACAGATTATGCAGGACACAAAATGGCATTATTGCCAGACCAGTGTGTTTCTGAAACATTTGAAGTAGGAGAACGAGTGTGGTTTCCACGCAAGAATAGATTTGCAGAAATCCGATATGAGATTACACAATTACATCAATCACAAAATCGTGGTTATGCTTGTTACGGCAACGTAGCACAGTGTGTAAACTATGAAGATAAATATGGCGCTAAATGCTATAACTTATATGTTTTTGACCCTGTCTCACAGTCAGACTTAGACAAAAGTTATTTCCCACATTTAGACGCTAGTAGAGTCGGATTTTATTCAAACGCACTTGCATATGAACTTGGAAGCTTAAGACACTTACAACAATATCTGTAAGATAATATAGGAACAAATATGGAACCAAATTGGTGGGAACTTCTTATAGCCTTTTGGTTATCAGGAGCTTTCGTAGTAACATGGAATTTATGGTGGCCTTCATTCAGATTTATGAAGAAGATAGCACCAAAGCACCCTGCGTGTAGACATTGGTATGTAACTGTTGCTCTATTTTATTTAATGACCATAGTAGGACTGCCTTTATTAGTAGTTACACTAGGAAGTGAAAAATATAGAGATGACTTTATATTAACATATGTAGCGCAGTTATTAGAGGGGAAGAAATGAATTATTTATTAGAAGCATTAGTTAAAAAACTAGAGGGTGAAATTGCAGTAGGTAAAGCAAATGTTCTTGCTTACCAAAGAAACCCTGTAGGAATAGGGGAGCACTCAGAAATTGTTCAAGCAGTGGAACAAGAAATAGTCAAAATTGCAGAAGCAGAAGACAAAATTTCCACTATTCAAAAACATTTTTCTTAGGGTAACGAAAAATAGTTCTTGACTTCGCACTTAAAATTAACTATAATATATTATATAAATGAGTGATAGATTTTATTTACAAATGAAGCAAGCGACAGGGTGGGCACCCGGTTTGCCTGAATTTTACAAAAATAGGAGAAAGAAAGTGTCAAATTGGACAGATGAATTAAAAGCACAAGTAGTCGAAGACTATCAAAGTGCTGACCCAACTCCAGAAACAAGTATGGAAATTGTGTCAGATATTGCAGAAAACATAGGTCAAACACCTAACGGCGTTAGAATGATTCTAACCAAAGCTGGTGTCTATGTAAAGAAAACACCTGCTGTTGGTAAAGCGTCAGGTGGCACAGGTGGAACAAGAGTATCAAAAGAAGGTGCTCAGCAGGAGTTGTCCGCAGCTCTTACTGATGCTGGAATTGATGTTGATGATTCCATCATCTCAAAACTTACTGGTAAAGCAGCTAAGTACTTTGCCGAAGCTATTAATAAACTTAATGGTTAATTAATATCCTTGACTTACCCTAGTGGTAAGTCGAGGCTTTTTTGTATCTCCATTTTTCAGTTGTTTTTTGACTTAGCGATTGATTGGTATAAGAGGTTATATCCACCAACGCAGGGGAAAAATGAAAAGAGAAAAATTTATACAGGAAATGGAAAAGCATGGCGACGCTTTAGTTACATATAGAAGTGCTAAGAGTCGTAAACTAAAGTATAATGTATGCACAATGGAGTTTGACAATAAATATATACAGTCAAAAAGAAATCGTGCTAGACCCAATGAACATCAAGTTCTTACTTGGTGTTGGGATACAGACTCCTTTAGATTGCTCGTCCCCGAAAATGTAGTTTCGGTAATTCCTTTATCGGTGATACTAAAATGAAGATAGAATTATACGAAACACCAATGGTGTATGAAAAAGAGATACACTTTAACGAAGACAAAGGAGAAAAAGTATTCTTAGGAGTAAATAGCTTTCGAGGAAAAGAGTATTTACATTTAAGAAAATACTACCAAGACTTTGACGAAGTGTGGAAACCTTCAAAAGATGGAGTTGCCATCGAACTAGATTTCGATAACTCCAGAGCCTTATTTCAAGGTCTAACAGAAATTATTTCTTTAGCAGAATCAAAAGAAATTATTGAAGAAAACTTCAAAGATTTACTGGACGATATTTATCAGGATTAAAAAATATTTCTTGACAAACTGGTCAAAATCACATATAATATAGTCATGAGTTTGGAAAATTACTTAAAACAATGTGATTTAGCGTATTTCAATGGTAAACCTATTTTGCCAGATGAAGTTTATGATAGATTAAAAATAAGTCAAAATACTATAGGCTACGAGGATATGCGTGAGCAACGCATTGCCCATACATATCCAATGTGGTCTTTACAAAAGGTATTTCAAGGCGACCCTGCTCCTGACTGGGCAAACTCCCCAGCAGTAGTTGTCACTCCAAAGCTAGATGGTGCAGCTATCTCCCTACTATATGTTGAGGGACAGCTCACTCTCGCCTTGACTAGGGGTGACGGAAACAAGGGTGTACCAATTACAGATAAGGCAGCGATGTTAGTTCCTTGTAATATAGAAACTGATAGAAAAATTCTTCAGATAACTGGAGAAGTAGTTGCCCCTAAAGATATACCAAACTCCCGTAACTATGCGGCAGGCTCTTTAAATCTCAAAGATATGCAAGAGTTTGTCAATCGAGAATTATATTTTGTAGCACATGGTGTTGAACCAGCTCTTGAAGAGACCTATGTCCAAGATATGAGCCACCTTATTGATTTAGGGTTTGTAACAAGCGTTGATGTCAATGACTCAATGTTTCCTACTGACGGCTCAGTTTTCCGAATCGGAGACAATGAAACATACTACTCACAAGGGTATACATCAAGTTTTCCTAAAGGTGCTTTTGCACTTAAAGCCATTGAAAGAGGTATTGTTACGGTGCTTCTTGGGGTTGAATGGAATGTAGGTAAGTCTGGTGCTGTGACTCCAGTTGCAATTCTAGACCCTATAGATATTGATGGTGCTACAATCTCTCGTGCTACATTGCACAATGCAGGATTTATTAAAGCCCTCGATTTACATTTAGGTTGTGAAGTTGAGGTAATCCGCAGTGGAAAGATAATACCTAAAATAATCAGGAAAGTAGAATGATAAAAACATTAGGAAACCCAATCAGTATTGAGCCTAAGGTTATACACGAATTTAGAGGCGAGTACCAAAGTAAAAACAGATGGTCTCGCGTTTTAGAAAGTAAAGATTGTTTTACAGTAGAATTCTTTGAAGATAATGTTTTTCAAGGAGCTAGAACAATTAAAGGCCATAGCGAACAATATGCAGAAGACTGCGCAGAAAACTGGGTGCTTGGAGTAATTAGTGAAGTATAATAAGTCAGAAGTTGAAAACTCAAAACGAATTTATAAGTCAGCAACTCCAAAGCAAGACCTCAGTTGGTATGTGAAATGGACAGCGTCATGCTTCCTAATCTGTGGATTTGCAGTTCGCTCAACTCAATCATATCCATTTATCGACCTGTGCTTCTCTTTAGTAGGAGTTGCAGGTTGGTTATGGGTTGGTTTACTATGGAAAGATAGAGCATTAATAATACTTAATTCTATCGCACTTTTCATTCTTTTATCTGGTTTCGTTGCGCACTTTGTGTCCTAATGAAGTCAGGTATTCTATATGGGATTAAATTCATTAACCCCAACACACAAGAAACTTTCCTAAAGGTCGGTATTGCAAAATATCGAGCTGGAAAAGTTGGTGTAGGAGTATTACAACGAGGAAGTAATAAGGATTTCTATACTCCAGACTACCAACAATTTATACAAAGAACTTGGACTGGTGACTATGATGACTGTCGAAAAATGGAGTGGGTTTTACATTCAATGTTTGAAGATGATAAATACCTACCTAAAATAAAATTTGGCGGATATACAGAGTGTTTTCAGATTAACTCAAGAATCCTAAGATGGTTCCCAAAGAAGTCTGAAACTGCCGAAGCTTGGCTTACCACTCACCAAAATCTAAATTCTGATTGAATCCAGTTTCATAAAAATAGTTCTTGACAATAAGGTCAATATTGAGTATAATATTAATTACAAAATGGAAATAAGAGAAGCATTACAAATTAAAATACCGACACACTGTCCTGCATGTGAAACTTTGCTTGATGTCATCAACGAAGTTCTCTTTTGTAGGAACGATTCTTGCCCTGCAAGAGGTCGTAAAAAGTTAGAAGGATTTGCTTCCCATTTGAAAATTAAAGGTCTCGGCCCTGCAACTCTTGATAAGTTGCAACTCGAAGACCTTCACGACCTCTATAACTTAGAGAAGCATGAGATAATCATGAGGCTAGGTTCGGATAAGGTGGGTAGTAAAGTTTATGACGAAATACAAAAGTCAAAGTCAGCAGACTTACAAACTTTACTACCAGCTTTCTCTATAAACTTGATAGGTCGAAGTGCCTCTAATAAAATATGCAAAGTAGTATCAAATATATCAGATATAAACGCACAAACCTGTAATGAGGCAGGTCTCGGCCCTAAAGCAACTGAGAGCCTATTGAACTGGCTTTCATTGGAGTTTTACCCCAATGACTACATCAGTCTCCCGTTTGATTTCGTAAGTTCAGAAACGATTGAGAAAGAGGAAATCAAAGGAACTGTATGTATCACAGGCAAACTTAACAGCTTTCCCACGAAAGCACATGCTCAAAAGGTTTTAGAAAATTATGGCTACATAGTTAAATCGTCGCTGACACAAGATTGCACTCATTTAATTAATGAGAGTGGAATCGAATCAGCAAAAACCAAGACTGCTCGTAGCCGAGGAGTCATAGTTATTAACAATTTAAAAGAATTAATAAAATAATAGGAGAATATTATGGCAGTACCAAAGTGGACTGATGAAAGAACTCAACAATTAGTTGATTTCGTTGGAGAAGGCCCTGTTTCTCAATCTGTTGTGCAAGACGCAGCAGAAGAGTTAGAAACATCTTCAAGAAGTGTATCTTCAAAACTAAGAAAAATGGGCTACGAAGTTGAATTAGCTTCAGCTTCTGCTTCTAAGTCTTTTTCAGACGAACAAGAAGCAACTCTTGCAACATTCGTGCAAGACAACAGCGGTGTTTACACATATGCTGAAATCTCAGAAAACTTTGAAGGAGGAAGCTTCTCAGCTAAATCTATTCAAGGTAAAATCTTATCAATGCAACTTACAGAGCATGTTAAACCAGCTCCTAAAGTTGAAACTGTAAAATCTTACAGCGATAGTGAAGAATCAACATTTATCGAAATGGTAAATAATGGTGCTTTCGTTGAAGAAATTGCAGAAGCTCTTGACAGAAGTGTTAACTCAATCAGAGGTAAAGCTTTATCATTACTAAGAGCTGAGCTAATCAATGCTATTCCAAAGCAAAAAGAAACAAAAGGCAATGGAAAAGCTGACGTATTAGCAGACTTAGAGATTTCTGGAATGACTGTAGAAGAAATCGCAGACGAAATTGGCAAAACTGTAAGAGGTGTTAAAACCATGCTTACAAGAAGAGGCCTACAGTGTGCAGATTATAACGGCGCAGCTAGAAAAGAAATCGGCTAATAACCTTTTTAAGTCGGGGGTGTTTACTCACCCCCGTTTTTTAACATATTTATTTGGGAGAATAATTGACTTTAGCCAGTGCATTAATAAAACAAATTCTGTCGCAAGAAGACTTTGCGACATGGAATCGTTTAAAACAACATTACCTACCTGAAACAACATACCAAAAATTATATTCTATAATTGATAAGCATGTGTTGAAGTATCATGCTTTGCCTTCTTTTGATGACCTAAAACAAAGTATCCGTTCGAGAGAACTTCAAGAACAAATATATGCCATAGAATCAGTTGACACTGATATAGATGCGTATTTGTTGTTGGATTACTTAAAAAATGAGTTTACTCAAAACGAAATTCTAAATAGAATTGATGAATATGTAGAAAGTCATGTTTCTCTAGCAGACGCACAAGAAAACATAGACTACTTACAAGAAATGGTAGTTCAAGTACAAGACCGAGTCGATACTAAAGAAGAAGATGAAAGTATGGATTCGGTAGAATTATTCGATTCGGAAGATGAAATTGCGAATCGTTTACCGTTAGGATTAAATCAAGACTATGATTTATCCTACAAATTTTCTCCCAAAGATTTGGTCGTTGTTGGCGCCAAGCGTGGTGGAGGTAAATCATTTACCCTCTGTAACTTAGCAAACTCAGTAAATGAAAGTGGCAAGTCTGCCCTTTACTTTACTATAGAAATGGACACTCGTTCCATTCTACAAAGGATTGTAGCAATGAGTACTGGCATACCGTTAGGTAGAATCATTGGTCGAAACCTTTATCCAAATGAGTGGGCAAAAGTTGCAAAGTGGTGGTCTATTCGATTTGAGAATGGAGAAAGCATTTATAATGACTTTCTTCAAGACCCAAATCAAGAATTTGATAAGTTTCATAGGAAACTTATTAGAGAGAAGTTCAAAACTGAAAAACAGATTGATGTCGTTTACGACCCTTCGCTTACTGTTGCTAAGATTATTAGCACGGTTAGACAGAAGCAATCCGAATATTCAGATTTAGGAATTATAGTAGTAGACTATCTAAACCAAGTTAAGCGTCACAACGCCCCAAGTCGTTCAGGTCAATATGACTGGACTGAACAAATCGAAATATCCAAAGCACTGAAGTTACTCGCCCAAGATGAAAAAATCTTGGTGGCTTCTGCTGTCCAAACAAATGATAATAACCAAGTTAGATTCTCACGAGGCATTTATGATGCAGTGGACGCTGCATATCAAATATCCCATTGGGGAGATAAAGAAAACGCAATTAAGTTCTCATGTGAAAAAATGAGAAGTGGTAAAGAGGGCGGTTTCGTTAGTGAGATAAATTGGGAGACATTGAAGATTGGACCACACACCGTGATGGACCCAGACGAGAAAGCAGAGCTTAAGGAAACATTATCAACAAACGAGGAGATAAACGACTTATGATATTGTATACAGAAAAACAATTAGAACACGCATGGATATTGCATTGTGCAGACATAGTAAATTACAATGCAGAAAATCCAAATTTTAAAATGAGTGTACCAACGATAGAAGAATTTAGACCTATCTATGAAGATGCACTCGAGCAGGAGTATCATGGCTGCTGATAGAATTCCAAGAGGAATAGCAGAAGAAACTCCGTTTCCGCCTCATACATGGTATAGAAGAAGTATTTATTTTTTACTAGAGGCAAACAAAGAAAACATTAGTAAAGTTCCGATAAATGAAAAACTAATGGAAGATTTATCAACTAGAAAGATGGTAAACCCAATTCTAGTGACACCCACATGGTGGCCTATTGCAGGTCAACAAAGAATGAGGTGTCTTATGGAACTTAAACAAGATTACGAAATTCAAGTGTGTAGATTAGACCAAGCATGGTGGACACACTTGTTTTACTGGAATGGTGAGCCCGATGCAAAGAGACTAGTTGCTATTTGGTTTCAAACTTTAGAAACAGTATTTAAAAGCAGATACTACACAGATAATTCTGACCAAATGATAGACTATGAGTTGATAGGTGACACCCTAAAATGGACACACAAAAAATAAGACTTGACACACAAGTTAAAATAGAGTATAATATATATAAATGATTGCAATAGACTTATTAACAGAAAAGGGCATTGACTACAAAGTTCAAGGAAATGATGCGGTTATATCATGTTTAAATCCAGAGCATGACGACACTAACCCAAGTATGAGAGTTGATAAGATTACTGGCGTCTATCATTGTTTTAGTTGTGGGTATAAGGGTAATCTCTTTACACACTTCGGAGCACCAGCTTCTTCTTTAGAAATTAAAATACATAAGATTAAAGAGAAGATTGATAGAAAGAAAGCAGAAACAGTAGGATTAAAACTCCCAGAAGATAGAGTTATATGGGACGCACCTTTTAGAAATATTAGTGCAGATACCCTAAAGATATGGCAAGCATTTACTTGGAATGTTCCAAAGTTTGAAGGCAGAATTGTTTTTCCAATTCGTGATATAACAGGAAAAACAGTAGGACTTATAGGTAGATTGATTCAGAATCAAATGATGATGGACAACAAACCTAAGTACTATATTTATCCAGTAGGAGTTCAACTTCCTTTTTGTCCAGCAAAACCGAAGTTGATACAGAACAGGGCAATACTCGTAGAGGGTATATTTGATGCCTTGAATCTATGGGATAATGGATTAAAAAATGCTGTTTGTTGTTTTGGAACTAAACAAATGAACTGGGTTAAGTTATCCCTTCTGAAGATGCAGGGCGTAACAGGACTAGACATCATGTTTGATGGCGATGAGGCAGGACAACAAGCTGCCGCAGAGATAAAAGGTCTTGCTGAAAAGATGGGAATGGCAGTCAAGATAGTAAAACTTAGACAAGGTCAAGACCCAGGCAACTTAACTAAAGAATCAATAGCAGAAATAAAAAGAATTTTATATGAGCAGTAGATGGAATACAGGAGCTTGGACTGCCGAAGAACTACAGAAGATGGCAGAAGTAGCACACCTCGATGAAAATGAGGGGTATGATATTTGGTCTGATGAATTTAAAAGAAGCAGTAGTGCATTTTGTTTGCAAAGAAGACGATACTTGCAGACTTATGACAAAGAAATGTTTCTTACTCCAAGACGAAAGAATAATAATGCTGCAACAACAGATTGGACTGGAACTGATTCTCTCATAGAGTTATTTTATGATGAGATATTACCTGAAGCCATAACTGAGAAATCTAAACAAAGAGTTTGGGTAGAGTTTGGTAAGTTCTTATTTGATGAATTTAATCTTAATGTAACCGCTAAAGCAATTGCTGATAGGAGAGAAAGATTACCTTCACACATTCCAAAAAATGCTAGAGATAAGTTAGACTCAAAGTGGTTACAAGACGCAAATCCAATATGGGATTTAGTTGAATTTGTATCTGCACAGAAACCAGTAGTAGTTAAATGTAAAAAATGTGAATATGAAACTACTTTAAGAATACACCATCTTGACACACTATGCCAAAGTTGTCAAGGTAAGATTACGGGTTGGTATACTCATAAGTTTTTTGAGAACAACCCAGATAAGGCACAGACACCTGCTATCCTATATTGGATAAGATTTAGAGCAAAACATATAGGAAATAAGATAGGAATAACAGAAAAAACTACAGAAAAACGGGGAGCAAGATATCCAGACTTTGATATACTTGCAGAACATAAACTCCCACTTTACACTGCATGGCAAATAGAACAATCAGTGATTAGGGAGAATAAAGAGGATAGAAATTATCCAGTAGAATTAGAAGGAAATGGAATAACAGAATGTTTCAAACGAGAAGTGGAGAATAGAATTGAAAATAGCATTAATAGAAAAATCAGCGAGTTCAACGGATTATCACAAGTATTTTAAGTTTGATTTCGATAGATATGCACTAGCAAGTGTAAAGAAACCAAAGATACTTAAATCAGATGTTGACATAGAAATAGATACAACCGAGTATGATTATATTATACTTGTTGGCGCAGAGCCATTCAAATACTTTACAAAGAGAACTTCTTTGTCAGCTGAGAATGGTAGATTGATAGATGACAAATGGTTGCCTGTCATATCGCCTGGTGCCATTGCATTTAGACCTGACCAAAAGAAAGCATTTGAAGATGCAGTAGAAAATGTTACTGCCTACATTAGTGGAGATTTGAAAGTATTAGAGATACCTGAGAAGTTTAAAATTGGTATTGAAGATACTGCAAAAGCAATAGAGTTTCTAACTGAAGTAAAGAACTCAGATGGTGAATATGTAGCTCTTGACTGTGAGACTAGTGCTTTATATGCTCGTGATGGGTATATGATTGGTTTCTCCATTTCGTATGAAAACAATGGAGACCAGTTTGGTGCTTACATAGATACTAACTGTATTGATGAAGATTGTGAAGAATTAATGCAAGACATCTTTAGTAGTAAGAAAATGGTATTTCACAATGCTAAATTTGATTTACAATGGTTTGAGTATCATTTTAACTTTAAATTTCCACACTTCGAAGATACAATGCTACAGCATTATCTTTTAGATGAACAACCTGGAACTCATGGTCTAAAGATGTTAGCAATGAAACATACTGATTTTGGAGAGTATGAACAAGAACTCTATAATTGGATTGATAATTATAGAAAACAAAATGGAGTTCTTAAAGATGATTTTACTTGGGACACAGTTCCATTTGAAGTGATGAAAGACTATGCTGCGATGGACGCGGTAGTCACACTTATTTTATTTAAAAAGTTTAAGAAAGCCCTTGATACAAATAGTAAATTAACTTGGGTTTATAATACAATATTAATACCTGGCACTCGTTTTCTGTGTGATACAGAAAGTAATGGTGTGCCATTTGATGCAGAGAGATTACAGAAAGCACAAACTCTTATGCAAGAACAGATTGATGAAGCAGTAGAAAAACTACAATCACATTCAGCAGTCACAAAATTTATACAGGACAATGGGGAATTTAATCCAAACAGCACAGTTCAATTACGAAAATTACTGTTTGACTATCTCGGTCTAACACCTACTGGTAAGAAAACTGGTACTGGTGCAGACTCCACAGATGCTGAGGTTCTAACCCAGCTCGGCGAACAGCATGAAATCCCCAAACTAATCCTCGATGTTCGTCAAAATGTCAAGATTAAATCCACTTATCTTGAGAAAATATTACCTGCACTTGACCGAGATAGTCGCCTTCGTACAGGGTTCAACCTGCACGGAACAACATCTGGAAGATTATCTTCTAGTGGCAAAATGAATATGCAACAAATACCTAGAGACAATCCTATTGTCAAAGGTTGTATCAGAGCAAACAAAGGACACAAAATAGTCGCAATGGACTTGACAACAGCAGAAGTCTATTGTGCAGCCGTACTCGCAAAAGATGAAGCCCTCATGGACGTATTTAGACAAGGAGGGAACTTCCACAGTACTATTGCTAAACAAGTATTTAAACTACCATGTGATGTAGAGGAAGTTGCAGAGTTATACGGAGATAAAAGACAACAAGCAAAAGCAGTTACATTTGGTATAATGTATGGCGCTGGACCACAGAAAATTAGTTGGCAAGTAACAAAAGATAGTGGTAAAGAGTTTACAATGCAAGAAGCACAATCAGTAATTGCACAATATTTTGAAATGTTTAGCAAATTAAAGAAATGGTTAACAGTTAACCAACAGTTTATAAGAGACAATGGGTTTATTTATTCTCACTTTGGAAGAAAGAGAAGATTACAAAATGCCCAATCAAGAGACAGAGCTATTGCGTCACATGAAGTAAGAAGTGGTATTAATTTCTTAGTTCAGTCAGTAGCTTCAGATATCAATTTGCTTGCCGCGATTGAAATGAACGAATGGATTAAAAAGTCGGGTTCTAAGGCTAAAATATTTGCTTTAGTTCACGACTCCATTCTTGCTGAAGTACCAGAGGACGAGATAGAAGAATATAGTAACAAATTGAGAGAATGTGTACAAAGAGATAGAGGAGTAAACATTCCAAATGCCCCTGTAGGTTGTGACTTTGAAGTAGGTGACGATTACAGTATGGGTAAATTTGAAGCAAAATATGCAGGTATGTAATGACTCCTGTAGAGTATTTTGCTACACTACACTTTCCGTTGTATGTTTTACATACTGACGAAGTAGTAGAATCAGATGGTCTTCTGTGGATAGAAGACCAAGTCTTAGATGACAAAAATATGAAGGGCGATACTCTTGGAAAGAGAAGATTACAGACGCCTATGAAAAGTATTTATCCTCTTAAAGTGATGATAAAAGATATAATTGGACTAATCAAACATGATGGACAGTTTTATATTGATTCATCAGGAGAGTTCATTAGATACAACAAAACATTAACTACTGAATTAAAGTATCACAAAATAAAAAGAGTAGTTAAAAAACGGTTTGGACAAGTAGTATTATGGGTAAAGGACTGTCCTTTTCCATTCGATATAGAAAGACCGCCCGCAGAAGGGCTTAGCTGGGCAGGATTATTATACTACCAAGGTTTACCGTGGTTGCCCTATGAATTTTGTGAAAATAAAAAGAAAAATACATGGAGAAAGATATGATAGATATTATCTTATTACCGTGGACACTATTCAAGTACATTTTCTCTTTAGCAGTATGGGGAAGTGTATTTGGTGGTATCTACTGGATTATTAAGGAACATATAACATGGAAGTAGTAATTTATAGCAAACCTAACTGTCCATATTGTACTATGGCAAAAAATCTTGCAGAGATGAAGGGCTGTGATGTAACTTACTTAAGTCTAGCAGAAGATTATGACTTTTCTACTTTTAAAGAGAAGTTTCCAACTGCTAGAACATTCCCACAGATTACTGTGGACGGAGAGAGTATTGGTGGGTACACCGAACTTGAAAAAATATTAAACTCACCAGACGAGTTTAATGATGTATTAAACTGATGGCAATTTGGGAAATGAAAAGACAAGATAGCATAGACGAGCAGATGAAGAAGGCATGGGAATTGCTTGACTCTGAAGATGACTTAAGAACAAAAATTAATCAAAGAATGGATATGCTACAATATCTGATGGAAAATCAGTATCATCTTGATAGAGCTGATGAAGTCTATGACTTTACTCTAACAATCTCTAAGTTTTGGAGTGCGTTAGATGAAGGAGATAGAGAGTATATTCAGTGTGCCCAAAACGCCTGTGAAGACAAGAGGCCTTGGAAATGAAGAAAATATTAGAAACTCCTTATTATTATTGGCATGAGTATTTACCAAAAAGTTTGTGTGAAGCAATAATAGAAGAAGGAGATAAATTAAGAATCGACCAAGCAGGTATCAAAGATGAAAACACCATTGATAAAGAGGCGAGAGAAACTAAAGTAGGTTTCTTCCCTAGACAACATTGGGTAGAAAGTATAGTAGCAAATGTAGTTCAAATGTCAAATGCACAAGCAAAGTGGAATTTTGCTCTTGATAGTGCTGAAGCAGTTCAGTATGGAATCTATAATGAAGGCGCATACTATAAATGGCACAGAGATGACGACCATCTTATTAGTTATAATAGAAAGTTATCAATTACTGTGCAGCTTAGTGACCCAACACACTATAGTGGGGGTGATTTTAAAATGTGCAACTTTTATAATGAAGAACTACCCTATGACCCAAAATTAAGAGGACAAGGGACAATCATTGTGTTTCCATCACTTCTTAGACATACTGTAGAAAAAGTTACTAGAGGAACTAGAAAAAGTTTAGTTCAATGGTATAGTGGCCCTGCATGGCAGTAGGATTCACATGTGGTGCTTTTGATTTACTTCACGCGGGGCATATTGCTATGCTCAAAGAAGCAAAATCAAAGTGCGAATTTTTAATAGTAGGGCTACAAGTAGACCCTACACTAGATAGACCGCATAAACATAAACCAGTGCAGTCTATTTATGAAAGATGGTTACAACTTTCAGCAGTAAAGTATGTAGACCAAATTATTCCATATGATAGCGAGTCGAGTTTACTAGATTTACTACATTCAACTAATATTGATGTAAGATTTATTGGTGAAGATTATTTTCCAAATAAACATTTTACAGGCAAAGAGTTGGATATTCCAGTAGTTTATACAAGTAGACAACACTCCTTTTCAAGTACAGAGTTGAGGAAAAGAATAAGTGAAAATAGTAGTAACGGGAAGTGAAGGTTTTATAGGTAAACAACTTTGCAAAGAACTGGAACCTCGTCATAAAGTCATTCGGTGGGATAAAAAATTAGGTAAAGATATAAGAAATTTTTATATTAATGGCGCAGACTATGTAATACATTTAGCTGGTCGAGCGAATATACCTGAAAGTATTAACAACCCAGAACTTTATTGGCAAGAAAATGTCAGAAACACAACTAAGATACAAAGACATTGTAGGCGTTCTCTTACTCCTTTAATTTATGCTTCTTCTTCATGTATACATCAATGGTATTTATCT